>Ga0207752_1000493_pt1 | contig 18480 bp, 24 predicted proteins | sample Pon2CUnioCityCA_6_FD_187272 | JGI IMG/M metagenome (GOLD analysis project Ga0207752, IMG submission 187272) | Marine sediment microbial community from Union City, CA, USA - Pond 2C Sediment 2 (SPAdes) | ecosystem: Environmental > Aquatic > Marine > Intertidal zone > Salt pond sediment ...
CATCGCTTGGATCACACCGTCGGGGTCGATAATGAAGCGACCACGGATGTCCACGCCCGCCGCTTCGTCATACACACCATATGCTGCGCCGATGCGCCCACCTTGGTCAGACAGCATCGGGAAAGGGATGCCACCCTCCACCATCTTGGACAACTCCACTTCGTTCCATATCTTGTGGGTGAAGCGGCTATCGACACTCATTGACAACACTTCTACACCAAGATCTTGCAATTCGTCATACCGGGCGGCAACTGCCGCCAGTTCCGTCGGTCAGACGAAGGTGAAGTCCCCCGGATAGAAACAGAGGACCACCCATTTGCCCTGATAATCCGACAATTTCACATTCTCAAAGCCCTCGCCAACGACGTAGGCGGGAGCTTCGAAGTCCGGCGCTGATTTTCCTACCTGTGCTATCTCCATTTCTGGTCTCCCCTTAGCGGTTGATCGCTCTCCCTCAGCAGGGACCGGCTCCTTCGCTATCGATCCCCCTGCAGGTTCCACACACGAATCCACTTCTTCGGCCACGTTGTTCTCTCTAAGCCATTGAGTCTAAAGCAACGACTTTAAGTCAAAATCGCCCTGTGTCAGCCGATGCGCATACTCTGAGACGTCGATCTCGCGCTCGATCAGAGGACGCACCATAGCGGCCCTCTGCGGATCGTTAATCAGGATCGCACCGACCACAAATCCGTCATCCAGCACAAACTTCCGGTAGAGCCCACGCTCAGGCTCAGCGTGGCGCTCAATGCGGAACGCCTCGGCATCCTCGGGGTCGTAGTTCCCAAGGCTCGTGACCCGGGCCCCGGCTACTTCAAGGGTCGTCGTCGGGAGAGTGCCGGTATAGGTCTCACTGCCGGACTCCATCATATTAGCCGCCGCGACGTTCGCTTGTTCTATGGCCGGTGGAATGATCCCGTAGATCTTACCCTCGAACTCGGCGACGTCACCGGCGGCGAAGACGTCGTCCGCGCTGGTTTTCATCTGCCCGTCCACCAAGACGCCCCGATTCACCTCCAATCCAGCCTCTTTGGCCAAACTGGCCCGACAACGGATACCTGCAGAAAAGAGGATAAGTTGTCCTGGTAAGTCCCGGCCATCCTTAGTGCGAACCTTCTCAGCCCTCTCCTCACCCAGAATAGCCTCTACCACCGTTCCGGTAGTCAACTCCAGACCCTGCGCCTCCAGTATCGCCCGCAGAGCCTGAGCTCCTTCCCGATCCACCTGACGCGGCAGCAGGTAGTCGGCAATCTCGATCACGTGCGCAGCCAACCCAGCATCGTGGAGCGCTCGGGCTGTCTCCAGTCCCAGAAGCCCACCCCCAATGACCACAGCTTTCTCCACACCGGCCGCATACTCCTTGATCGCCAGGGCATCCTCGAGGGTGCGCAACGTAAAAACACCCTCTTTGTCCGTACCCTGAACGGGCGGTACAAAGGGGCGTCCGCCGGTGGCGACCAGCAATCGATCGTACGTAACCCTCTCTCCATCACCAAGCGTCAGGCGATGTTCCCCTGTATCGATGGCCACCACCCGTCTGTCCACGTGGAACTGGATACCTTTCTCCTCATACCAGGAGAGCGGCTGGAAATAGAGATCCTCCTGCTCCATCTCGTCCGCGATGAATCTCCACAGATGGGGGCGGGGATAATACGGATACGGCTCGGCGCTGAAGATATCGATTCCGTCGGTTGCAGACGCCGCGTCCGCCAGGCTGCGCGCGGCTGTGACCCCGGCTACACCTCCCCCGATAATCGCGAATTTGATCATCGGAGTTTCTCGAACATATCCTTGCCCACGCCACAGTCGGGGCAGAGCCAGTCGTCAGGGAGATTTTCGAAAGAAGTCCCTGGTTCGATCCCGTTGTCGGGGTCTCCCTCTCTCGGATCGTAGATGTACCCGCAGACCAAGCATTCCCAACTCTCCATTGACGCTCCTCCTCGTTGAATAGTAGCGTTGATTCACGCAGCTTCCGAGCTGGAAGCGCAGTCCTCACAGAGGCCCAGGTAGATCACCCGCCGGTCAACAATCCTAAAATTATGATCCTCATCCAGACGGGGTCTCAGGCCGTTGCGACGGGTCACATCCTCGACGCGTCCACAGCTGATGCAGACGATGTGATCGTGCTTGTCAACCGCGACGTCGTAACGGCGTTCCTCCAACCCTAACCCCAGGTCTAGCTCCTGCACGAGACCGACCTCCACGAGCTCGTGCAATGTGTTGTAGATCGTGGCCAGCGAAATGCTGGGCAGCTGCCGCCGCACCCGCATCAAGATCTGGTCAGCCGTCAAGTGAGTATCTTCCTCTAGCAGGACCCGGACGATGGCGCGCCGTTGAGGCGTGACGCGTCGCCCCTCTTCTCTGAGTTTCTCGCAAGCTTTTTCTACTGAAGTCACTAATCTGTACCGATTACAAGTTTAGAACGCCTATTACCTTGTAACCATTCTAACATACCCAGGGGCCCTGTCAAGCCAGGTCCATTATGCCCAGGAGCACGTGTTTTACGACCTTTAGGGTTTTGGGCGACACCTTGCACTACATATTGCCGTGTCAGCCGGGCTAACCTCGCCATCCTTAGGCGCCGCACGGCACCCTAAAGGTCTGGGTAGCGCTAAAATCCTTGCTCCTGCATTATGCCTGGATCTCTGGCGCACATCAGCCCTTGAGGTTGAGACCTATGGCTTGTTGACGCATGGTAAATCGGAGACAGGTAGACTGTCATTACGCAACCTAGTATACCACAACAGATGGTCTCCAACCGACGGATCGAGTTGGGAAAACGTTTGACTTTGGTTGGGAAGGGGTTGGGTTTCGTTGGAGGCCACCTGATCTCCTAAAACGAGAAGTCCCGCAGCAGGCCACGGGACTTCTCCTCAAAGGCGATCAACCGCAGACGCGTCGGAATCAGGTTCTACCCGTTCTAGGAGAGAGCGTCCTCCCGAAGCATCGCATTGACCTGCTCAGCATTGACGTAACCGACAACCTCGATCTCCTGATCAGTCACCCCCTCGACTTCGGCGACTGCCCTCCGAATCGAGAGGGCTAGCGACACCGCCAATGGGCAGAAGGGCGAGGAAGGACGGAACCTGTAGCTAACCAACCCCTCGTCATCCACAGTCAACTCCTCCACCAACCGCATCCGCACCACGTCCACTCCGGTCTCTGGGTCGATGACCCCCTCCAGTCGCCTCAAGACCCGTTCCCGAAGGTCCTCAGCCATATGACACCTCCTATCCACCCTTCTCTTGGTACAAGTCTGCACGGGTCAGTGGGAGCCCACTCGAGCCGTCCGGATCGGGCTTAGCCAGCAGTGCCTGATAGACGTTGAGCCGTGCCGACTCAAACCCTGCCGCGGATCCGGACATGAAGAGGCGCCAGATACGGTACGTGACCTCGTTCACATACTCCAACGCCTCCTCGCGCCGTTCCTCCAATCGCCGCACCCAATGGCGCAAGGTAAGCGCGTAATGCTCTCTCAAGGACTCGACGTCCCGCACCTCGAAGCCTAATTCCTCGGCGATCCGGAGTGAATGGCTGATCGGCGTCAGTTCTCCGTCCGGGAAAACGTAGTGATTACTGAAGGTATCCTCTCCCTCCGTCTTAGGCTCCCAGCCGGGGCGGGCGATCGCGTGATTCAGGAACAGCCCCTTCGGTCGCAGGAGATCCCATGCGCGTTTGAAGTAAGTGCGCATCTTCGCCTCGCCCACGTGCTCAAACATACCCACGCTGACCAGTTTGTCGAAAGGCCCTTGACCGGGCCCAGCCAAGGGCGTGACCTCCCGATAGTCGAGGCACTCTACTCGACAGCGATCGCCCAGGCTCGTCTCCGCGATGCGCCTCTGCGCGAACTCAACCTGAGGCTGGCTGAGCGTGATTCCCAGGGCCTCAACGCCGTAGTGCTCCGCCGCGTGCATAGCCAGGCCTCCCCAGCCGCATCCAATATCCAATAGGCGCTCTCCTGGCTCGAGCCGCAGCTTCCGGCAGATGTAGTCGAGCTTTCGCTCCTGTGCCGTGTGGATATCCTGATCAGGGTGGGCAAAGTAACCGCACGAGTAGACCATATGTCGGTCCAACCAGAGCGCGTAGAAGTCGTTGGAGATGTCGTAATGGTACGAGATGGCCTGGCGGTCGCGGTCGCGCGAGTGGCGGTTCCCGCTCACGGCAGCGGCCTGTCGCCCCTCGCGTGGAGCGCTGGTATTCGGGAGCGACCGCAGTTTCCAGGCCAATCCCAGCTTATCGCCCAACCCCAGATCCATCCCCTCGAAGTATGCAGCTAGCGGAAAGGCGGCAATCAGATCACCCTCCACGTCGAAATCGCCATAAATATACGACTCCCCTAAGTTCAACTCCGAAGGGGGGAGAAACATCTGGCAGAGTGCGCCGGGGTGGTTGATAACCAGTGTGAATGCCGGAGATTCCACCGCCTCCTCCGGCCACACTGTTCCATCCCAGAGTCGAACGTCAAAATTCTGTTCCAGGCTCTGTCCAGGAGCCTCATCAAACACTTGATCCAGTATGGCTAAAGTCGTCTCTCGAGCTTGATCAGGCGTATCCATGTCTACCTCTTCAAAAGGTCGTCCTTACCAACCTCTCTCTACGCTTCCAATGCCAGGCGCGCTTTCACGCGCTCCCACACGTCTCGCAGCGCTGCGGACACAGCCCCGTCGACATACGCTGTCACAGGTCGCCCCTGCACCATCGCTTCGGTCACCACCGTGTCATAGGGGATTCTCCCCACGACCTCGATTCCTCTTTCAGCACAGAAATCAGCCACTTCCTGCGAGCGCCCCTCATTTAGGTCCGCCTTATTGATGATTACAAGGGCTGGCACGCCGAAGTGCTCCGTGGTGCCCAGGACGCGCTCCAGGTCGTGCGCACCGGCGACGGTCGGTTCGACGACGAGAAGTGCCACATCGGCGCCGGCGCTGGCAGAAATGACCGGACAGCCGATACCGGGCGGACCGTCCACAAGCAGAAGCTTTGCGTCAGTGTCGGATGCGAGCAAACGCCCTTGCTGCTTGACCAGTGTGACCAGCTTCCCGGAGTTCTCTTGACCAGCGAACAGATGGGCGTGGAAAAGGGGCCCGAAGCGGCTGTCAGAGCGGAACCAGCGCCCTGCGAGCTGCTCCTCCATGCGGATCGCATCCTCCGGACACTGGTAGAAGCACGAAGCACACCCTTCACACGACAGCGCTTCCACCTGGTAGGCGTAACTGAACGGGGTCTCGGTGGGCGGGTGTATGGCGTCAAATCGGCAGACCGTCTCGCAAACACCACATGCCGTGCATCTATTCGAATCGATAACCGCCCGCTTACCACTTCTGAAGTCGTGCTCCTCCAGCTTGGTCGGCTCCAGTACGAGCTCTAGATTCGCGGCATCGACGTCGCCATCGGCCAATACGATCGACAAGTCCTTAGATGCCAGGTGGGCCAGGGCCGCCGTGACCGTCGTCTTGCCGGTGCCGCCTTTTCCACTCAGAACCACCAGCTGTTTCATCGCTCGCCCTCCTTCGACCCGTTCACCAGCTGCCCAATGTCGGCGTAGAGCCTTCGGAATCGCTCGCGATACGCAGGCAGGGCATCCACCAACGGCACCCCCTCCGAGTAGGCTTCCGCTATGCGCCGCTCAATCGGGATGCGCATCAGAATCGGCACATCCTCGGCCTCACAGTAGGCGTCGACTCCCTGGTCTCCCACGCCCTCCCGATTGATGATCACGCCGACCGGCAGCCCCATCTCATCGCGTGCCACCTCGACGGCCTGCTTGAGGTCATGGAGACCAAAAGGCGTGGGCTCGGTGACCAGCAACACGAAGTCTGCCCCGTGCATCGCCTCTACTACCGGACACGCGTTGCCCGGCGGGGCATCCAGGATCACCGGTCGTTCACCTGTCGAGGAAGGGATAGCCCAGCGCTTCAACTGGCTGATGACCGGTACCGCCATCGCCTCGCCAACGTTCAGGATTCCCTGGGCAAACTGGACTCTCCCGTTTCTCCCCCGTTCGATGACGCCTGTCACGTCGAGCACCTCCGTGATCGCCTCTGTGGGACAGTTGAGTGTGCAGCTGCCACACCCGTGGCACAGCTCAGGGAAGATGAGCACGTTCTCTCCCACGACGGCAATGGCGTTGTATTGACACACCTCAGCGCATCGCCCGCACGCGGTGCACGCGTCCAGGTCGACGCTGGGGATCATCTGCCCCACCTCTCGATGCGCCTCGATTGTGGGATTCAGGAACAGGGCGGCGTTCGGTTCCTCCACGTCGCAATCCAACAAAATCGGCTCTTCAGAAGCCAAACTGAGGGCCAGGCTGACGGCAACCGTCGTCTTACCTGTGCCCCCTTTTCCACTCGCTACTGTGATAATCATACCTCAGCTCCACTCAATCAATCATCAACCTGTAACGCCAGGACGGTTCCGGCAGGGCAGGGTTGGACGACCGAGGCTCCCAGCTCGCAGGTAAGGGCGACGAAAGCAGCCTCGCCGGTACAATGATTTGGATAGACCCGTTCTAATGCAGGCCTTCCTGCCAGTGCCCCACAGACGCGCTCCAGCTCCCCCTCGCCGGCGCTGGTCAGGTGTAACCCTCCCGCAATGACCTTCACGGGTCGCTCAAAAGTCCGCTCCACGTGAGCCAGCGTATTGATCAGCCCGGCGTGGCAACAACCACAGATCAAGGCCAGTTTGTCATCCAGCTCCAGCACCAGGGCCAAATCGTCCAGGTACGCATCCGGGACGAGTTTGCCGTCGTCACGCATCCGGTGATAGTCACTGCTCCCCACGAACTCCGGTCGTTCCGTGATTGCACCCGTGGTCCAGACTCCCGGGACGATTTCCTGAGGCTCGGCGTCCAACGTCAACGACATGCGAGTCGTGAGATCCTCCCGCGTCAGCGTCATGCTCACGTCCTCCGGATCTCCGTCCCGTACCGAGTACCTCTCGCGGAACAGATCTGGATTAGCATACAGCGGGGTCCCCGGAGCCAGGTACTCCAGCAGCATGGGCAGCCCACCCGTGTGATCATAGTGAGCGTGACTAACGGCCACCGCGTCAATACTGACCGCTTCAACGTCCAGGAGGGTTAGATTGTGCAGAAGCACGGTACCGCTCTGACCGGTGTCGAAGAGGACGCGGCCACCCTCCGTCTCGATCAAGAAGCCGAGACCATGCTCACCCCAGAAGGCCGAGCTGCGCTGCACCGCATCATCAACGACGCACCTTACGTCCATCGGTCGCCTCCTCAAATAGCGAAACCTGGACGGAGGAGGGATGCCTCTCCCTCCCCCGATTCAGCATCTGCTGTCACCTGCTGCTTCTACTCACGCGCCATCTTCGTGCCGCATTCCGGGCACTGCTTCCGATAACAGGGCTGGCCCGCGACGTGCTTCTCACGATGACCGCAACTTGGGCATACGCAATAGCCGCCGGGACCGGCCGCTTGAGAGCCGCCCATGCGGCCCGGGCCACGACCACCGCCTCGTCCACCACCACCTCCACGACCTCGGAACATTTCTTTCACCTCCTTAATGTATTGCTCACTCACGCCGACACGGATCTCCGCTCGAGCAGGGAGGCGCGGCGCACCGTTCCTCCTGACCGCAGCAGGTGCGTCCCGCAGGTCGAGCCGTCCGCCCGCTCGAGACAAACGGAGTAGAGAGTAGCTTCTGTAGCGCACTACTCCTGCAATGTGGACACGTAATCGGGTTCTCGCCCCGTACCAACACCTCGAACTCCGTGCCGCAGTCCCGACACCGATACTCGTAGATGGGCATAAGCGCCTCCCTATCTCCCACTGACAAACTCAGTTGACCACCCGACGCCGGCGAGAACGGCATCCTCGCCAAAGGCGTCGACGAAAGCATGCCGGGCCTTATCGCCCGTACAGTGACACGGTGCGACCTGCTTCACCCCCAGGCCACGAAGATCAGCGATGATCCGCTCCATCTGACCCGCGCTGGCCCCGTCCAGATGGAAGCCACCCACGACCAGGGCAATCTCACCGTCGGCAGCCTCCTTCGCCTCTTGCACCATATCCACGATGCCCGGATGGGCGCACCCGGTGACGACCACCAGGCCCTCCTGGGTCTCCACCGCGAGCGCCTGCTCGACGATGGTTGACCCTACCTCTCCCGTGGTGGTGATGCCAGGCGCGATGGTCATAGCCTCCCCAACCTCCACGAGGTCGGTACGAGCCCCCACGTCCGTCTTGAACGATTCCGGGAAGGACGCGGGGACGTACACCGTAGGCCTGCTGCCAGTACCGAGCAGGGCACCCAACCCACCGGTGTGATCGCCGTGGGCATGTGACAGGACGACCATATCGATCTCCTGCGGTTCCAGGCCGAGCTCCCTCAGGTTATGCATCAGCGTAGAACCGTCCCCGCCGGTGTCAAATAGAACCATGGTGTCATCGCTCTCCAGCCAGCAGGAGAACCCCCAGGACGTGCGTAGCTCCGCATCGTAGACATTATTGTCGTATACGATCGTGAAAGTCACGGTCTTCAAGTCCTCCGTAGCTGTGGGGCTGAGCGTCGGAGACGGCACAGCGCTCGCCACCAGGGCAGTCGCGCCACCCGCGGCTGCTGGCGTCACCGTCGACATCGACGTCGGCGCAACCGTTGGATCTGTCGGTTGGGTCACTGTCGACGGAGCCGGGGAAAAAGGAGTGCCTGGCGCCATCACGGTTCCACATCCTGTAGCTATCATACCGATCAGAAGCACGATAGACCAGACGGTTCGCTTACCTGACACCCGATTCACCTCTCTGACAGAACCGGTTCGGTTCGGCCCGAGGTCAGCAGAGCCATCGCGATGAACCCTCCCCAGGGCAGCTTAGCCTGCTCCCAGGGTATCCACCGCGGGAACAGGGTTGTGTGCCAGATGATCCGCCAGCCCTCCCCATCCCTTCCGCCGCGAGCTTTGGCCGCCGCCGTATGTAACAGCTGCCGCAACTCGCCCACGCTGTAGAAGCGAGCTTCCTCATAAACAGATGGACGAAACAGACCAGCGAGTCGTCGTCGTACAGCGAGAACGCTCCAGTGATTGAGTACACCCAATAGGAGACCGCGAGAGGCTACTCGACTTGCTTCCGCCAACGCCTCCCGGGGCGCCTCCAGAAACTCGAGCGTGGTGATGAAGGCTGTCAGGTCGAACACGTTATCGGCGAAAGGTAAACGATGCGCGTCAGCCTGCACGAATGGGATCTGATTCGCCGTTTTTGCCTCCGTGAGCATGGCGGCCGACAGGTCCAGGCCTACGGCCGACAATTCCTGCTCTTCAAGCCAGCGGGTGAAATGACCGGTGCCGCAACCCACCTCCAGGACACTACGAGCGGCACGAACACGACCCAGGAGTCGCTGCAGCGACCTCTTCTCGAGGGCATCCGCGCGCCGGCCCTCCTCGGTTTCGTACCAGGCCTCGTAGTGCGCTGCGACCCGCTCGTCAAAGGCGGTTTTTCCTGGCATCGATCCACGCCTTCAAGCTGGTCATGACGACTCCCCTGGTTCAGGACACGCGTTTGAGAAAGTGACACTCATCACCACGTCTCCCTGCTTCGCAGCCCGATGAAAGGCTCCCTGCACAGCGTTGAATAGTACGTCCTCTTCGCCCCAGATCAGCGTGCTCATCTCACCGACGCGGACACTCAGGCCCTGCTGACGGAACTGGCGCACCGCGTCGCGAATCACAGGACCGATCGACGCCTGCCGCAACGGGTAGAGGCTGACCTGCGCCGATATCTCGCTCATCCTGTTCCTCCTATCAGGGAAACGCGCACCTCTCGACGGTGGCGGAAGCTGTACGATGTCTCGTCGGCTCAGCCCCGAGCCTCATTCCGCCTCCGACAGCAGGTTCAGGAGAATTGTAGCCGCCCTCTCGACCAGGGCCCCACAGGTCCCAAGTCCCCCGGTTCGTTTGACCACGTTCTCGCGCAATTCCCTGCACCTCGTGTACCCGAATTCCTCCAGGAAACGAGCTCGATAACGGGCCGACAGCCGAATCGCCGGTTGATCATCCTCCTGCATAGTGGTCCGCCCGTGCAACAAGCCGATAACCATGACGCCACCACTCAGGGCCCCGCACAGCTCCTCTCGGGTGTCCCCGAGCCCCCCTGAGAACCCGGTTGCCATACGGCGCGATTGGGTCTTCAGATCATCTACTAGATGCTCACCCACGGCGAGCAGCGTGCCCTCCGATCAATGGTAACCCGCGTCCACCAGCTCGCCAGCTCGTACGGCAACCGCTTTCTGCTCCTCGGTGAGCATCAACCGCTATCGTCCTGCTCTGTCTCACTCACGCGCCAGTTGAAGAGAGCGTTCTGGAGGGTGCTGACCGCGAGGCCGACACAGTGCATGCTCTCCTCGGGCAGCCCCTCCAGAGACTTGATCAGGTCCTCGGGCAGGACCCATTCGGCCTCTTCCAGCCTCATTCCCGTCACCATCTGAGTCAGCATACTGCCGCAGGCCAGCGTCGCACTACATCCATCGGTCACAAAAGTAGCTTCCTTGATCGTCCCGCCATTCATACGAATGAAGATTTCCATCGTATCGCCGCACCACCCGTGCACGACGCCGTGCAGGTCCGCATCAGGGATCGCGCCCACGTTGCGAGGGCTGCGAGCTTCACGCAGCACGACGTCCGAGTAAAGCTCCTCTTCCCGTTCGGCAATCTCCCGCTGCAACTCGTCGAGCATGCGGTCATAATCCGTTGCTACCCCTTGTTCCACCCCATGCCCTCCCGCTACGCGCTCCTATCCAACTTCTCGAGACGTGCCATCACCTCGTCGAGCTGCTGTTCCAACATCTCAGCTTCCTCGCGCAGACGGCCCACCTCATCTTCTTCATATCCTTCGCTCGCTGGGACATCTTCGTGACCGTGGGCGTGCTCAATGCTCTCACGACACGGCTCAGCGCTCTGGAGCGCGCCACCCAGATACTGCTCCAGCGAACGTCGTACCGTACCGGAGGCGCCAGTCACCGCCTGAATCCCGTACTGCTCGAAGAACCCGATAGCTCGCCGCCCCATCCCGCCGGTGAGCATCACGTCGGCCCCCTGTTCACGGATGAACTGAGGTACCTGGCCGGGCTCGTGGCGCCCGTAGTATGGATTCTCGACAGCCGCGACCTCGTGCACCTCACAGCTATCCAGATCCACCAGGATGAAATAGGGACAACGCCCAAAGTGAGGACTCACGACGCTGTCGAGCCCATTTCGATCGTCGGCAGAAACCGCTACCCGTATCTTGCTACCCATCGCTTACTCCTCTTCCTCTAGCTGATCGAGTCGCTCCATCACCTCGGCCAGTTGCCGGCGCAGGTCGGCCGCCATCTCCGTCAACTCAGCGACCTCCTGGCTACGCGAGCCCGTTGACGTGGTTTGAGGGATGGTCACGGGAGGAGAAGGGGCAGCACGTCCCGAAGCGGGGCCGCGAGTGCGTCGAGCACGCAGCGTGCCCCGTCCCATCCCCCGGGCTCGGCCCAGGCCAGCATGCGCCGGACCCGTCGCGTCACTCGCCTCCGTCAGCAGGCCCTCCTCGTATGCTTCAACCGCCTCCCGTACGGTCCCATCCTCAAGAAGGTAGACCCGAACGTCGGCGGACCGCAGAACGTCGAAGGCGTTCGGTCCCACGTTGCCAGTGACCAGGGCGTCCGCCCCCTGTTCGACTACGAACTGGGCCGCCTGGATACCGGCGCCGCTCGCTGCCTCCATGGCCGGGTTCTCCACCGCTTCAACCTCCATCGTCTCCGTGTCCACAAAGAGATACCATGGACAGCGGCCAAATACTGGGCTCGCCTGGGCATCCAGGTCCGCGCCGTTGGATGTGACGACAATCTTCATCTGTAAGCCTCCTTAGGCAGTTACGTCCACCTTGGTGGACGAGAAATTCAAGTTACACCTCATAAAAACAGGGTTGCCTCTCATCAACAGGCGGTCTCCGGGCAGGTGACCTCATCGGCAACCCTTGCCACCTGCCCTGAGACGCCCCACTGGCCCTGCTACGCCTCCTGCTCAAGCTCCTCGATGCGGCGGGTGATGACCTCCAACCGCTCACCCAGCCACTCAGCCTCGCCTCGCAGATACTCGATCTCCTGCTCCGGCGTGGGTGACGCACCGTAGGGCAGAGAGGGTGGATAGGCTTCGGGCTGAGGGAACCCCCAGCGGGGCCCATATCCAAACCGCACCCATCCTGGCAAGCCGGTGGCGTGGTACCAGTGACGCCAACCTCGCCCGCGACCTGCACCTCCCCAGGCCCTACCGCGCCCCCAGCCCACACCGAAACCACCACCGGGCATTCGGTGTGCATACCCCGGCATCCCGTATCCTGCACAATACCCGGCACCTCGTCCAGTCATGGGGCCCATACTCCACGGTCCAGTCCTATCTCCTGCTGGCATGTCTGTTACCTCCTATCCATCGCTTACGTTAGCTCAACCTTGCCCGACCATCCACCGCATACGCCCGACCCATTCACAGACGTTTCCGCTGTCTCCTTTGCCCCGACGCCCGTTCCCACACGGGAAGGCCGACAGAACGAACAGGCGGCGGCGCTGTTTGTTCTACCGGGCGCGGCTGGCGGGCGACCGTTGCTGTTGCACAAACGCCGGCTCTCTCGCCTCTTCGGGTACCCGTTCCTTAATCTGCTCGGCGATCGGTTCAAAATCCTCCCCGGGGTATGCCTCTATCTCACCGGCATCACAACGCTCCGCCAGCGCCGGATCCAGCGGCAATCGCCCCAGGAACGGCGCGTCTACCTGCTCTGCCATCTGCTCCGACTTACTTCGCCCAAAGATGTCGATTCGTTCCCCACAGTTGGGACAGCGAGCGTAGCTCATGTTCTCCACCACACCGACGATGGGTATGTTCAGTTGCTCGGCCATGCGAGCGGCCTTGCGCACCACCATCCCGGCCAATCCCTGGGGCGAGGTCACCAGCACCACGCCATTGAGCGGCATCGATTGCATCACCGTCAAAGAAGCGTCGGACGTACCCGGGGGCAGATCCACGATCAGGTAGTCGAGATCGCCCCACACCACGTCACCCCAGAACTGCTGGATCGCCCCACTGATCAGGGGACCACGCCAGATCACTGCCTCATCCTCGGCCGGAAGTAGCAGATTGATCGACATAACCCGAATTCCTTCCTCCGTTTCCGCCGGGATGATGCCAACGGGGCCCACGGGAGGGGGATCGTGAAGGCCAAACATCTTCGGGATGCTCGGGCCGGTAATGTCGGCGTCGAGTACCCCCACCCGGTGTCCCTGGCGACGCAGCGCCACGGCGAGCAGGGCCGCCACGGACGACTTTCCCACGCCCCCCTTGCCGCTCATGACGGCGACGATGTGCTTCACGTGGTTCAGGTGCTTCGCCACGCCGGGCTGTTGTCGCTGTGGCTGCTCGGGCCAGATGCGCTCCTTCTCCTCACGCGTCATCTCTCGCAGCTCCACCCGCACGTCTTCTACGTGATCCAGGCCCAATACAGCCTGCCGTGCATCCTCGACGATGTGCTCTCGCAGTGGACACGCCAGCGTGGTTAGCGCCAGCGTGAAACCGACCTGAGCATCGTCAACCTCCACGTCGTGCACCATCCCAAGCTCCACGATGCTCTCTCCCAGCTCGGGATCTTGCACCGATCTCAATGCGTCAATGACTTGCGATTCGTCGACCATTCCCTGTCTCCTTAAACTACTTCTCTAATACCCTAACCCGGCCTCGTCATAGAAAGCAGGCTTAGGCCGCCATTCCGTTTGATCTGTCGAAACGTCGCTCCCTGTGAAATCGACCTCAGTGCGCGCTCCGGGTCTCTTACCACAGTTCCACTCAGCACGCTGACGCCGGTATCGAAAAGCACAGGAGATAGCGGCGTGCTCGGACCCAACATGATCACAAAGCTCTCAGGGGAACACAGCTCGATCAGGTCGTCAAATGTATGATTAATCAGCGAGGTGGACGTGAGCGCGATCACGTCCGCTTGAGGAAGCAATTCGTCTGCGCGATCTGCAGAGACGTCCCCGGGGCGTGGATGGAGTTCGAGCACCCAGCAGGACTCAGCCGCCTCGCGAATCTCATCGACGAAGGGGAAGTGCCCAACAATCGCCACCCGGCGCCCGGCTCCCCGCTCGAGGATCAGTTCCGACGCATTGACCTGGGCGCAGGTTCTCTCATCGACGTCCAGCAAGGCGTTGTAAGCCGCCAGGCCGATGCTGGCCTGCAATGTCTCCACCGAGCGCAACCGCGCCGCAAGCTCACGGGCGCTGTAATTGAGCAGGTTCCCGGCTTCCGGTATCGGTGGTCCCTGATGGCTGGTCTCGCCGCGCAGCGTGGATGCCAGACCACAACGGACAGGCTCTGTATCCAGCACCACCGCCGTCCAGAACGCCCCCATTAGCACCTGGCGCACCGGGGCATCCCCCTGAAGTTCGTCGAGGAGGACGTCAGTGATGGGCACCTTCCCCTTCCTCCATATGTCTCGTGTGCGTCTCCAGGATGTTATCGATCATCTGCCGGGTCTCTCGAAGATCGCGTGTCCACCATCGCAGCACCTCGTCTCCCAGCTCCGTCAAATGGTAAACGCGGCGCGGGGGGCCTTTCGTCTCTTCCTCGTCCCAACTCGATGAGACCCAACCCTTTTCCTCCATGTCCCGTAGCGCACGATAGACGACGCTGGTATTGACATCGTCCAGCCCATAGGTGTCTAACTGATCGATCAATGTGTAACCATGCGCCGGTCCCTGGTGTAGAAGCAACAACAGAGTGGGGCTCAGCAAACGCACGGCTCGGCGCGAACAGCCCCGCTGCCGCCACCGTCGTCCTCTTCCCCGTCCTCGTCCTGGCATATCCTTTCCCTCTCCAATCTTCTCCATATCTCCTGGATCATCAAGACTATACCACGCTATGTGCAGAATGTCAATAGACTGGGTTGTAGCAGCATGGACAACTTTGCTTCTGCACCGTGTCAAGAGCACCCCTGGCGAAGGCGTGCGAATTCCGGGAGTTTGTAGTACGATATAGCGATGGGCAGCGGAAGGAGAAGGTGTGTATATGTGTGCGCAGTGCTGCTAGCCATGGTCGGGCTGTGTCTTCTCGTGGTTGTGCTCAACTGGCGACGCGTGTTGAGGGTGATCACGGGGCCTGGGCCGGCTCTCGTTGCCACGGCCCCACCCTATACGCCGTGGCCGACGCCACCCGCCGTCCAGTCTGTCAACTTCCCTTTGCAGCCGCCTCAACGCTATGGCCCATACATCCAGGGGATCACTGGGCCGCGCGCGGTCGACACCCGCTTCGGGGCACAAAATCCGGCTTTTGGGAATCGTCGCAACTGCTTTCGAGACAGCGAGGGCAATCCTGTTCCCTTCCGCGATCTCTACCACGCCGGTGTCGACCTGTTTGCTTTGGAGCAGAGCGGGGACATCGCCTGGGGTGAAGCGACCCATGCCCCGGTCCATGCCGTGGCCGACGGTGTCACCGCCGCGACGCTGGATGCCGGCGCCGAGGGGCAGATTCTGATCACGGAGCACCGGATGGCCGAGGAAGGCACAGTCTACTCCGTCTATTGGCACGTGGACCGCGTGCAGGTGAAACCCGGTCAACCGGTGTCTCGGGCACAGGTCATCGCGCGCGTTCACGATCAGGGACTCAACAGCCACCTCCATTGGGAGATTCGCACCTTCATGGATGGGACGACCTTGTTCTCCACCGGCACGGCCGGCGAGCGGGGAACGTGCAATGGTCACGTTGCGGGGGTGGGATACACCTGGGATGACGAGCTGCGGCGCGCCAACCCCTTGTTCTACGGTTACACAGACCCCATCGCCTTCGTCACAGAGCACCAGCCCTGACCTGGATGGAGATGATCGTCGTCCCCGAGGCATCGAGTTCGCAGAGAAAACCTGAAGGAGGTCACTGATGCGCATAGCAGTCTTTGGCGCCGGAGCCGTGGGCGGTTACTTCGGCAGTCGGCTCGCCCAGGCAGGAGACGACGTCGTATTCATCGCTCGCGGTGAGCATCTGACGGCGATGCAGACTCGGGGTCTCCGGGTCGAGAGCATCGAGGGGGACTTCACCGTCGAGTCAGTGCAGGCCGCCGACGATCCGGCCACGATCGGCATGGTGGATGCGATCCTGGTCGCCGTCAAGGCATGGCAGGTACCGCAGGCCGCTCACGCTATGCGTCCGATGGTAGGAAATGAGACATTCGTGGTTCCGCTGGAGAACGGCGTCGAAGCGCCGTCTCAGTTGGCCGCGGTCCTCGGGGAGGATCATGTCCTCGGCGGACTCTGCAGGATCATCAGCGCCCTCGTCGAGCCGGGCCACATTCGTCACGCCGGCATCAGTCCGACCATCACCTTTGGGGAGCTGGATGGCCGCCGCAGCGAGCGGGCCAAGAAGTTATACGAAGCCTTCCAGAAAGCGCAGGGTGTCACGCCGACAATTGCGTCGAACATCCACGTGGCGATGTGGGAGAAGTTTCTCTTCATCGCGGCGCTCAGCGGCGTCGGGGCAGTGACTCGAGCGCCGGTGGGCGTCCTCCGCTCGCTACCGGAAACGCGCGCTATGTTGGAGGAAGCCATGGAGGAGATCCTCGCCGTGGCACAGGCCCGCGACGTCGCCCTCCCCCGGGAGACCGTGGCCGAGACGATGGTGTTTATCGACGATCTCCCGCCGGAGGGGACGGCCTCCATGCAGCGCGACATCATGGGCGGACGCCCCTCGGAGCTGGAGTCCCAGAACGGCGCCGTCGTCCGCCTCGGCCGTGAAGCCGGAGTCGCAACGCCTCTCCATGCCTTCATCTACAGAAGCCTCCTGCCTCAGGAGTTGCAGGCGCGGGGAGAGCTCACCAGAACCGAAGATTGACGAACTCCCCCATTTCGGTATAATTGAGACAAAGCTTCAACCGAGGTGGAGAGAGTGACACACCAGATCTGCGGGGCGAGCAACACCTACATCTATTCTGCTGGATTGCGGCACGGCAGCCGCTAGCTGCCTCCTGTTTCGCTGCAATCCGTGAACTCTGAAACCCACGCCGAGTGGGTTTTTTGTTATCTTCTTCTGATTCTACGCCCATCAAATGAGGAAAAGCGAGGCAACCTATGAACAAACCGACCATTGACGAGCAAATGGCAGTCTTGATGCGCGGCGCCGAGTTCGGCGACGAGCAGACGAAGGAGCATATGCGCGAGGAGCTCCGGGAGCGTCTCATCCAGTCGCAGAAGGAAGGGCGTCCACTCCGCATCTACTGCGGCTACGACCCGACGGCCCCGGACATCCATCTGGGTCATACGGTCACCATGCGCAAGTTGCGGCAGTTCCAGGAGCTCGGTCACCAGGCCATCTTCCTGATCGGGACGTTCACCGGCCTGATCGGCGACCCGTCCGACAAGGACACGGCCCGGCCCCGGCTGACGATGGAGGAGGTCAGGGAGAACGCAGCCACCTACATCGAGCAGGCCTACAAGATCCTCGACCGGGACAAGACGGAGGTCCGATACAATGATGAGTGGTTGGCCGACCTAACCTTCCAGGACGTCATTGAGCTGGCGAGCCATTTCACCGTCCAGCAGTTTCTGTCCCGGGAGAAGTTCACCCTGCGGCGGGAGAAGGGGGAAGCGATCTGGGTGCACGAGTTCCTCTACGCCTTGATGCAAGGCTACGATGCCGTGGCGCTCAGGACCGATATCCAGATCGGGGGCACCGACCAGCTCTTCAACCTCCTGGCTGGCCGCAAGCTGCAGGTGGTCTTCGATCAGCAGCCCCAGGTCTGCCTCACCTTCCCCATTCTGGTCGGCACCGATGGTGAGCTCCGTATGTCGAAGAGCACGGGCAACTACGTCGGCGTCGATGAGCCACCTGAGGTGAAATACGGCAAGACTATGTCGATCCCAGACTCAGCTATGCGGAACTGGTTCGAGTTGCTGACGCGCTGGAAGCCGGAACGGATCGACCAGCTCTTTGAGGCTATGGAAGAGGGCAACGTCCACCCGATGGATGCAAAAAAGCAGTTGGCCTGGGAGATCGTCTCCATCTTCGACGGTGACGAAGCCGCCGACAAGGCTGCCGCCCACTTCCAGCGCGTACACCAGAAGCGTCAGATACCGGAGGAGATGCCCGTATACATCCTCGCCGAGCCGGAGAACGTCGTTGACGTCATCGCCGCCGCCGACCTGGCCCGCAGTAAGAGCCAGGCTCGGCGCCTGGTGCAGCAGGGCGCGGTCCGTCTCGACGACGAGAGGATAACGGATATCGATACCGAGCTCGTGGTCGAAGATGAAGCGGTGCTTCGAGTCGGGAAGCGGCGCTTCCTGCGGCTGGAAAATCAGGAGGAGTAGATGAAAGACCGACCGATTCTATGGGTATTTCTCGCCTTCATTTTGGGCTTCGCACTGCCCGTCTGCAGCTGCGTCGGGACAGGAGCCATCACAATGGGAGCGCTCAGCCGCGTCGGCCAGCAGCCGATGACCCAGGTTCCCGGCACGGGGGATGCCGTCGCCG
>Ga0207752_1000494_pt1 | contig 18427 bp, 13 predicted proteins | sample Pon2CUnioCityCA_6_FD_187272 | JGI IMG/M metagenome (GOLD analysis project Ga0207752, IMG submission 187272) | Marine sediment microbial community from Union City, CA, USA - Pond 2C Sediment 2 (SPAdes) | ecosystem: Environmental > Aquatic > Marine > Intertidal zone > Salt pond sediment ...
CAGGGCTACTTGGCAGAGCAGGTCGAGGTGGAATTACCGGGGGGAAAATTACAAATCAGTTGGCAAGGAGAGGCTTCGCCCGTTATGATGACAGGGCCCGCAACCACTGTTTTTGAAGGTAAAATTACTCTATGAGTTCTCAGGATCACAAAGCTATCGATACAGAATTTGAACATCAAATCGTGCGCTACCTGCGCGACCACCCTGCTTTTTTTGAAAACCACCAGGACTTATTAGCGGGCATGCTACTCACGCATGAAACCGGTAATGCAGTCTCATTAATCGAGCGCCAGGTGCAGGTGCTGCGTGAACAAAAAGAAGAATTAAAGGCAAAGTTACAAAGCCTGATTAATACCGCGCAAATTAATGAAAAGCTCAATAACAATATTAACTCCCTGATTTTAGAGTTGCTCGACGCACCTTCACTCAAAGACGTGATTAACGTGATCGAACAACGCATTCGTGCTGACTTTGAAGCCGATGCAATCGTGGTCAAGTTATTGGCTTCGGGCAACGAAGTGTTAAAAGAGCACGAAGAGCTTACCGCATGGCAGCAACCTGCGCTGGCTATTGGTGAAAAAGTCATGACTGCAAGGCAACCGGTTTGTGGTTCATTTAACTCGGAACAAATGCAGGCGCTGTTCGATGATGCGGATATCCAGTCAGCAGGCGTGGTGCCTTTGGCTGCCGATAAAGACAGCAAAAATTGCTACGGCATTATTGCGATTGGCAGCTATGATCCGCAACGCTTCCGTTCTGATATGGGCACATTATTCCTTTCCTTACTTGGCCAGGTACTCACCCGGATTCTCAAGCAACACCTCGAAGTGTAATGGGAATAATAACGGGCAGAATAAAATGAATGATGCTGCAATGAAATGGATTGATTCATTTCTTGCCAAGTTGCGTACCGAAAAAAATTATTCCCCGCATACCTTAAAAAGTTATTCCCGCGATCTCGAATCGCTGATCGCATATTGTGAGCAACATGAGATAAGTCACTGGCCTGAAGTTGATGACCAGGCTATTCGTTCACTTATCTCTCAACGACACCGCCAGGGCCTTGGCGGTAAGAGCTTGCAACACATGCTCTCCAGCTTCCGTTCATTTTTTAAATATTTACTGGTCGAAAACCAGGTCATCAATAATCCGGCGCAGCATATCCAGGCGCCAAAAACCAGCCGCAAACTTCCTTCAACGCTTGATGTTGATAACATTACGCGTTTACTCGAAATAAAAGGTGATGAAGCTGAAACGGTAAGAGACCGCGCCATGCTGGAGTTATTTTATTCCTCGGGCTTACGCCTGTCGGAGCTTTCATCGCTGGATATTGCAGAGGGGAAAAAAAGCTTAACCGGTGTGATCAGGGTGCGAGGTAAAGGTGACAAGGAACGTGAATTACCTGTGGGGAAAAAAGCGCGTGAAGCGATGCAGGCCTGGTTAACGCGCCGGGCAGAACTGGCCAATGAAAATGAACAAGCCCTGTTTGTTGGTAAACAGGGTAAACGTATTCATAACTCGGTGATCCAGAAGCGCTTGAAATACTGGGCGAAAAAGCAGGGGATTGATATGAATGTTTTCCCTCATTTACTGCGCCACTCTTTTGCCAGCCACATGCTCGAGTCCAGTGGTGACTTACGCGCGGTACAGGAGCTGCTCGGCCATGCGGATATTTCAACGACCCAGATTTATACGCACCTGGATTTTCAGCACCTCGCCAAGGTGTATGATGCGGCGCATCCCAGGGCGAAAGCTGGAGCTAAGGTTGGCGCCAAAATTGAGGTAAAATCTGGCGCTCATGTTGAGACAAAATTAATTAAGAAATAATTTTCAAAAATTTCACTTTTTCCATGGAGGGAAAATCTTATGAAATACTCGATTCTTGTTATCGCAATCCTTATGGTTTCCTTACTTGACGCGGTCTTTGCTAAAAGCAAGGAAGACGTGTATATCGAGTCTGCCTCGCAGTTTCAAAAGTGGTGTAAACACCTGTCCTATCGTCATTTCAGGCGAAAAAAGCTTCAGCCTTACAACTGGAGTGCCTCAACCATACGCCAGTTTAATGATTACCATAGCGAGGGTAGCTGGAAGGTAAAGCGTAAAGAAAGGCGAGTAATTTGTCATATTGGCGTGGGTCAAAAGGCAAAATACACACAATTTGAAATCCAGTAAAAATTTAAGCTTTTGATTTGTATGTAATTAAAGATTTATTTTGTGTGAATAATGAATATTTAATTGAATATTCATTATTCATAAGCTATAACTACACCCTCACTGGATATGATTTAACCGATTTTGGAAAAGAGTAATGACTGAAGAGATTAGCACCCAGATTCTTGATGCGGCAGAAGCCCGTTTTCGCACTTATGGTTTTGGTAAGACCACCATGGCTGAGATTGCCTCGGATATCGATATGTCGACCGCCAACCTGTATCGCTATTTTGAAAACAAGGTTGCGATTGGTTCTGCTATGGCTGGTCGCTGCCTTTGTGAGCGAGAAACAATCCTGAAAGAAATTGTTACTCGTGAAGGCATAACAGAATCTGAGCGTTTAGAAATTTTTGTGCTTGGCATGCTTGATTATATGCATGGCCAGTTTAGCAATGAACCTAAACTTTCAGAGTTGGTTGATGTTATGACGCAGAAATGCCCTGAGCTGGTTCAGGATCATGTCAATAGTGATAAACAATTGATTAAACAGCTTTTACAACAGGGTATAGATCGTAATGAGTTTGCTATTAAAGATGTAGATGAAACAACCTCTTATGTTCAGGCAGCAATTGTAAAATTTTCGACCCCCTTTTTTATTGCCATGTTTCCTGTTGAAGAACTTAAATATTTAGCAAAGGGTGTAGTTCAATTAATTTTAAATGGATTAGTGAAAAAGTAATTTAAATTTTACCTGGTTTTCTACCGGGTAAATTGAAAAGGAGTGTCAGCATGAAAGATCTGGAAGAAGGGCTCGGGCCGTGGGTATTAAAGTATCGATGGATAATTATCATATTAACCGTATTACTTGTTCTGGGTGCAGCGAGTGGTGGTCGCTTCCTGGTATTTAAAGCCGACTACCGTATATTTTTCAGTGATGATAATCCACAGTTAAAAGCGTTTGATAATTTAGAAAAAACATATAGCCGAAATGATAATGTTCTTTTTGTCATCACACCGAAAGATGGCAATGTCTTTACCCGTGAGACACTGGCTGTTATTGAAACCTTAACGGAAAGAGCCTGGCAAATTCCTTATTCTACCCGCGTTGATTCAATTTCCAATTTCCAGCATACCTATGCCATGGAAGATGATTTAATCGTTGAAGACCTGGTCAGTGATGCTAAGAACTTAACGAATGAAGATCTTGCCAGGATCAAAGATGTGGCTGTTAATGAACCATTGCTAAAACAACGCCTGGTTTCACCAAAAGGTCATGTGACTTCTGTATCTGCTTTAATTACATTGCCAAACATTGACCAAACGAAAGAAGTACCTGAAGTCATGAGCTACGCCAGGAACCTGGCGGAAGAGATACGTAAACTGGCACCTGATGTTGATGTACGTTTATCCGGTATGGTGCCAATGAATAATGCCTTTGCTGAAAGTGCACAGGGAGATATGAAAACCCTGGTGCCGATCAGTTTTGCCGTGATGTTTATCATGCTGTTGTTTTTACTTAAAAGTTTTTCTACAACATTCGGCACGATACTGGTTATATTTTTATCTATCATGACCGGTATGGGGCTGGGGGGCTATATAGGTTTTCCTTTAAGTGGGCCGTCAGTTTCATCGATGACCATTATCCTGACAGTTGCTATCGCAAACTCGGTGCATGTATTAACCACGTTTTTACATGGTATGCGTCAGGGTAAAGAGAAAAATGATGCCATTATTGAAACCTTGCGAATTAATCTTCAGCCGGTATTTTTAGCCAGTATGACCACCATGATTGGTTTCTTAACCATGAATTTTTCTGAAGTACCCCCTTTCCAGCATTTAGGTAATTTTGTTGCTATGGGTGTTGTTGCTTCGTTCATTCTTTCGGTCACGTTTTTACCTGCGCTTGTTTCCGTTCTTCCCGTGCGTACTAAAGTTCAGGAAGAAGAAAGTGATCCTCTTATGGTTAAGCTGGGTGATTTTGTAGTAAGCAAACAGAAACAGTTAATGTATGGAATGGGCTTACTGATTATTGGGCTGGTTATTTTTGTACCAAAGAATGAACTTAATGATGTTTTCGTTCACTACTTTGATGAAACAATTGAGTTCAGACAGGATTCTGATTATATCGATAAAAACTTAACCGGTTTATATATTGTTGATTATTCACTTGAGAGTGGAGAGCAAGGTGGTATTAGTAAACCTGAATTTTTAAATGAAGTCGAACGCTTTGCTAACTGGTATCGTGCACAACCTGAAACACGGCATGTCAATATTTATACAGAAGTCATTAAACGTTTAAATAAAAACATGCATGGTGATGATAAGACCTGGATGAAAATTCCTGATGAAAGAAATCTTGCCGCGCAATACCTGTTAATGTATGAAATGTCGTTACCCTACGGCCTGGATCTGAATAACCAGATCAATATTGATAAGTCTGCATTACGGATGACTGTTTCAATTAAAACCATGTCGAGTAATGAAATTCTTGCACTGGAACAACGTGCAGCAAGCTGGATTGCAGAAAATGCTCAACATATTAAAAAGGCTGATGCTTCCGGGCCGACAGTGATGTTTGCCAATATCGGTCAACGAAATATTAATAGCATGCTTGTGGGGACTACATTAGCATTAGTATTAATTTCAGGCATATTGATATTTGCTTTCCGCTCTTTAAAAACTGGTGTTATCAGTATGATCCCAAACCTTGTGCCTGCAGCGATGGGCTTTGGTTTATGGGGGATATTTGTTGGTGAGGTTGGGCTGGGCTTGTCGGTAGTAACCACTATGACGTTGGGTATCGTGGTTGATGACACGGTGCATTTTTTAAGTAAATACCTTCGTGCTAAACGTGAGTACGGTTATACCGCGGCAAACGCGGTACGCTATGCCTTTACCCATGTTGGTCGTGCCTTGTTAACAACCTCGATCGTACTGGTTGCTGGGTTTATGGTGCTGGCGCAATCACATTTTGCACTTAACTCGGGTATGGGCTTATTAACAGCAATCATTATTACATTTGCATTAGTGGCAGATTTCTTCTTCTTGCCACCTCTATTAATGAAATTGGAGAAAAAATCATGAAAGGAATAATTTTATTATCAGGTATCTTGGCTTTTTCGGGCGCTGCCTTTGCTCAAACTCCTGAAGAAAAAGGGCTGGCGATTGCCGTTGAAGCGGATAGACGTGATCAAGGCTGGGGCGACCAGGCCACAACCTCTAAAATGATTTTACGTAACAGCCAGGGTGCTGAGAGTACACGTGAGATCAGGGGTAAAGCACTGGAGGTTGAAGCTGATGGTGATAAGTCTTTAACGATATTTGATACCCCGCGAGATGTTAAAGGTACGGCCTTTTTAAGTTTTACTCATACCTTGAAGCCTGATGAGCAATGGTTATATTTGCCGGCTTTAAAACGGGTAAAACGAATTTCATCTTCAAACAAGTCGGGACCTTTTATGGGCAGTGAATTTGCCTATGAAGATATCTCGTCACAGGAAGTAGCCAAGTATAAATATAAATTTATTAAGGACGACAAGTTTAATGGTCGTGATGTATTCGTGATGGAACGCTATCCACAATATAAGAAATCGGGTTATACCAGGCAGGTTGCCTGGATTGATAAAGAAATGTACCAACCGTTAAAAATTGAATTTTATGATCGTAAGAAAAGCCTGTTAAAAACGTTAACGCAGCATGAGTATAAACAACACCTGAACAAGTTCTGGCGTCCAGGCCGACTTGAAATGGTTAATCATCAAACGGGAAAAAGTACTACGCTTATCTGGAAGTCGTATAAATTTAAAAATGGTTTCTCAAAACGTGACTTTGATCGAAATAGCCTGAAACGAGCGCGTTAATAGTACTGATCACAGGATATGGATATGAAAAAAGTTATAAGCCTGGCACTACTTATATGTTCGAGTTCGCTCTGGGTGAACTCTGTATGGTCAAACGAGTGGTCAGGAAATATCAATTTTGAAGCAAAGCACTTTAGTAATGATGCTTTATCGTCTTCGCAGTTTAATGACTACGCTTCAGTTTCGATTCAGCCGGAATGGTTTCATGAGTGGGATGGTGGCAAGCAGCTTTTTACCTTTGTACCCTTTGCGCGCTGGGATCAACGTGATGATGAAAGAACCCATTCTGATATCCGTGAACTTAGCTGGCTAAAAGTTTTTAAGTCATCGGAACTGCGTGTTGGTGTGCGAAAAGTGTTCTGGGGTGTTTCCGAGTCACAGCACCTGGTTGATGTGATCAATCAAACGGACCTGGTTGAAAATATGGATGGAGAAGATAAGCTCGGCCAGCCCATGATCAACTATGCCTTGATCCAGGATTGGGGAACACTCGATTTATTTGTCTTACCGTATTTTCGTGAACGTACTTTTCCGGGAATTGATGGACGACTAAGAACGACTCTTCATGTGGATACGGATAACCCTGTTTACGAATCAAGTGATAAGGAAAATCATATTGATTACGCTGTGCGCTGGTCACACAGTATTGGAGACTGGGATATTGGTTTGAGTTATTTTGATGGCACCAGTCGGGATCCATCATTTACATGGCCTGCTTTAGATGCTGATGGTAATTTATCGTTACGACCGATTTATTATTTAATGCAGCAAACAGCAATTGATTTACAGGCGACTAAAGAAGCCTGGTTATGGAAAGTTGAAGCTATTAACCGGCGAGTGAATAATGAGAGTTACAATGCCGCGACTGCCGGATTTGAGTACACTTTAAATGGTGTATTCGAGACAGCATCAGATATCGGTATAGTAATGGAATATTTATATGACGATCGTAAGGCATTGGCTTCAACACCGTTTGAAGATGATCTTATGCTGGGACTGCGCTGGACTAAGAATGATGTGCACGACACCAGTGTGCTGCTGGGTGTTATTGCAGATCTGGATGATAGTTCGCGTTTATACAGTCTTGAAGCAAGCAGGCGGCTAGGTGAAAGCTGGAAGTTAAATATTGAAGCACGTGTATTTAATGGCATTACCGATACAACTAGTCCGCTATATTCATTCCGCCAGGATGATTTTATTCAGCTTGAACTGGGTTATTATTTTTAATTAATCCGAAAATTCAATTAAGTAACCACCAAACTTACGAATATTAATCACGCCAGTATCAAGGATCAGGTACTGGCCTTTAATACCCTGTAGTACACCTTCAACTTCAGGGTCTTTGTCGAAGTTTAATGATTTAACTTTTTCAGGATATTGTTCGACCGGAAATTCAATACTGATTTGTTCTTCATCGAGTAACTGAATTTCTGATTTGCCGTACTCCCTTTCAATTTCATTAATTTCATTTTCAGAAGCTTTGATTAATTCAAAACATTTAGCTGAAAGATCAATTGATTCAGGCGTACCCTTAAGCATTTTGCGCCAGTCAGTGCGATCAGAAACATGGTTCTTAAGTGTTTCTTCAAGTTTTCCTGATAGCAAACGGTTACTGACTTTAAATATGGGCAGTGCTTCACTTGCGCCCTGGTCAATCCAGCGGGTTGGGATCTGACTGCCACGCGTAATACCCACTTTTATGCCTGAAGAATTTGCCAGGTAGACATAGTGATCCTGCATGCAATGTTCTTCACCCCATTCAGGTTCGCGACAGGTGCCGAGGTGATAATGACAGGTTTCGGGTTTCATGATGCACATGTCACATTTTGCCAGTGACTTGAAACAGGGATAACAGAAGCCCTGGTTATAACTTTTATTAGTTTTACGACCACACTCAATGCAGTGAATTTCACCGATGTATTTGAGCTTTATCTTTTCATCGATATATTTATTTAGTGGTATAAGTTCATCATCAAGCGGTAGCTGGTATTCAACCGGGGAAGCCGGGGTGGCGCCCAGTGAGGTGAGCATTTTTCTTAAATGTCCTGTCTTTTTCATAACGCTATTTTCGCATAATCATTGCTATAGTGCGATCACCATTGCATATTAAAATATAAACAGTATTTATCATTATGAAATTATACCGGGCGTAAATGAAAGAAAATTTTGACTGCGGTTAGATAAGTGTGAGGATTATCACATGAGGGCTGTAATTAACGATTTTATTAAAACTGGTTTTAGTTTTTATAGGTAATAATGGAGGTAAAAAAAAGCCCTGCTAAGAGGGCTTTTTAATTGTGAAATTACTTATGGTATGCCGGGCTTAATTCATGCACGGCTTCAATAAATGCCTTGGCATGTTCCGGATCGACAAACTGGTGAATACCGTGACCCAGGTTAAAGACGTGACCAGAACCTTTACCATAACTTTCAAGGATCGTTGCGACTTCTTCACGAATACGTTCAGGTGAAGCATAAAGTACACAAGGATCCATATTGCCTTGTAATGCTACTTTGTCCCCAACACGTGCACGTGCAGCACCAATGTCTAAGGTCCAGTCTAAACCTAATGCATCGGCACCCGCATCTGCCTGGGCTTCTAACCACTGACAGCCGCCTTTACTAAACATAATAACCGGTACTTTGCGGCCTTCACTTTCACGATTTAAACCGTCCATGATTTTTTGCATGTAGCGTAAAGAGAATTCATTGTAATCACGCGTTGTCAGAACACCACCCCAGGTATCAAAAATCATTACCGCCTGGGCACCGTGCTCGATTTGTGCGTTAAGGTAATCAATGATCGTATCAGCAAGCTTGTCTAATAACATGTGCATAAGTTGAGGTTGATCGTAAAGCATGCCTTTGACCTTGGCATATTCTTTAGAGCTGCTACCTTCAACCATGTATGTAGCAAGGGTCCATGGACTACCGGTGAAACCAATTAAGGGTACACGACCATCAAGTTCACGGCGGATCATGCTGACTGCAGCCATAACATAACCGAGCTCTTCATCCATTTGAGGATTAATCAGGTTTTCAATATCTGCTTTAGAACGAATTGGACGTTCGAAGCGTGGACCTTCACCTTCAGCAAAATATAAACCGAGTCCCATCGCATCAGGAACAGTCAGGATATCTGAGAACAGGATTGCTGCATCAAGAGGGAAACGATCAAGAGGTTGTATAGTCACCTCGGTAGCAAGCTCAGGTGTTTTGCATAAAGTCATAAAGTCACCAGCTTTAGCACGGGTAGCTTTATATTCTGGTAGATAACGGCCAGCCTGGCGCATCATCCATACAGGGGTCATATCTACTGGCTCTTTAAGTAAAGCACGTAAGAAACGATCGTTTTTTAATTCTGACATTTTATAGTTAACCACGGGGGACACGGGGAACGCAGGGATAGTGTTCTTTAAGTGTCCTGACCATTATATTTGTTAATAGTTATTTTATGTTACTGGAAACAAGAATACTTTAAGTAAAGCACTAAAGGGTTTCCCTGTGAACCCCGTGTTCCCAGTGGTTTTTATACTTCTAAATAGTCGAGTATGCCTTCAGCAGCCTGGCGACCTTCGTATACCGCGGTTACAACTAAATCAGAACCGCGCACCATATCACCACCCGAGAATATTTTAGGGTTAGTCGTTTGATGTTTAAATTCTTGTTCCAGTGCAGCTTTAACACGACCACGGTCATCAAGTTCAATATTAAAATCTTTAAACCAGTCAGCCGGGCTTGGACGGAAACCAAAGGCAATAATTACGGCATCCGCCATAATGATTTCTTCTGAACCTTCAACCGGAACAGGGCTACGACGGCCACGTTCATCGGGCTCACCGAGTTCAGTGGTGATCACCTTAACGCCTTCAACACGGCCATTACCTACGATTTCAACAGGTTGACGGTTCCACATGAAGTTAACGCCTTCTTCTTTTGCGTTAGCAACTTCTTTTTTAGAGCCTGGCATATTAGCTTCATCACGACGGTAGGCGCAGGTTACCGATGCAGCTTCCTGCCGGATAGAAGTACGGTTACAGTCCATCGCGGTATCACCACCACCGAGGACAACCACGTGCTTGCCTTTCATGTCGATGTAGTCGGCAGCATCTTTTTCAAAGTCATAACAACGGTTAACGTTTGAAATCAGGAAGTCGAGTGCAGCATGTACACCGGGGCTATCTTCACCCGGAATGCCGGCTGTCATGTAGTTATAGGTACCCATACCGAGGAAAACAGAATCGTAACTATCAACGATGTCCTGGAATGGAATATCTTTACCCACTTCAACGCCGAGTTTGAAAGTGATACCCATTTCTTCAAAAACTTTACGGCGGTGCTGTACGACTTCTTTTTCAAGTTTGAATTCGGGAATACCAAACATGAGTAAGCCACCAATTTCAGGGTGACGATCATAAACAGTGACTTCAACACCATGGCGGGTAAGAATATCGGCACAACCGAGGCCTGCAGGGCCAGCACCAATCACGGCAACTTTTTTACCTGTTGCTTTGACGTTTGACAGGTCTGGATGCCAGCCCTGTTCAAATGCGGTATCACTGATGTATTTTTCAATTGAACCAATTGTTACAGCACCAAAACCATCATTTAAGGTACAGGCGCCTTCGCATAAACGATCTTGTGGACATACGCGGCCACAGATTTCAGGCAGGCTGTTAGTACGATGAGACAGTTCAGCCGCTTCTTTAATATTGCCTTCTGCGACCAGCTTTAACCAGTTTGGAATGTAGTTATGAACCGGGCACTTCCATTCACAATAAGGGTTACCACAAGCTAAACAACGGTCTGCCTGTTCCGCTGCTTTAGCTGCATCGAACTTTGCATAAATTTCGCGGTACTCTTTAACACGTATATCCGCGTCTTTTTTATCCGGGTCAGCTCGGTTTACTTGTAAAAATTGAAAATTATTTGCCATCTTTTATTTTCTATTCGTTATTGGCCGGTGATTAACCGGCACCTGTAAATTTATTTACTTAATATGCCGTTCTTATGCTGCGCTTTGCAGGTCTGTTAACAGTGACTCTACTGAAGCAGCTTTAGGCATAACGAGCCAGAAGTGACACAGCGCATCCGCAAAGTTATCAAGAATTTCCTGGCCACGTTGGCTACCGGTTTCCTTAACATGTTCTTCAATGACAGAACGTAAATGGTTACGGTAAGCTTCCATTGATTCAGGAACAATGCGTTCAATATCAATATCCTGATTGGTACGATCTTTAAAGGTGTTATTAACGTCATAAACATAGGCAAAACCACCGGTCATACCTGCACCGAAGTTAACGCCTGTTTCACCCAGCACCGTTACCAGGCCGCCAGTCATGTACTCACAACCATGGTCACCAATGCCTTCAACAACAGTGTGTGCGCCCGAGTTACGAACTGCGAAACGTTCACCGGCTAAACCTGAAGCAAACAGTTTGCCACCGGTTGCACCATAAAGGCAGGTATTACCAATGATGGTAGTTTCATGGTGTTTGAATGCACTGCCTTTTGGTGGGCGGATTGAAAGTTTACCACCGGCCATGCCTTTACCTACGTAATCGTTAGCATCGCCTTCAAGGTTCATATGTAAGCCGCCCGCGTTCCAGACACCAAAACTTTGACCCGCAGTACCGTTCAAGTTTAATACAATAGGCTTGTCTTCCATGCCAAGGTTGCCATGGCGTACAGCAATCTCACCGGATAAACGTGCACCGATTGAACGGTGAATGTTTTCAACATGATAGCTGAATTCGCCACCTGATTTGTTTTCGATAGCGTTAATCGCATCGGTTACCATTTGTTCTGCTAACTCACCTTTATCAAACGGTTCGTTCTTAGGTTCAACGCAGAATGTCGGCTTGTCTTTTGCAACACCGGCATCAGATAACAATGGTGTTAAATCCAGTGCTTTTTGTTTGTTTGTATTGCCTTCTAAAATTTCTAACAGGTCAGTACGCCCAATAAGATCGGTAAGTTCTTTACACCCTAAGGTTGCCATTAACTCACGTGCTTCTTGTGCGATGAACTTGAAGTAGTTAGTTACCATTTCAACTTCACCAATATAGTGTTTCTTACGTAAGATATCATCCTGCGTTGCAACACCAGTCGCACAGTTGTTTAAGTGGCAAATACGCAGGTATTTACAACCCATTGCAACCATTGGGCCGGTACCAAAGCCGAAGCTTTCTGCACCTAAAATAGCCGCTTTAATAATATCTAAGCCGGTTTTTAAACCGCCGTCTGTTTGTAAACGCACTTTACCGCGTAAGTCATTCGCACGCAGAATTTGATGTGTCTCAGTTAAGCCAAGTTCCCATGGACCGCCTGCATATTTAACCGAGGTTAAAGGTGATGCACCGGTACCACCGTCATAACCCGAGATGGTAATTAAATCAGCATACGCCTTGGCTACACCTGCGGCGATTGTTCCAACACCTGCTTCAGATACCAGTTTGACCGAAACTAAACCATCGGGGTTAACCTGTTTCAAATCATAAATAAGCTGGGCCAGATCTTCGATAGAGTAAATATCGTGATGCGGCGGTGGTGAAATCAACGACACGCCTGGCTTACAGTAACGTAACTCGGCAATGTATTCGTTAACCTTGTGACCCGGTAACTGACCGCCTTCACCGGGTTTTGCGCCCTGCGCAATTTTTATTTGCATAACTTCGGCACTACGTAAGTAAGCCGGGGTTACACCGAAACGACCTGAAGCAACCTGTTTAATTTTAGAACGCTTTACAGTGCCGTAACGTTTTACGTCTTCACCACCTTCACCCGAGTTGGAACGGCCACCAAGTTCATTCATGGCCTGGGCAAGTGTTTCATGTGCTTCTGGTGATAATGCGCCGAGTGACATTGCAGCTGAATCAAAGCGTTGCACAATACTTTCAAATGATTCGACTTCACTAATATCGATTGCTTTTACATCTTCACGTAATTTTAATAAGTCACGTAAAGAAATGGGGGCACGGTTATTAATTTGATCGGCGTAGACTCTATAGTCTTCATACTTACCACTTTTAACCGCGACCTGTAATGCTTTCACCACGTCAGGGTTATAAGCATGATCTTCACCGCCATGAACAAACTTTAATAAACCACCATGATCAATATTCTTACGCGCATTCCATGCTAGCTTACAAAGGATACGTTGCTCAGCTTCAAGATCTTCAAAATGGCTACCCTGAACACGGTTCGTTGTGCCTTTAAAGCAAAGATCAACAATTTCCTGGTTTAAACCAACACATTCAAAAAGTTGCGCACCACGGTAACTGGATATGGTTGAAATACCCATCTTCGAGGTGATTTTGTATAAGCCCTTATTAATACCTTTACGGAAGTTTTCATCCAGATCACGCGCTTCCCGGTCGGAAATTTCCCGGGTACGGATCATGTCACTTAAACATGCGTATGCAAGGTATGGATAAACAGCGGTTGCACCATAACCAATGAGGGTCGCGAAATGATGTGGATCACGTGCGGTACCGGTTTCTAAAACAATATTGGCATCACAACGTTGACCTTCAGCAATTAGGTGATGATGTACCGCACCCGTTGCAAGTAATGCATGAACTGGACGGGTATCTTCACTGATATCTTTATCACTTAAGACAATAGTAACTTTACCTGCATTAATTGCCGCAGTTACTTTCTTGTTAATGTCTAAGAGAGCAGATTTTAAATCAATATTATCAGGATAATTTAATGAAATGGTTTCACTGGCATAGTCACTGTTACTTTCACCGAGCTCAAGTATCTGGGTGAACTTGGAGTGAGATAATACGGGAGAGTTAACCAGTAAACGGGCTGCATGTTCAGGTGTTTCTTCGAACATGTTTTTCTCACGACCAAAACAGGTTTCCAGTGACATTACGATTTGCTCACGGATAGGATCAATCGGTGGATTGGTAACCTGGGCAAATTGCTGGCGGAAGTAATCAAACGGTGAACGTTCTTTACGTGATAATACCGGGAACGGGGTGTCGTCACCCATCGAGCCAATGGCTTCCTGGCCATCTTCACCAAGAATACGAATTACCTGGTCACGCTCTTCAAAGCTCACCTGGAATAATTTTTGATACACGTTAAGTGTTTCAGGATCCATGCTATCAGCGCCGTTTTCGGCATTGAGCTGTGACTCAAGATGAACAGTGTTTTCGCTCATCCATTTTTTATAAGGTTGTGCATTTTTAAGACGCTCATCAACCATGGCAGGCAGGATTAATTCACCTGTTTCAGTATCTACCGCAAGCATTTCACCCGGCTTGAGACGACCTTTTTGTGCCACGTCTTCTGGCGCATACTGGTACACACCAATTTCAGAAGCGATAGTGATATGACGATCTTTTGTGATCATCCAGCGTGCAGGACGTAAGCCATTACGATCCAGGGTACAGGCAGCATGACGACCATCGGTTAATACTATGCCAGCGGGCCCATCCCATGGTTCCATGTGCATCGAGTTATATTCATAGAACGCGCGTAAATCAGCATCCATGTTAGTCATGTTCTGCCACGCAGGTGGAACCAGTAAACGCATGGCACGGAAAATATCCATACCACCGGCTAACAGGGCTTCAAGCATGTTATCCATGGAGTTTGAATCTGAACCACTCATGGATACAAGCGGGCGTACATCTTCCATAGGAATATGTGGGCTTTCAAATTTATGACCACGTGCGACCGACCAGTTGCGGTTACCCTGCACGGTATTAATTTCACCGTTATGTGCAAGGTAGCGGAAAGGTTGAGCCAGGCGCCATTGTGGCCAGGTATTGGTTGAGAAACGCTGGTGGAAAACAGCCAGTGCTGTTTCAAAGCTTTCATCATTTAAATCTTTATAAAAGACAGGCAGGTGCTCTGGCATTACCAGGCCTTTGTATGAAATAACCGACGAAGACAGGCTTGGGATATAGAACATCTCGTCATTGCTTTCGATGGCTTTTTCAGTACGACGACGCGCGATATAAAGATGTCTTTCAAATGTTGTATTGTCCATGCCATCAGCAGCATTGACAAAAACCTGTTCAATCAAAGGGAGTGACTTGAGTGCTTCTTCACCACAGGTGTCTGGATTAACCGGAACTTCACGCCAGCCCGCAACCGCCAGGCCTTCTTTTGTCAGTTCTGATTCAAGTTGTTTGCGAGCCGCATCGGCTTTTGCCTTGTCGGTGTTGAGAAAGATCATACCTGCGGCATACAAGTCGTTCAGCTTGTAGCCGAGATCTGATGCGACAGCTTTAAGGAAGCCATCCGGTTTTTTCAGTAACAGGCCACAACCATCACCCGATTTACCATCTGCTGCTACAGCACCACGGTGAGTCATGCGTGCCAGGGCATCAATCGAGGTTTTTAATAACCAGTGACTGGCTTTGCCATCCATTTGAGCCATGAGGCCAAAACCGCAGTTATCACGTTCGAATTCAGGGCGGTAAAGTCCACCGCTCATACCAGAATAATTCATGTGTGTTGATTCAGGGTTGTGTGTATTTTTCGTCACTATCTTCTTCACCGGATAATCGTCGTGTCGTGTACCTGGCTTGTCGCCCAGAGCCATCGCTGCTGAGGCAACAAACTTGTTGTAATTCAGTCCATTTTCGCGGAAAAATCACGGCGGGAACGCCGAGCAAAATGGCCAAGCAGTATACAGGGAGCGGCCATTTGCTTCAATCCAAATCGCTGCCTGGGAGGGAAGAAATGGGGATTAAATAGCCCTGAAAAACAGGCTGGTATATTCAAATAAAGCGATTAAAAACAATAAGTTATAATATTTTGAATAGTTATGAGAAGAAAAGTGCCTAGTTTAGCTCGGCATGAATTGCACCGAAGCTACGCGGCCAGGGTTTGGCTTTTTGAACCGCCTGTGGAAGCTGCCCAATCGCGGCTTTTGCCTTTGAATAGCCGGGGTAACTGCCATAAACCAGGATATACCAGTTTTTTCCATCACGTAGCCGGTGAAAGTAAACGGCTTTGCCCTTTAAATTATGACGCTTAATAAAACCTTCTATGGCATTTTTATCTGTACCTGCAGCAAGTTGCAGCGTGTAAGCGCTTGGGTCCTGGCTCCATAGCCAGCCTTCCTGATTTGTTTTATCAACAATTGCGCTATTAATTTGGGGGGTTGTGATCACAGCCGGCGGTGTAATTGCCACCTCTTTACTTAAAGAAGGAAGGATACTGGCAAAAGAACGGATCCAGGGTTTGGCTGTGCCTTTGGGTAACCTGTTTGCGGCGGCTTGCGCGGCAGATTTACTTGAGTAGCTACCATATACCAGGGTGAACCAGTCCTTACCATTACGTTTTGTTTTGAACCAGGCCGCTGAACCGTTTAGCGAATACTTTTTAAGATACACAGGTAAAGCATCTTGCTGGTGAGTACCCAGTAGTTGCATGGTAAAGTGATTTTTATTTTGCTGTTTTATCCAGTCTTGACCATAGAAACCACTTTGTTGTTTTTGTGCGGTATTTTTTTCTGACGTTTTACTGACTGGTTTAGCTTTTGTTGTTATTGCAGCAGGTTTTGCTACCGGGCTGGTTTTTGTCTCAGTAATCGCAGCGATTTCTTTTTCAGCTGAAACCACATCAAAGCTTATGGTATTGGATTGGGTGTTAAGTTCGGGATCGATGACGGTCACGCTCCAGGTATCTTTTTGCTTACCCACATTGAGGATTAAATTCAGGTAAGTGTCACTGGTAAAGGTCACCTGTGTTTCAGCAAGAATTTTTTCTTTTCCTGTCCAGCTGATTTTAACTTTTTGTCTTTTATTAAATCCTGTGCCACTGATTGAGATAATTTGTCGTTGATTAGAACCTGTTACCGGGTTTGGGTTAACCGAGTTTAATTTTATCGCAGTTAACGCTTTTTTCTTGTCTTGTTTTTTATCTTGCTTTTGAGTCTCTTTTTGACCATTAAGCTTTGGCTTTTCGTTTAATGAAAATTCGATCGTTTTTTCTTTTGCCGCAGGGGGAATTACAGGCTCATCTGCTTTTATAATTTTGTTAGCTTCAGCCAATTTTTCCGGACCTGGATGTTTCGTTGCGGTGTTATTTATTTCAGGAATATCAGTTGCAGGTTCTTCAAATAGTTTGTTTATGTCATCCTGGAGCAGTAATACGGTTGCCACCACGACAAGTGCAAATCCACCAAGGACAATATTGCGCAAGTTTAAGTTTGAGGTTTCATGGATGAGTTCATCGTCGAGATCCAATTCATTTGGAGTTGTGGGCTCAGAATCATTGAGTAAATTTTCATGGGCATACTCATTAATTTGAGCAGGTACGCCCTTGGAGGCTTTAAAAATTTTATTAATCAGTTTGGGTGTAAAAGGACTGGTGCCATCAAGCCCGGCTACCGCGAGACGATGTCTTAAATATTCAGCTGTTTGTGTTTCATCGAGTGCCGGGATCTCCATGCTATGCGTCACGCGTTCTTTTAACGAGTGAATAGCGGGATCTTCGAGCATCACTTCAATTTCAGGTTCACAAAATAAAATAATGCGCAGCGTGGTGTGTTGATCTGAATGATGTTCTGCAAGATAGAGTAACGCTTGTAATGCATCTTGCGGAAGTTCATGAGCATCATCAATCACCAGGATAGGAATATTCGCTGATTGATGGATATGTTCAAGTTGTGCACTTAATACTTCGAATAGCGCAGAAGGTTCATGCGGTGGCTCGGTAATACCAAAACCATGGGCTACCTGTTTTAATAAAATGCCGGCATCCATCATGGTATGTGACTGGATTTCACATATTTGCCATTCTTCCTGTGCGCTGCCGATAAAGCGTTGTTTAAGACTGCTTTTGCCTATCCCTCTTTCACCCGTAATGATAAGTAACAGGTTGCCGTACTGGGTGTAATGTTTGAGTAATTCAAGGCGTTCGGTTAGTGCGGAATTGGAATAAAAAAAACGGTCATCATGCTGTGCAGAAAAAGGAGCTTCAGTTAAACCGTATGCGGCTAAGTAGGTCGGTTCAACACGGTTGAGTTGTTTTATGCTATCTGCGTCATAAGTCATAAGTATTTATCCTTAAAAAATTATAACTCAGACAGGTTGATCCTGTCCCTGCATAAATACAACTTTGAAACCACGTTTTAATTGCATATCACGTACTCTTAGTAATGCACTTTCTGCGCTTTCGCGGTCTTCAAAATGATCACGCTTAACTCTTCCAGAACGACCCTGTTGCCCCCATTCGCGCACAAGTGTCCAGCCTTCAAGCAAATCTTCCAGTAATAATAACTGGTAGTAGCGGGATGGTTTATCATCCAGGGCGGGTATTTGCATATATATACGCATAATTATACTACTATCGGTTTCTAATCATCAGGTCAAGCCCCTGATTAATTAGGTTAATTCAGTTGGATCAAAAATACGCTTATATTCTTTTATTGCGTAACGATCAGT
>Ga0207752_1000495_pt1 | contig 18418 bp, 15 predicted proteins | sample Pon2CUnioCityCA_6_FD_187272 | JGI IMG/M metagenome (GOLD analysis project Ga0207752, IMG submission 187272) | Marine sediment microbial community from Union City, CA, USA - Pond 2C Sediment 2 (SPAdes) | ecosystem: Environmental > Aquatic > Marine > Intertidal zone > Salt pond sediment ...
CGGCGTCCTCGAGTGTGGAGCGACGCCCTCCTCGTCCAGGTATCCGGCGTATTGGCCGAGGACGAGATCGCCTTCCTCGATCGGGCGCGCCGCTTCGAGCACCTTGACCTTCTCGTCGCGGAGGGCCTTCGCCGAAGAGGAGCTCGGCGGCTCCAGCGCCACCAGCGTGAGGAGCTGAAGGAGGTGGTTCTGGACGATGTCCCGCAGGACCCCCGCTTGGTCGTAGTACTCGGCGCGGTGCTCGACGCCGAGCGACTCGGCGACGGTGATCTGGACGTGATCGATGTAGTCCCGATTCCACAGCGGCTCGAAGATCGCGTTGGCGAACCGGAACGCGAGGATGTTCTGGACCGTCTCCTTGCCGAGGTAGTGGTCGATGCGAAGGATCTGCGATTCGTCGAAGACCCCGTGGACGATCCGGTTGAGGTCCTGCGCGGAGATCAGATCGTGGCCGAACGGCTTCTCGAACACGATCCGCCGCCATCCGACGCCCGGCCCGGCGAGGCCGACGTCTCCGAGCCCCTGGACGATCGCCGCGGTCGCGGTCGGGGGCGTGGCGAGGTAGAAGAGGAGGTTTCCGGTCGTCTCGTGCGCGAGGTCGTTCGACCGGAGGTGCTCCGCCAGGCGGACGAAGTCGGCGGCGTCCATGTCCGGCGTGCGGAAGTAGCTGAAGTTCCGCTCGAACCGCGACCAGAGGTCGCACAGCTTCGGGTCCGGCTTCAATCGGGCGTACGCCTTCACCCCTTCGAACAGTCGGGCGCGAAACGCCTCGTCGTCGAGCTCGCGTCGCCCGACGCCGATGACCCGAGTGCGCGGGGAGAGCCGGCCGGCGCAGGCGAGGCTGTGCAGCGCCGGGGCGAGCTTCCGCTGCGCCAGGTCGCCGGACGCCCCGAAGATGACGACCGCGGCGGGCGGGGTCTCGGCGGCGCTCGGTCCCTTCACGACGGTCCCGCGTTCCGACTCCGTCGGCCCGCGATTCTCGCTCATGGCGCGATGACCTCCGACAGATCCGATCCCTTGGCGAAATGCTGGACGCCTCGCTCCGTCGCGACGACGAGGTCGGTGGCGAGGTCGATGAACAGCCCGTGGGCGACGACGCCGGGACGCGCGTCGAGCCGCCTCGCCAGCTCGGACGGCCGCTCGATCGGGCCGAAGTCGCAGTCGAGGATGAAGTTGCGTTGGTCGGTGAGAAACGGGTCTTCGCCGCCGCGGCGGAGGACGTGCGCGCCGAGCGATTCGAGGGCGGAGACCTCGACGCACCAGGCGAACGGGACGACCTCGACCGGAAGCGCGAACCGGGTCCCCAGGCGGGGCGACAGCTTCGAGCCGTCGACGACGATGATCTCCCGCTCGCTCGCGTCGGCGACGATCTTCTCCCGAAGGAGGGCGCCGCCGCCGCCCTTGATCAGGTTCATCTCCGCGTCGACCTCGTCGGCGCCGTCGATTGCCAGATCCACGGAAGGATGCGCCTCCAGGCTGGTCAGGGAAATTTTCAGCTTGCGAGCCTCCGCCTCGGTCGCCGCCGAAGTGGGCACGGCGACGATATCGCCCAACTTTTTGCTGTGGATCATTTCCGCCAGCCGGCGAACCGCCCAGATCGCCGTGCTCCCGGTACCCAGGCCGACAACCATGCCCGATTGCACAAAGTCCACCGCCGCACTGCCGGCTTTTTGTTTCAAGGACTGCGTGGATCCGTCCATGTTAGCCTCGTACCGTGTCGACTTGACATCAGAATTAAACAAAGCGGCCCACCGAATTTCTATTGGTTCAAATTTTCCACCAGTTCTTTGGCATGTTTTACGATGCGCTCCACCGTGAAGCCGAATTTTTTCTGCAAATCGCGCAGCGGCGCGGACGCGCCGAACGTCTCCATGCCGATGCTGACGCCGTGTGGTCCCACGTACTTGGCCCATCCCAGGGTGGCGGCCATCTCCACCGATATCCGGGCCGTGACGGCAGGCGGCAGGACGCTGTCGCGATAGGCCCGGGCCTGCTGCTCGAAAAGCTCCCAGGAAGGCATGCTGACCACCCGCGCCCGGATGCCCTCGGCGGCCAACTGTTCATAGGCCTCGATGCAAAGCGACACTTCGCTTCCCGTTGCGATCAAGATGATTTGCGGCGAACCGCCGGTGTCCGCAAGGGTATAGGCGCCTTGGGCCACGCCGGACGCCGAGGCGTATTTGGTGCGATCCAGGGTGGGCATGTTTTGGCGGCTCAGGATCAAGGCGGCCGGCCGGCGGCGCAACTGCATGATGACCCGCCAGGCTTCCGCCACCTCATTGGCGTCAGCTGGCCGCAGTACGACCAAATGAGGGGTGGCGCGCAAAGACGCCAGCTGTTCGATGGGCTGGTGGGTGGGCCCGTCTTCTCCCACGCCGATGGAGTCATGGGTGAAAATGTGGATCACCGGAAGTTCCATCAACGCGCCGAGCCGGATGGCCGGCCGGGCGTAGTCGCTGAAGACCAGAAAACTCGATCCATAGGGACGAACCTTGCAAAGGGCCATGCCGTTGAGCACCGCACCCATGGCATGCTCGCGCACGCCGAAATGAAAATTGCGGCCGCCGGGGTGATCGGCGCTGAAATCCCCGGCACCGTCGAAAGTCAGGTTCGTCTTGGTCGAAGGGGCCAGGTCCGCCGAACCGCCGATCAGCCAGGGGACGTTTTCAGCGACGGCGTTGAGCACTTTGCCCGAGGTGTTGCGGCTGGCATCGCCTTTGCTGTCGGCGGGAAAGACCGGCATATCCCGGTCCCATCCTTCGGGCAGTTCGCGGCGCTGCATGCTTAACAGCGCATCGGCCTGTTCGGGATATTCGGTCTTGTAAGCGTCGAGGCATTCATGCCAGGCGCTTCGCAGCTTTCCGCCGCGCCGCCCCATGCCCGCTTCAAAGTGGGCCTTCACCGCCTCGGGTACGAGGAATCGAGAATCTTCGGCCCATCCGTAGGCGCGTTTGGCCAAACGGATTTCTTCCTCCCCCAGGGGGCTGCCGTGGGCCGCCGCAGTATCCTGCTTGTTGGGGGCACCATAGGCGATGTGGCTGTCAACGACGATGAGGGTCGGCCGATCCGCCGTTCGCTGAAAGGCTTGAAATGCCCGGGAAAGCGCTTCCAGGTCGTTGGCATCGCCGACTTGCAGCACGTTCCAGCCGTAGCTGGTAAAGCGTGCGGCCACGTCTTCGGTGAACGCCAGATCGGTGCGGCCCTCGATGGTGATTTTGTTGCTGTCGTAGATCCAGCAAAGGTTGGAAAGCTTGAGGTGGCCGGCAAGCGAGGCGGCCTCGCTGCTGATCCCTTCCATCATGCAGCCGTCACCGGTTAGCGTATACACATTGAAATCGAACAGGTCGAAGCCGGGACGGTTGAAATAGGCTCCCATCCAACGGCCGGCGACGGCCATGCCGACGCTGGAGGCCGCCCCCTGGCCCAGGGGCCCGGTGGTGGCCTCCACGCCGGATGTCCAGCGGTATTCGGGATGCCCCGGGGTCCGGCTGTCGAGCTGGCGAAAGCTGCGGATATCCTCCAAGCTGACTGCCGGTTCGCCCAGCACCTCGTATTCCGGGCCGACGGCCCTGACCCCTGCCAGGTGCAGCAAGGCGTACAGCAGCATGGAGGCGTGGCCGATGGACAATACGAAGCGGTCCCGGTTGGGCCAGACAGGATCGTTCGGATCAAAGCGCAGGTGCCGCTGCCAGAGGGTGTACGCCACCGGAGCCATGGCCATGGGGGTTCCCGGGTGGCCGGAGTCGGCCGCCTGGACCGCGTCCATGGCCAGGGTGCGGATGGTGTTGATGCTTACCTGTTCGTTAGTGCTGTCAGACATGGGCTTCCCCTTTCCATCGATTTTCAATCGCCTTGTTGTGTCCCGGGTCGATTTACTGCACCCGCTGCGGCTGCGTCGTGAAAACGATTCGTCGCATCATTGCAGTTGTGCCCTTGCCTGCTTGACAAACGAAAGATCGAACAGCTGATCGTAATCCGGCTGCCGCTCGATGGTTCCCAGTGCCTGCATGCGGCTGCCAAGCGCCTTGGCCTGGCGGACAAAGGTTTCATCCATGTCCCAGGCCAGCTCCATGTTCGGCGCCGCCGCTTCCAGGACATCCATGGGGGTTCCGAAAGACGAGGCCCGTTTCAGCCATTGCTCGGGGTGGTCGACAAGAAAGCGCGTGGCCTTGGCATGGGCCAGCACCAGCGCAGCCACCTGTTCGGGGCGCTTTTCAATGGCGGCGCGAGTGACCAGCATCCCGGCGTTGATGGTTCCCACCGAATCGCCGTAATAAGGATAGGAGAGAATCCTGCCGTAGCCCTGCGTGACAGCCAGGGTTGGAAAGGGCTCGCCGGAAAGAAAGGCGTCGATGCTTCCACCGGCCAGGGCCGTTCCCATGTCGAAAAAATCAACGCGAACCAGCTTGACTCCCGTTTGCGGCGAAATGCCATTGCGCGTCAGCGTCTCCCGCAGCAGGATTTCGTGCATGGTGCCGGGAACATAGCCGATCGTTTTGCCTCTCAGATCGGCCTCGGATCGGACCGGACCGTTCTTTTTCACCACCAAAGCCGAGCTCTTGTTGCACAGGGCCGCCACCACCACCACGGGCTGGCCCGCTGAAGCGGAATAGATCGCATGGGCCAGGGTGGTGCCGCACATCTCCAGGCTGCCTGCCAGAAGGGCCGTTTTCTGGTCAGCCGGGTTGGTGAAGGTAAAGACCCGGGTTTTCGTGGAATCGGGAAGAAATCGGTCATAGAAAAACGGCTGGATGGTTTGGGCCGTTTTCCAGGTGCCGACAGGCACCGGTTCGTCCGCGAGGGATGACAGCGGGGCAAAGACCAAGGATAGGGTGAGAAGCAATGCGATACCAAGCCATTTTTTGGCATATGCCATGGGAATTCTCCTTGCTCTTACCGTTGTTTTGTTTCCAGAGCCGGGGCGCTGCCGGCCTTGTCCGCATTGAAACAATTGGAGGGCAGGTCTGGGTCCAGCTCCATTTCCTTTTGGAGCCGCCGGCAGGATTCCATGCCAGTGCCTCTGCCCTTAGCAGTGTCCGCCTGGCCATCCCGGGGACTGGCGCCTACTTCCGGAAAAAAGAGGTTGGCCCCGGCCATCAGCGAGGCCGCGTGGGGTTCGTGGGTGCAATGGGCCTTGGGGACATCTCCCATGACCAGGCGACTGACGGCCACCATGCGCGCCATTTCCAGTTCGCTGATCATGCCGAAGCGCTCCATGGGCGAGCCCGGAAAATTGATGCGCCGCATGATGCCGCTGTAAACGGCGCCGTTGTCCCGGGCCAGCAGCATCAAATCCACGATCTCCTCAGCCGAGTGCTCCGGTCCCACCGGCTCCACGCAGTTCATCCACAACAGGCCGACATCCTTGAACACGTGGATGGTCTTGATGCGTTTTTCCCGGCTCAAGGGCGTGTCCCGGCCCTCACCGAGCCGCACGGCATGGTAGGCGCCCTTAAAACCGGCATCGAGCAGGGCCTCTGCCTCGCGGTGATTGATGTCCCGGGTGTTGGCGACCAGCGGAACGGATACCTCCTTGCGCAGCAGCCGTCCGATTTCCAGCAGACGTTCGAAAGGATACGTACCTGTGGTCATCAGGTTCAGGCCATCGGCGCCCCTGGCTTGCGCCTGCTGGGCCCAGGCCAGAATCTGTTCCACCGGGAACTCGATTTTTTCTTTGAAAAGCCCTGCCCGGCGCGTGAGGCTGCAAAAGAGGCAGTCCATGGGACACGGCTCGACGTTGAGCCCGATGTGAAAATGGTTTTCTGCTTTTTCCCCGAATTTGGATCGGGACATTCGGTTGGCGGTTTCCATCAGGGCATAGGCCGCGGTTGTGTGCCGTTCGATCCGCATGAGCGCCAGGGCCTCGTCGCGGGTCAGTGCCGCCATATCTTCTGCTTTTGTCAGGATTTGCGCGATGTGTGAGTCCAGCCGGTTTCCCATCTCGATAAATTCTCCTCCTTCCCAGTGATGTCGACAGCCTGTTCGAACGTTTTTGGGGTAACGGGCCATGATCTTCCCGCTCCTCTGCCTGCGAGCTATCAGTTGAAAGGATTCTCGTTGAGCGTTCCGCGATACAGGTAGTGGGAATGGGTTTCCAGGGCCATCATGACCTCTTTTCCCGTGAAACGATCCAGGGCATATTGACAGAGAAACATTCCGTTCTCTATGTCGTCGGTTCGATGCATCGATTCCTCCAGCCGGCACAGGTCTTCTGCCCGCCAGTTTTTCCCATGGGTCCAGGTCATGTCGCCAAAGACCCTGAAACGTCCTTTGACTCCGGCGGCCAGGTCCGACAGGTATTTCCTTTGAAGGTCCGGGGAATTTCTGCCCTGGCTGAAATGCAGCGTTCCGGTTGAGCTGATTTTGTCGATACCTGCATCCTTCCGGCGCAGGGCGTTCATGATGGGGGCGGTCTTTTCGCCGGGTGCCATGACAAAAACCGTCTCGTTCCCCCGGAGGCCTTCGAGGATATACGCGGCGGCAACATCCAGCGCCTCGTTTTCTTCCGTGCTCAGGTGGGTGATGTGAGAATGGTCCGGAACCGTGGTGTTCCCGACGCCGAGAGCGGCCATCGCCGTTGCTCCGGTCGCATGGTCGGCCTCGAGAAAGTCCGTCAGGTCCTGGATCCTGAACCGGCGTTCACGCCGGCCGCCGACACGGTAGCAGTTCAGCCGTCCGCTGTTCGTCCATCGCCGAATCGTCATCTCCGATACGTTCAGGTATTCAGCCGCTTCTTTGATGTTCAACAGGCGTTCCAAAATGATTCTCCTTATCTGGTAAGTTCCGACCCAATTGAGCGGTTATCTCTTCGGATTTATTTACGGTCGGGCATAAAGCCCGCCCCTACGAGGCCATTGCCTCCCCGGAGGAAGAGGCGGGGTTTACCCCCGCCCGCATTCCCGGCATGTTTTTCCCGTAGGCAATAGCAAAATCGCTCAGATCAGGTTTCAATAACCGGCAGAAAGCTTCTCTATGATTGATTTCCCTGGTCCATGGGGACCAGCAGCATTTTGCCGGTCATGCGCAGCAATTTGTCTGTTTCGCTGCTGCATCGATTTCTTGCCGCCAGCAGCACCCGGCCGGCCGCGGTATCCGCCCAAAACCAGCGGTTGAACGAGTTGCTGTCCGGCGGGGCGACCCCCGGGCGGGCAGTCACGGCCTCAAAGTAGAATGCCTTGAGATCCTGTGCGGCAAGCCGGAGCGCGACCCCAAAAGACAGGTCCGTATCCCCTGAATTTTTTGCTCCCTTAAGGACATAGGCACTGAGCAGCTTAGCGGCCGAGTCCGGATCGAAATGCACCACCGAAGTTCGGCCTGTTTTGCCGAGGCCGGTGTCATACCAGTTTCTGAGCTCCGAGACCTCCTGCCTGAAACCGTTAATGAGCGTTTCGTTGTCGGTAATATCGTCGGCCGGCCCCTCAAACGATACCGGGCAGGCCCATGCCGCCGGTTCCGAATCGCCGGTTGTTTCCGCTTCCGTTTCCCGGTGTTCAAAATCCGCCAGCACCGGCCCTTCAGCGGCCTGTAAAAGATCGAGGGCAGCGACAAGCACCTGCCGTTGAAGGCCCTTGTCTGAGGGAACACCCAAAGGTCGCCCGAGATCGAAAGGAACCCAGAGTGCTCTCGGGGGATTGATGGCCTCCGTGTGTTCCCGGATCAGGCTGATCTGGGTGGTGGCTATGCCCTCGGTCTCCAGAAAATGCCCCAACGCGCCCACGGCGCGTGTACAAAAGGGTCACACCGGCACCAGCAGGGCCGCATCGACGCGATCCCCCTGTAAAAGGTCGGCCAGTTTTTTTGCAGAAGTTGCCATCGAGGCAGGGTCTGCGGCGCCCATAAACGAGTAATGGTAGGCACCTATGCTTCCGATGACGCCTTCCTGCGCCAATTCATGGAGCCGATCCAGGGGAAAGACCACGTTCCAATCCTGCTGGAAGCCGGTCCGATCGAAGTTGGTGGAGATGTGGGTCATCACCAGATCATTGGCCTGAGCCGTTTCCGGAATCACCCGGTAATCTCCGTCCATGGACTGGAAGGGGCGGTCGCCGCGCAGATGCAGCCCTGCGGTGGAGATCAGGGACACCCGGCGCTTGGACAGTTCCGGCCCCGTAATCCATGGATGGGTCTGGAACGATGGACAGGGCAGATCGGCCAAATGGGAGCGCATCGGCTCGGGAAACCGGTCAAGTCGCGCCATGTTCAAACTCCTTTGCTATCCGTTATTTTGGCAAGCGGTCTATATGTACATTGCTATACATAATTAGACATTAATATCGATTTGTCCACCCACGGCCTCATTATGAGCATGGGGGCAAGGTCGAGGTGGAAAGCGTTTTGCCGGGAAGCTTGATGGGAATGGTTGGTCGGAAAGGGAATCCACAGGCCCGGAGTGCGGGAACAAGGTGTTCAGGGGGGTGGTCAGGTGCAACCAGCGCAAGGCGGAACTCGATCTGGACGGATAATAAAATTGCCGGCGCAATTTTATTAAAATTTACATATAGGGATTGTCAAACAGCCAATCTTTGACCTTGAGTTCGCGGGGCGTCAGTGCATATCAAGCTATCTCAAACGGAATGGAAATATGATAACCCCCGTATTTGGAGCAGCGATGAAAGCAACCGTATGTGAACTGAAAAACAGCGAAGACACCTTGGCCGAGGAGTGGGAAAAGCTCGTCGACCACGTCAGGGCCGAAAAAAGCGAGCTGGTGGTGCTGCCGGAAATGCCTTTTGCCCGGTGGGTCGCCCACAACCGGAAGGTCGATCCGGCGGTTTGGCACGCGTCGGTCGAGATGCACGACCGTGGGGTATCCCGGTTTTCTGCGCTTTCGCCGGCCACGGTGGCCGGCTCCCGGCCGGTGGTCCGCAGCGGCCGGCGCCTCAACGAGGCCTTCTTGTGGGACGAGAAGGAAGGCTACCGGCCGGTGCATCATAAATACTATCTGCCGGACGACGAGGGGTGGTGGGAAGCCTCCTGGTACGAACGGGGAGAAAAGGAGTTTACCGCGGTTCGGACAAATCAGGCCCGGATCGGATTTCTGCTCTGCACCGAGTTGTGGTTCAACGAGCACGCCCGGGCCTATGGGCGGCAGGGGGCCGAAGTGCTCATCTGCCCCCGGGCGACCGGATCGTTTTCCACCGACAAGTGGATCGCAGGCGGCAAAACGGCGGCGGTGGTGTCCGGCGCCTGGTGCCTGTCCTCGAATTTCAGCCCCACGGAGGCCGACGGCATGAAATGGGGCGGCAGCGGCTGGATCATCGAACCCGAAGACGGCCGGGTGCTGGGCGTCACTTCGCAGGAGCGCCCGCTTCTGACGCTGGATATCGACCTTGGCGCAGCTCATGCAGCCAAAGAGACCTACCCGCGGTACGTCGTCGAATAATCCGATGTTTCGGTGGCGCTGGAAGGCGGCGGGCAGGTCGGGGCACAGACCTATGTGACCGTCCCGGAACATATTGACCGCCTGTCCGACCGCGAATGGAGCTTCAAACGGTTCCTGGACAGCGGCAAGGCTGAATTTCAGCGGGGCTATGCGGGGTTTGGAAAACATGTTGTCGGCCATCGTCGTTGCCGAGCGGTATGCGGGGGTAAAAGGCGATGAGGAGACGGCCGAATTGGACCGGTTTGTCGCGCTGTTTCCAATGATCCCTATCACTGCCGAGATCGCAAAAGCCGGAGGACTGATCAAACGTGACTGCGGCAAATCACACGGTGTGGGGCTTGCAGACGCCATTTTGGCGGCCACCGCCGAAGCGGAAAATGCCGAATTGAAAACCCTGAACCCCCAACATTGATGACGCCAAAGAATCACAAACCGCAAAGTTCTCGAAGATGGCCTTTTTTTGACGGTATAAAGCCGCTAATAATGATGCAGCACGTCTTGCGTTTATTTCCATTTGGATTAGGATACCAAATAGCGTTGGGTCGGATAGGCGGAATTTCTCCGTCGACCAAACCGCCAGCCACAGGGAGCCTCGTCATGCACCTCAAACACATGAAGCGCATCTTCGTCTCTCTGGCCCTACCGCTGCTTGCCGCCACCATCGCCCCGGCAGCCGGGGCGCCCTTCATCTCCGAGGGGAATGTGCCCATGGCAATGGGCTTCGAGCGCGTCACTGTGGCCAGTGGCCTCGAACACCCCTGGAGTCTGGACTGGCTGCCCGACGGGAGCATCATCGTCACCGAGCGGCCTGGAAGGGTCCGGCTGATCAGAAACGGTGCGCTCGAGCCTCGGCCGCTCAGCGGCGTGCCCGAGGTCTTTGACTCGGGTCAGGGCGGCCTGCTTGACGTTGCGCTCCATCCCCGCTTTGCCGAGAATCGTTTGGTCTACTTCACTTACGCCCATGGCTCACGCCTGGCCAACCGAACCCGTCTGGCCCGGGCTCGCCTGGAGGGCGCGACTCTCCAAGGCTGGCAAGTCCTGTTCGAGGTCTCCCAGACCAAGATCGGCACCCAGCATTTCGGCTCGCGTATCCTCTGGCTGCCGGACGGCACCTTGCTCATTTCCATCGGCGACGGCGGCAACCCGCCGGTCAGCTTGGGCGGCGCGCTCATCCGCCGGCAGGCCCAGAACAAGGCCAGTCATCTGGGCAAGATCCTGCGCCTGACGGACGACGGCACCATCCCAAAGGACAACCCCTTTGCGGACGCCAGGGACGCTGCCGGCGAGGTATGGAGCCTGGGGCACAGGAATATCCAGGGCCTGGCCTGGGACCCCATCCGGACCAAGATCTGGGCCTCTGAGCATGGAGCCTTGGGCGGCGACGAGCTCAATCTTCTCAAGGGCGGAGAGAACCACGGCTGGCCGGCAGTGACCTACAGCCGGGAGTACGTCCTCGGGCTGAAGATCTCCGATGCGGTCAGCGCCCCCGGCATGGTTGATCCGGTGGTGGTCTGGACACCGGCCATCGCCCCCTCGGGGCTGGTGGTCTACACCGCCGACAAATACCCCGATTGGCGAGGGGACCTCTTTGCAGGCGGCCTCGTCTCCCAGGATGTCCGGCGCATCGACCTGGACGAGGAGGGCCGTGTCCTGGGCGAGGAGTCCCTGCGCATGGGGGCGCGGGTGCGCGACGTGCGCCAGGGTCCCGACGGGCTGCTCTACGTCCTGACCGACGAAGACAGCGGACGGCTCATCCGTTTAGAGCCCCGGCCCGGCGGCGGCGAGACCGCGCCGTAATTTCATTTTGGATCTTCCCGTTGTTGCACAGCTGACGTTACATTTCCGATTTCATGGCGTTTGAACGGCCGAGAAGCAGGATTGACCAGACGACCATTGGCAGAGGGAATGGCACTGAGTGAGAAGGTGGCTCCCTATAATGCACTTCTTGAGCCCGAAAAGCGGGATATAATGAAATCTACCGTCTGCGGATGAAGACGAAGTCTCCCCCTTCGTGCCCTGCAAATCGAATATCCGAAAGCAGGAGGCAATGATCGGGCATAGGAGGCAAACGGCAAACGTGGCGATAAATTTGCGGCGATAATCCATAACGTTATCCCGTCCCGGTGATTTCAGCCAAACAGATTCGTCCCTGCCGGGTTTCCGGATCTACGCAAGTCTTCTCATTCATAAAAAATTGGCCTTAAAGACCCTGATATGCAGACAGAAACCTGAGGGGCAAATCAAGAACAGAGGAGATTCCGCCGCCAATTGCGATAGGATTTCTGCGCCTGCAGCCCCTCCTCATCCCTCGACGCGAATCAGAGCGCCCCTAATTTCTGAAATTGCCCTGCCTTCCATTGCGGCCAGTGAACGCGTTTGTTCAGCGTTTTTTCTCCTGCCATAACCTGATTTTGCCCAACCGCTATTGTTGATTCCCCATCCGGTTGGCCCAGCGCATGATGAATAGCGAGATGCTGCTGAGCAGGACGAAGCCGCCGACAAGGGGAAGTGTCGTGTCGTTGTAGAGACGGCCGATCACCAGGGCGATCGGCACGGAAAGGAAGGTGGACAGCGATCCGATCACGGCTGAAGCGGTGCCGGCGATGTGGCCCAGGGGAGTCATGGCGATGGCGTTCAGGTTGCCGAATAAAAATCCGACGCAAAAAAACGCCACCAGCAAAAAGACCATCAGCATCCAGAAGGGCGAACGCCCGTTAAACAGACAGACAACGACGAAATAGACCGACGACAGCGCGGCAAGGGCGGCCATGGCCCGAAAGGCGAGTTTGCGCATACCGAGGCTCATAACGATGCGCGAATTGAAAAGCAGGGCGGTTCCCACGGACAATGCCAATACGCCGAAGATGATTGGAAAGAAGAGGCCCTGGCCGTACAGGCCCTGGAAAATTTGCTGGGCGGAGCCTAAATATCCCAGAAAGGCGCCCATCACGAATCCGGCGACAATGGTATAGGCCAGCGCGATGCGGTGGCGGCACACTTCCACCAGGGCCAGGACGATTTTGGTAAGCGAAAACGGCAGACGGTGCAGCGGCGAGAGGGTTTCCGGCTGCCGCAGGCAGAACCAGAAAAGAACGATCAGCGCCAGGGCCAGAAGGACTGCAAAAATCGCCCGCCACCCGGACACCAAAAGAATGGCCTGGCCGATGGAGGGGGCAAAGACCGGGACCATGATGAAGATGGACATGATGGTCGACATGATCCGGGCCATGGCGCGACCTTCGTACTGATCCCGCACCAATGCCAGCACGATGGACCGGGGGCCGGCCGCGCCCAGCCCCTGAAGGACCCTTCCGGTCAGCATAATTGAAAAACCGGTGCAGAAAATGGAGAGGGTGGTTCCGAAGACGTAGATGGCCATTCCGGCAAAGAGAACCGGTTTTCGCCCGAGGCTGTCCGACAGGGGGCCGTAAAAAAGCAGGCCGACAGACAACCCCAGAAACAGCATCGATATGACAAGCTGGACGTCGTTGGCGCTTCTAACACCCAGCTCGGCGCCGATCTCCGGCAGCGCCGGAAGCATGGTGTCGACTGAAAGCGCCACAATAGAGATCAGCAGCGCCATCAGCAGAAGCGATTCGCCGGATCCCATCCAGCGCCGAGATGATTGACTGTCAGGAAGATTCATCGTTCTTTCGTGGCTGAATTTCATATGCGCTTTGTGGAGCACGACACTATCTGTTGCGACAATGAAAGAAAACCCCATTTCTGCGGGGCAGAAATGGGGTTTTTGTTTTTCTCAGATCAAACGCCTAAAGCATCAGGATTTCATTTTGCTGTAGTCGATGGCCCGCTGGATGGCGACGCCGCCCTGCTCGGCAACCGCCATGGCAAAGTTGACGTCGGCATCGGAGAAGTAGCGCACTTCTTCGGTCAAGAGGCGCAGGATGCCGATGATTTCGTCCTGGACGGTGATGGGCACGGCCAGGATGCTGCTGATGCCCTCTTTTTCTGCTTCCTTGTGATAAATGGTGTGGATGTCTTTTTTCGCGTCGGGGATCACCACCGGCTCTCCCTGCTTGAGGTAGTGGGTGGCCAGTTCGTCGTCCAGCGGGCCTCTTTCCAGGTAGGCTTCGCTCAGGCCGTAGGCGGCTTTCAGCGCCAGCTTTCCCTTTCCCGGTTCGATGAGCCGTATGGTGGCCGCCTTGAGGTTCATGACATCGGTCAGCCTTGTCACGATGAGATTCAGGATCCTGTCCAGTTCGTAGGTCGCGTTGATCTCCTTGCCGATCTGGTGAATGGTCTTGAAGTAGCCGAGCTGGGTCTGCATCTCCTCGAAGGTGCGCGCATGGTCGATGGCGATGCCGCACTGTTCGCACAGGGCCGCGACAAAGTCAGTTTCCTCCCGGTTGAAGGAGTGCGGTTGTTTCGCCAGCAGCCGCAATATCCCGCTGACTTGACCCCGAATGGGGATGGGCACCACCAGGATGCTGTGGATGCCTTCTTTTTTTGTCGCCTCCGGATACTTGATCCGGGGGTCTTCGGCGGCGTTTTCGATGACGATGGGCACGCCCTCGAGGGCTTTGAACACAGGCTCCTCCGCATCGATGGTCCCCCGGTTCAGGTACGCCTCGCTCAGGCCCCGGGAGGCCTTCAGCACCAGGTTCCTGCCCGAGGCATCCAGCACCCGGATCGTTGCCGCGTCAACGCCGATCACATCCGGGATCTTTTCGGTGATGAGCGTAAATACTTCATCCAGATCGAGGCTGGCGGTGATCGCCTTGGTTACCTCGACATACAGGTCGATAAACGGGATGTGTCGTTCAGCGGTCATCGGATTTTACTCCTCGTGGTTTATTCAACTTTCGAAAAATCGCGCCAGCGATTTTACGAAAGCACCATACAGTCCGCCACCAACTCCCAGAGGTATTTCACCTCCAGGTCTTCCATGGCATATTCGGCCTTGATGTTGTTGAGCTGGCCGTGGCAGCTATGGCAGGGGATGACGACCATCTGGGCGCCGACAGCCTTGATCTGTTCCATCTTTCGCCGGCCATAAAAAATCCGCTCCTCGTTGTAGCCGGTGGTCAGGGCGCCGCCCCCGCCGCCGCAGCAGATCTGGTCCATCCGGTTCGGATGCAGATCGACCCAGTCGTTCATGCACTGGTCCAGGATCCACCGGGGCTCTTCGAAGAATCCGTGGCCGAAGCGTCGCTGGGCCCGTCTGCCGTAGTTGCACGGATCGTGGTAGCAGGCCCGCTGGGGGAAGCGGCTTTTGTCGAGCTTGATCCGGCCGCTTTTGATGTAGTCGATCAGCAGGTCGAAGACCGTTACGAAGTTGTACTTTTTTAGTGCTTCTGGGTAGTGTTTTTCGAACCCGGACCGGGTCGCCAGATAGGCGTGCCCTCATTCGGGCCAGAGCAGGGTGTCGATGGAAAGCGCCTCCATCTGTTCGACGATCCGGCCGGCCATGGTTTTGATGGCCTTGTCGTCCCCGGTGAAATACCCCCAGCTCGTTCCTTCCCAGTTGACCGAAGAGACCGTCCAGTCCTCTCCTGCCGCATGAAAGATCTTCCACCAGTGTTTCAAATCCTCGGTGTGGGTGTTGACCAGCTTGTTGTGGACGGTGGTCAGCAGCCGGGCGCCTTTCTTGTCGATGGGCACCTTGAAATCCGCAAAGCCGGGTTCTTCGGCCACCTCTTCGGCCACGTCTTCGAGGATGAAGACAAAATCCTCGGTGGGAAGCCGCAGGTTGTTGCCGGTTTCCAAGGCCGCGGAAAGCCCCTGTTGAAGAATGCCCGGCACCTTTTCCCGGTCCCTGAGGGAGCGGACCTTCCGTATGGCGTCGGCGATGTCGATCTCCATGGGGCAGGCGTTTTCACACTTTCCGCACAGGGTGCAGATCCAGGGCCACCGGGATTCGGCTGCCGCCTCGTCCAGGCCGAGGGAGATCAGGCGGATCAGCTTTCTCGGATCGAAGCCGTCCACCCCGGCGACCGGACAGGAGCTGGCACACAGGCCGCAGGTCACGCAATAATCCTGGGAATAGGGCCAGGAGCGGCAGCGGGCAAGGTTGAGGTTCGTCAATTCTATCGGTTCTGAAGAGGGCATGGACACTCCGTAAAGTTCGTTGTTTGTTTGCTGTCGGTTGCCAATGCGTCCCGACGCTGACCGCGCCGGGATTCAAAGTTCCAAATTCAAAATTCAAGGTTCTCCGGCGGAAGATCTATAGGAATCTTTCGGCCGTGACCGACCAGTTTCATCCGAGCTCGATCAATACGTTTTCAAATGCTTCCACGGCCTCACCGAATTCGACGCCCATGTTCGAAGCCAGCGTTCGGACCATCAACCTCCTTGGATCGAGGCCAAGTTCTCCGAGCCGGGTGCCGAGCAGTTCGACCCGCTGCTTGGCCAGCATGTTTCCCTCACGGGAGTGGCAGTTGTCCGGATGACAGGAGAGAACCATGACCCCGTCTGCGCCACGGGCAAAGGCATCCATCAGGTGCGACAGCGAGACCGTGCCGGCGCAAGGGACTTCGATAATGTCCAGGCCTGCAGGCAGACTGCGTCCCATCCGGCGGGCGTATTGTCCGGCCGGGGCGGCCGACCGGCTGCAGCAAAACGCGGTGATCCGCACCGGGAGGGCCAAAGCGGCGGACCGTTCGGATATCAGTTCTTTTCTGTCCAACCCGGGGATGGTGATGGCGGTTCGCGGGCACTCGGCTGCGCAGATGCCGCAGCGTTCGCAGGCGTCGGCGACGACCTCCACCCGCTCTTCTTCGGTGATGCGGATGGCGCGGTACGGGCAGAGCCGAAAGCAGGTCAGACAGCGGATGCACAGCCCGCGGTCGATGACGGCCCGGTCCTCTGGAGCCTCGCCCAGGCCCCGTGCGACCTGCGCGGCCGCGTTGGCCGCGTCGATCCTCTGTTCTTCTTCTGTGAGCACCGCTCGGGCCGGGCCTGCGGTGAAAATGCCCGGCCGGTTGGTGCCGACCGTCCAGCGGTGGACATTGTCTGCCTGGGCAAATCCGGCATCGTCAAGCTCCAGCTCCAGAATCCGGGCCAGGCGCGCCAGCGCATCGGACGGAGCGAGGCTCTCGTCCACCACCGTCAGATCCGGTCGAATAGAGAACCGCTGATGGGTAATCTCGTCTGCAAATTCTATGACCGTCGCCCCGTCCGTCTCTTGGCCGATCACCGGCGCGGTGTCGGTGAACTTGACATAGAAGACGCCGGCCTCTTTGCTTTTTCGGTAGAGCGCCTCCAGGCCGTTTGCCGCCACCTTGAGGTTTCCGACCAGCACATAGGTTTGGACGCCGAATTCGATTTGAAGCCGGGTTGCGGCAGACATCACCTCTCCGGCAATGGCCGGGGTGCTCTCTGCGGCGATGCCGTGGAGAAACGCCAGGTGCTTGGGCGTTTTTTCCGGCCACCCGGCGTATGCGGGGTCTTCCAGCCGGGCCTTCAGCTCCGACAGGGAAATGACGGCATCTCCCGGCGCAAGGCCGTAGAATGCGAAGTTTGCCGTGCGCCGGTCCGGTTCGGCAAGGATCAGGCGGGCTGCCTCGACAACCCGTGCTTCCCCCTTTTGCAGCAGCTCGACGGTGAAATCCCCAATGCTGCCGCTGCAGCCTTTGAGGCGCGTTTCAGTCATCAGGGAAAGGGAAGGGATAGACCGAAGTGTTTCGACGTCAGGGACAGCTTCCGGCCGGTCTTCGGTGACCAGGAGCGCCTGGGAGCCAAAAGCCGCCGCTTTTTCGGCGACCTGCCGGGCGGTTTTGCCGGCGCCGAAGATGACCGTTGTCTTGTCTATAGATTCAATTGCTTTCATGGTTTCAAATTTCGTATTTATAGATCCGGTCCGATGATGGGTGCGCTTCTCCGAATCATGATTCGGTCAGGTAAGCAAGTACACCCATGGCCGCTCGTCCGGCGTCGGCGACGCTTTCGGCGATGCTCATGGGACCGGTGGCCGCACCGACGAGAAATACACCCGGCTCCCGGGATGCTCCGGGAAAACCGTCTTGCGGCGCGTCGATCCCCAGGGCTAAGAGCGTCTTTTCCGCACCGGTGCACGGCGTGATGCCGACCGACAGGGACACCAGGTCGAACTCTTCCTCTCGTCCCTCGTGGGTTTCGTCGGTGGCGTAGACCACTTTCAGCCTCCCGCTTTCCGACGGCAGGATGTCGCCCGGGATGGCCCTGACAAACCGAAGATCTTCCTGGTGCCTCGGATAAACGGTGTCAAAGTCCTTTCCGAAGGTCTGGATGTCGATGTAAAAAACGGTAATCTGGATTTGCGGATGCCGGTGCCGGATCAGGCCGGCCAGCCGCAGGGCCGATCCGCAGCAGATCTTCGAGCACCACAGGTGGCCCCGCTTGGCGTCCCGGCTGCCCACGCACTGGATGAAGGCGATTTTTTCCGGAAGCGTATTGTTAGACGGCCGCAGCGGCTCGCCCTTTCGCCTCAGCATGCGCTCCAGCTCCAGGTTGGTGACCACGTCGTCGAACATCCCGTAGCCGTAAGGCTTGTCGGAGGGGACAAACGGGGTAAACCCGAACGCAGCGATCACTGCATCGGCCTCAGTTGTTTCGATGTCCGGCTCCGGCGCAAAGGAGATGGCTTCATGGGGGCAGGCGTCCCGACAGACGGTACAGCCGCTTCCACGGTTTCGGCTGCAGCGGTCTTGCATCACGCCGTAAAAGGGGTTGTGGGCGGCGGAAAATCCCTTCTGAACGGCTCCTTCCGGGCACGAGGTGTAGCAGACGCCGCAGTCGTTGCAGGCCGCCGGGTCGATGGCGTAGGTGTTGGGAATGTTGTGGGGCACGGGCAGATAGATGGCCTTGCGATGGGTCAGCCCGGCGTTGAAGGCGTCGGGAACCGAGACCGGGCAGACCTGGCTGCACTGGCCGCAGCCCACGCAGCGCTGCGGATCGATGGGTCCTTTGGACCGGTTCAAGGTGACCGTGAATTTTCCGGGCTCCCCCTCGACCGATTCCACGGTGGTGCCCAGCAGGATCTCGATGTTGTCGTGAAACAGCCCTTTTCGAAGGCAGGTCTGAATCCCGGCGTCCCGG
>Ga0207752_1000496_pt1 | contig 18402 bp, 11 predicted proteins | sample Pon2CUnioCityCA_6_FD_187272 | JGI IMG/M metagenome (GOLD analysis project Ga0207752, IMG submission 187272) | Marine sediment microbial community from Union City, CA, USA - Pond 2C Sediment 2 (SPAdes) | ecosystem: Environmental > Aquatic > Marine > Intertidal zone > Salt pond sediment ...
ATGTCTATTCCACCCAGAATCCTTTCCTGTCGTTCAAAGACAGCACTGATCAAGCGAAACAATATTATCTTCTTTACTACACTCCGGAAAAAGGTCAAAACCAAGGAGAATTCAGGAACATAGAAGTGAAAGTCAAAAACAAAGATTATAAACTATCATACAGGTCAGGCTATTTTTCAAACTAACGATCATCTTTCTCAATCCAAACTTCCTGTCCTTTTTTTATCCGCACTATTCATGAAAAAGGCGGTTTTTTTCTTATCACTTTCACTTCAGGTGAAAAAACTCTTTTAAAAAAAAATCCGTATATACTATCATAACATGTCTTATACACGGGTCGAGATCACTGCGTCGCTGCAAATGCCCGTAAGGGATGCAGCCATCCCGTTTTGAAAGAAGACATGATTATAAATCACAAAAACACAAAAAGAGAGGTGTCAATGAAACAAAAAATATGGCTGATTTCACTGGGAGTGATCTGCCTTGCTCTATTCAGCTTCACAGCCACAATCAATGTTACGTTTGACCGATACCACAGTCCGGATGAGCTCAATAAAATCCTAAAAGGCATGGCGGAAAGCTTCCCGAAAATAACAAAACTTCACAAAATCGCTGCCACGTACTCTCAAAAAGAAATCTCTATATTAGAGATCGGAAACGAAACCGGTACCGCAAAAAAAGAACTCCCTGCAGTATTTGTAGCCGCTAATATGCAAGGAACCGCACCGATAACAAGCGAAGCCGCTCTTTACTTGATCAAGGCTCTCCTGGAAGATGATGCGCTCATTAAGGATAAGACCTGGTATGTCCTTGCCTGCGGCAATCCTGACGCAGCAGCACATTACTTTAAAAAACCTTTGCGGCAGGATCCCAGGAATTCCAAACCTTATAACGACGACATGGACGATCAGGTCGACGAAGACGGAGCCGAAGACCTGGATGGAAACGGCATCATCACCATGATGCGGGTGAAGAGTCCCGGAGGATCCTGGATCCCTGTTCCGGGAGAACCCAGACTTATGAAAAGAGCCGACCCCAGCAAAGGAGAACAGGGCCTCTATAGACTCTACTCTGAAGGCCTGGATAATGATGGAGACGGTAACTACAATGAAGACGGGCCGGGAGGTGTTAACATCGGTATTAATTTCCCCCATCTCTTTGAACACCACACAATAACAGGGGGGCTCTGGCCCGGAAGCGAAGAGGAAAGCTACTGTCTCATCAAATTCATTATGGAACACAGAGAAATCGGAATGACGTTCTGTTTCGGGGAAACCAATTTCTGCCTCAACCCGCCGGAAGGAGGGAGACGGGGCTCTGTGGACCTGAATAATATCAAAATACCTGAAAGATATGGAGAAATGCTGGGATTGGATACAGAGAAAACCTACACCATGAAGGAAATCATCGACCTCCTCCAGCCGTTTGTGCCCGAAGGCATGGAGCTCACAGAATCCATGGTCGCTCAATTTATGGGGCTTGGTGCTGTGGTCAATCCCTTGCCTGAAGACCTGAAATACTATAAAGAACTTTCCGATCAATACAAGGAATTCCTCAAAAAAAACGGCCTGGACACAGAGCGTCTGGAACCTCAAAAAGCCAAAGACGGTTCCTTTGAACTCTGGGTTTATTATCATCTGGGTCTTCCCTCTTTCAGTATGGATTTCTGGACATTACCCAAAGTCAAAGAAGAAAAGGAAGAGCAGGAGATCACTCCTGAAAAACTGGAAAACATGTCAGATGAGGAGTTCATAGCTCTGGGCGAAGAAAAAATTGGTCAGTTTCTCAAATCAATGGGGGCTCCTGAAAATTTTAAAGCAAAAAATGTCATAGATGCTGTCAAGAGCGGAGCTATGAACACCAAGAGAATGGCAGAGATGCTCAAAAAAATGCCAAAACCTGAGAACGGAGAGCAGGGAGGCTCTGAAGAAGAAAAAGCTCTTCTTGCTTTCAGCGACAAAAATCTAGAGGGAAAAGGCTTTATCAACTGGAAGACCTACGATCATCCCGCTTTGGGAAAAGTGGAAATAGGGGGAGAGGTCCCGTTTGTTAAAAACACTCCCCCGGCAGACAGGGTCGAGCCTCTGCTCAAAGGTCAAATCCCCTGGGTCTTTGATATCGCAGATAAAATGGCACGGATAAAAATCGCAGACACAGAAGTCGAGGAAATCGGAAACAATATCTACCGGATAAAGGTCTGGGTGGAAAATTCAGGTTATCTGCCCTACCCCACAGCAATGGGAGAAAGAAACACAAGGATCCTTCCTGTCATTGTCACGGTTGAAGGCGACATCGAAATACTGGAAGGTAAAAAAAGAAGCCTTATTAAGTCACTCGGGCAACAGAAAACCCAGGAAGTAAGCTGGCTTGTCCAAGTAAAAAAATCGGGAGAAATCAAAATCCGGGCCATCACAAACATCGCATGGAAAGACTCTAAGGCTATTACTTTAGGAGGGAACAGATGAAAAAAATAATAAGCTCATCACTTATATTACTGCTCTTTCTGGCGGCATCTGCAAATGCGGGAGCTGCGGATCGAAAAATCACAGTTCCTCTTACTTTTGATGACTATTATTCCTATGAAGAAGTAGTGAATGCTGTTCAAGCCTTGAACAAAGCTTTCCCAAAACTAACCAAACTCGACCTGGTGGGAAAAAGCGAAGAGGACCGGGCAATATACTGCGTGACTGTGAATAATCCCGATACAGGTTCTGAACTGGATAAACCCGGCATCTATGTGGACGGGAACATACACGGCAATGAGATCCAGGCCACAGAAGTTTGCCTGTATTTTCTTAACTATATACTCACCAAATACGGCGAGAACGAGAATGTAACGGAACTTGTCGATAAGAACTGCTTCTATGTTATTCCATCCGTGAATGTGGATGGAAGATACCACTTTTTAAACGATCCCAACAACACAAACAGCAACAGAGGCCTCCGAAGGCCTAAAGATGATGACCGGGACGGATTGTTTGACGAAGACTTTCCCGATGACCTTGACGGGGACGGAAACATATGCCTGATGCGGAAAAAGGATCCTCTGGGTGCCTACAGAACTGATCCTGAAGATCCCCGCTTAATGATGCGGATAAAACCCGGAGAAAAAGGAGAATGGACTTTGCTGGGACAAGAGGGAATCGATAATGACGGAGACGGTCAGATCAATGAAGACTCTGAAGGTTATGTTGATCCTAACAGAAACTGGGGATTCGACTGGATGCCCGAATACGTCCAGCCAGGAGCCGGAGATTATCCTCTCTCCGGTACCGGTATAAAAGCCATTGCTTCTTTTATCCGAAAACGCCCCAATGTCTGCATGGCCTGGGCTTTTCACAATTCGGGCGGAATGTACCTGAGGGGTCCCAGCGTCAAAAAGCTCACTTATCCTCCACAGGATATTCAGGTCTATGACTATCTGGGAGAACAGGCGGAGCGTATCACTCCGGGCTACGAGTATTTAGTAAGCTGGAAAGACCTTTACACCACATACGGAGACTTTATCGAATGGATGGTCTGCTGCAACGGCGCCTACGGATTTGTGGGAGAACTTTTTCAGTCTTCAACCGAGACTTTTAAAACCAGAGAAGAGGAGAAAAAGGCCACGCCCGATGCAGAAGAAGGAGATTTCTTCAGCCAGTCGAATCTTGTGGAAAGGGAAAGACTGAAATTCAATGATCATCTTGTGCAGGGAGAACTATACAGATCCTGGACCGCATACAACCACCCCACTTATGGAGAAATCGAGATCGGAGGATGGGTCAAGCTCTCATCACGCCTGCCCGCTCCTTTCATGCTCAAAGACCTTGTCCACAGAAACGCCATGGCCGTTCTTTTTTCCGCACAAAACACACCTGAAGTAAACATGGATGTCTTTGAGGTTAAAAAAGTGGAGAACAATCTGTACAGATTGAGGGTCAGGCTCACAAACGCAAAGGCCATCCCCACTATAAGTTACTACGCACAGCAGCATAAGCTCTACCCGAAAGACTTTCTCAGCGTTTCCGGAAAAGATATCCGTATCCTGGCCGGCGGAATACTCCAGAACAAATACACAAACACTGCCTCATACAAGAAACACAAACCTGAACTTCAATTCCTTTCTGTTCCCGGATTCGGCAGCGTTGAGTATCAATTTTTAGTCTCAGGGAAAGGGAGTGTTGAGATAAAATACGCATCCAGACACGCCGGAAAAATCACCAAGACCCTCCAGCTCAAATAAACTTCCACCTGATTTTCATCTGATGATGGGCTTGATGACTTTGGCCTGGAGCTTCTCCATCTCTTTTTTCAGCCGGACATAGGTCTGCTCATCCTCATACATCCCAATAACCGCGCCGCCTGAACCGGCGAATTTAGCAGACGCCCCGCATCGGCGGGCCGTGTTGATCATCTCCATATTGGGCTTGCTTATCTTCATAATCCGGCTTCTCAAATCAAAATTTTCATTCATCAGTTTCTTCACAAGTTCATAATCCCTCTTTTGCACAGCCTTCTTTCCGATTTCTGCTATTTCTGCAATTCTTTCCAGTGTGTCCCTCACAAACCGGTCGCCTCGTTCATAACCCAGCTTAATATCATTCAAAACCTTTCCTGAGACCTTTCCCAGGCTGGGTTTGTATGCAAGGTAAAGGGGAGGCAAAAGCAAAGGATCCATCTTCTCATAGAAGCCGTGACCGCGGGACCGGATCATTTCTTTATTGAGGTCCATATACACGCACCCTTCAAAGACCTGGATCACGCGATCCATAAACCCGGCGTTTATTCCTAACTCGTCGCGCTCAGCTTCAAGAATAAGGGAGGGGAGAATATTCAAAGGGATCTCCATATTATAAAAATCCATCAAGGCTCTAAGCACGGCGGTTATGATAGCGCTGGAGCCACCCAGCCCAAGCTGTCTGGGAATGTTTGAATGATAACTGACTGTGAAATTTTTATTTTCTATGGCTGTCTTTTTTTCAATACTGTAGTCAAAAAACTTTTTTACTGCCGCTTTGACAAGACGCAGCCCTCCATAATATCCGTATGTGTTTAATTCCTTAACCAAACCGGAGAGACTGCTGTAAACAGAACGGTCCCGCTCGCAGGGTTTTATCTCAAGTGTCCGGCTCTCTGTGACTTCAGCTTCAGCGTAAAAATTCTTCACACATACGGCAATGGTCTTTCCGAAATAACCATCCGAGGGATTCCCCAAAAACCCGGCCCTTGCATGAGCCCTGGCCCTGAAAGACGTTTTCATGAAACGGGATCAACAAATCAAAACCGTACGAAAAACCCAATATTCAGATTGGTATCAATATGAGTCCCCCCCTGAATATAAGAGCCTTCATCCTCAAAAACCGTAACCCCCATGGCTTCAAAGCTGATCATTTGATCGAAATTGGGGTCACAAACAAAGATCCTGGCATCAGCCCTGAGGCCGATATTTGGCGTAAAAAGAGCTTTGACACCAAGCCCTCCGTTGAACGTAAGGGCAGAAACATCCTCATAGTATATGCTTATTTTCTCATCTACAGCGCCGTATCCTGTCATTATTTGAGGTCCGTTCTTTTGAATCTTAAACTGAGTGATACCCAGACCTGCCGTGACATAAGGAGTCATTCTACTTGCATTGGGAAAGTTAAAAACAATATTGCCGTAATAGCGGATGATATTTCCACCCGACTTATTCGCTGTTTGTATCCAGCCGCTGTATCCTATGGACTCCATCTTATCCAGCAGGTTATCCACTATGCCACCGGTAAAGGCTGTTTCTGCTGATATGTACTCAATGCTGGCTTCAAAACCCGTAGATGGTGTTACCTCGTAAGCTATTCTCGCTCCGAATCCCAGTCCGTCCCCCTGCTCTAAAACATTTGCAAAAAAAGCAAGCCATTCGGAATGCCAGGTCTCCACAACACCTTCCACTCTAGAATTAAACTGTCCTTCGTTGGGATAAGAAATATTTAAGTTATACAGCCCGAATGCAGTAAATTCAACCTGGGAAAAGCCTGTCCCTGTAAGGACGGCCATGCCCAGAATCAAAATCAGTGCTTTTTTCAAATTCAGTCCCATGGGTCACCTCCTGATAAGAGAAGAGTTCAAAAAAAATAAATCTTAATAAAATAAGACTTAAAATCTAAAAAAAATTTATTAGCTCGAGTGAAGAAGAGGAATTAGAACCGGGCAAAAAATCCAACGTTCAGATTGGCATCTATGTGAGCGCCGCTCTGAATAAGAGATTCGACATCGTTAAATACGACAATACCCCAGAACTTTTCATAAAATTTCTGCTTGAACTCCGGATTGCAGTAGAACACTCTGGCATCTATTCTTAAACCAATGTTCGGAGTGAACAGCATTTTGATCCCTCCGCCGCCGTTAAAAGTGAGTGCAGAGGCATTCTCATAAAAAATATGTATCGTCTCCTGGGTTGCTGAGCGATCTGCTAAAATTTCCGGTCCGGTTTCCTCGGTCATCTTAAACTGAGTGATGCCTATCCCTGCGGTAATATAGGGAGTCATATTTCCGGGTGAAGGAATATTGAACACGACGTTGCCGTAATATCTCATTATGTTCCCGCCTGATTCATTGGCTATTTCCATAAAATTACCGTATCCGATGGACTCCATCTTATCTAAAAGGTCATCCACGATTCCTTCTGTAAAGGATGTCTCGGCCATTATGTACTCAAGACTCCCTTCAATTCCGATAGCCGGAGTGATATTGAATGCGATCCTCCCTCCGAACCCAATACCTCCCTGCTGTTCCAACGCTGCGTCAAAAAACGCCTGCCATTCATCATAAAACGCGGGTACTACGGCTTCGACATCGGAATCAAGCTCCACAGTGCCCGGATAAGAAAGATTCAGGTCATACAGCCCGAACAAGGTAAAATCTACCTGGGAAAAACCAAAGGAAGCTAAAAATACGGTTGTCAATACCAACACAAAAAACTTTTTCATTTTCATCTGCATTGATTTCCTCCTTTATACTCTATGAAATTACTTTCTTATAAACTAAAAACACACTGGAGTCAACATAAATATAAAATGCACTTTTTGGGTGAACACTTCTTTTCTATTGACTCAGGCGGTTGGCTCTGATATAAATAACCACCTGGATTTGAGAACGTGAATGCCTTGAATTTTTTTATGGAGAAAGAATATGGACCTATTTGACAAATGCGATACGGATGGAGGTTATTTCGGAATATTCCGTGCTCAGGACGACTTTTTCTTCTCCCGCCCCATCCTGGACCCATTTCCCGGAACAAGAACCATCTTTAATGGAAAAAAATGCATCCAGTGGTCAATCAACAACTACCTGGGCCTTGCTGAAAACAAAGAAATCAAGGCCTATTCGGAAAAAATAGTGAAGAAGTATCCTTTGAGTGCCCCCATGGGTTCCAGAATGATGACCGGGAACACAAAATACCATAAGGAACTGGAACAGCTGCTGGCTGACTTTACTGAAAAAGAAGCAGCTATTCTTTTCAATTACGGATATCTCGGTGTTCTGGGGACCATCTCCTCTTTAGTGGGTCGGGAAGACACCATAGTCATTGATAAACTTTCACATGCATCCATGCTGGACGCGACTTTTTTGTCACCAGGTAAATTCCGTGCGTACAAACACAATGACATGAACAGCCTTGAAAGCCATTTAAAAAGGATAAACAAAGACAGAAAAGGCGGTGTATTGATCATTACGGAAGGCGTTTTTGGAATGCGTGGCGACCTTGCTGACCTACCTAATATATGCCGGCTTAAGGAAAAATACGACGCCCGGTTGTTTATTGATGATGCCCATGGGTTCGGAGTCATGAGCGAAACCGGCCAGGGTACCGCTTCTTATTTCGGTTTACAGGATAAAATAGATATTTACTTCGGAACTTTTGCCAAAGCATTCGCAGCCATAGGCGGAGTATCAGCCGGTCCGAAAAAAGCAGTAGACTGGATAAGGTATAATGCCAGAACTCAGGTCTTTGCCAAAAGCCTCCCTATGATCTATGTGGAAGTGCTTAAAAAAATTCTCGAAATCGTAAAGAACGGAGCCTCATTGCGGAAAAAGATGTTTGAAAATGCGGAAAAACTAAAAACAGGGCTGGCGAAACTTGGTTATAATGTGGGCAAAGGACGGTCTCCCATCACTGCGGTTTATGTCCCGGCAGGAGACATAAAAATGGGAATGCAGATCATCATGAAATTAAGGGAACTCGGAATCTTTATAACCGGCGTCATGTATCCGGTAGTCCCCAAAGGTATCATTTTATTCAGACTGATTCCAACCGCCTCTCATACTGACGAAGATATCAACGAGACCATTAAAGCCTTTGGCACTGTCCGTGATAAACTCAATCTCGATCTGGATTCTTTAAAAGAAGCCGCCTTGTAACTTGATTTAAACAGATATCAGTGTATCAGGAAACAGTTTTCTCAATTGTTCTCTCACTCTTAGCCTATGTTTTTTTTCTTGTCATCTTTTATTCAAATCATATCAGCCGCACACTTTCGAGAAAATTAGGGAAAGAAAAATCAAATATATACAGGGTATTACTGCAGAGGGGAACAGGTATCTTGGTATATGGGATCATCCCGGCTTTCCTGGTTTCTTTGGCTTTTTCCAAAAAACTCTCAGCCTATGGACTGGCTTTAAAAAACCTTACGGAATCCCTGTGCTGGGCTCTGGGATTATCCCTTGTGATAATCCCTATAAGCCTTCTGACGGGAAAAAATCCCGCCAATCACAAAAAGTATCCGGAGATCCAGACGGCTGATTGGACTGCCGGCCTTCTTGTAACCAGCTCACTGTCATGGATCCTTTATCTTTTTGCATACGAACTGTTACTCAGGGGAATCCTCTTCTTTTCATGTTTAAGGTCTTTCGGCCTCTGGCCTGCCGTATGGATAAATATCTCCATATATACGGTATTTCACTTACATAAAGGCTGGAAAGAGATGGCCGGCTCTGTGTTTTTAGGCTTTGCCTTTTGCTTTTTGACCTACAAAACAGGGACCATATGGGCTTCGCTTTTTGGCCATATTGTTCTTGCTCTCTCAAATGAGTGGGCATCGATTTATTTTAATCCGCGGATGAAAACAAAACATATCTGGAAAACAAAATGAAGATTTTTGTAACAGGAGCCACGGGATTCATAGGCAGCGTCCTTGTAAGAACACTTGCGGAATCAGGCCATACGGTCCATGCGCTCTTCCGTTCAAGAACCAAAACCTCTGCTATTAAACATAAAAATGTCCGTTTGTTCAAAGGGAACATTCTTGACCCAAAAAGCATCGAAAGGGCTGTGAGCGGATGTCACCGTGTTTTCCACACAGCAGCCATGACAAAAATATGGTCAAAAAACCCAAAAAGATATCATGACATAAATGTCATTGGAACAAAAAATGTTCTGGAAGCAGCTCTTCATACTGGAGTAAAAAAAGTGGTCATCACCTCAACAGCCGGAGTGTTTGGTCCCTCTTTAAACGGCTGTGTGAACGAGAACACCATAAAAAAAACAAGATGTTTCACTGAATATGAAAAAACAAAAGCACAAGCCGATTCACTGGCTCTCAGTTATATGAAAAAAGGCATTCACATCGTGATGGTTTGCCCCACTAGGGTCTACGGTCCGGGCCTTATCAAAGAAAGCAACAGCACGACCAGGATGATACAACTGTATATCAAAGGCAAATGGCGCATCATTCCGGGAAGCGGAAAAAACATAGGAAATTACGTGTATATAGATGATGTTGTCAAAGGACATTTGCTGGCCATGGAAAAAGGGCACCCGGGAGAAAAATATATCCTCGGAGGGGAAAACATCTCATACAGCGGATTTTTCACCACACTGAAGAACGTATCTCAAAAAGACTACACTCTTTTTAAACTGCCTCTCTTTATGATGATTTCCCTCTCCTTTATCATGAAATGCCTGGCCGAGGGATTCAGTGTTTATCCTCTCATAACTCCGGAAATGGTGAAAAAGCTGACCTGCGACTGGGTCGTATCGAGCGATAAAGCTGTGCGTGTACTGGGATACAGCCCTCTCTCTCTGGAGACAGGGATAAAAAAGACTATCGAATGGTTGAACACTCTGGACAGCAAAAATATTTAAATTATTTCTTCTTCTTTTTATCCGGATAAGGCGGAATATCAGGAAGCTCGACTCCGTCTTTTTTTAGCTCTTCCAGAATAACTTCAATGGCCTTGTTGAGCTGCTGGTCTATTCCGGCATACTCCTTGACCGGATCATTGTCAACATAAATATCAGGCTCCACCCCTCTGCCCTCAACAATCCATTCTCCTTTCAGGCTGTAAATGGCAAACTCAGGCTTCGACAGGTCGCCTCCGTCAAGCAGCGGAAGCGAGCCCCTGATGCCCACAACTCCGCCCCACGTCCTTTTTCCTATCAGTTTCCCAAGTCCGTACTTTTTAAACCTGTAAGGAAAGATATCTCCATCAGATGCTGAGAACTCGTCCATAAGACATACCTTGGGTCCCAGCATCACCGCACCCGGGTCAGGGCTCTGGATGGTGTTCCGGGACATGGATACCATGGCTATCTCCCGTCTCAAGCGCTCTATAAGCATGGGCGAGACATTTCCGCCTCCGTTGCTCCGCACATCAATAATAAGAGCTTTTTTGCGGAGCTGAGGATAGAAATGCTTGACAAATTCGTTCAACCCCTGAGGCCCCATATCCGGAACATGTATGTATCCGACTTTTCCGTCAGTCGCTTTGTTTACCTTTTCCGTATTGCTCTGCACCCAGTTATAATAATAGAGGGAATGCTCATCCTCTATGGGGACCACCACGACTTCCCTGCTCTCTTTCTCAACTGGTTTGTCATTCACTTTAAGGGTCACCTGTTTTCCGGCTGTGTTCACGAGTGCCTCGTACAGATTATCCATCTTATCGGCGGGCTTGCCGTCAATGCTCAATATGTAAGAGCCTTCTTTCACGTCCGCTCCTATTCCAGTAAGCGGAGAGCGAACCGAACCGCTCCAGTTTTCTCCCTCTAAGATCTTTGTCACCTTGAAATACCCGCTTTTCGCATCTTTCTCAAACTGAGCGCCCAGCATACCCATCTTGAGCCTCTTGGGATGAGGAAAGTCCCCTCCTCCCACATAAGTATGCCCGACATTCAATTCTCCGATCATCTCTCCGAGTATATAGGTCAAATCAGCTCTGTGGCTTACAGCATCTGCCAGAGGTTCATACCGCTCCCTCATCGCTTCCCAATCCACTCCGTGCATATTGGGTGCATAGAAGAAATACTTCATCTGTCGCCAGCATTCATTGAAAATCTGATGCCACTCTTTTTTGTAATCGACTTTCGCTTCCATATGGGAGAGGTCGAGCTTCTCTTTGATATCTAATTTACCTTTTGGCAAATCAACGATGGCATAGGTTCTGTTCTGGGAGACTAAAATCTTTTTTTTGTCATGAGAGATCTCATATCCATTGATCTGCCCGAGGACGGTTTCTTTCCTTTCGTTCAGGTCAAACAGAGCCAGAGAAGCCCTTCGGTCCATTCCGCTTCTTTTCATATAATAGACACTATCGCCTACCGAAGTGATACTTCTATAATCAGCCACACTGACCGGGAGAGAGAGTATCCTGTCTTTAAGGCCCTCGGTATCCACTTTGAGCGCGGGCTCTTTACCGGAATCCTCTTTTTTTTCTTCTTTCTTTTCTGCCTCCTCAATGGAGACCTCATCGCTCTTCGGCTTGAACGGAGACTCTATCTCTTCATTCAGGATGACCAGATAGATCCTGGACATAGAAAGATAAGCATGGTTCCACTCTGTCCGGCTGTATATGGGATTGAAATCCCTGTCAGAGACAAAATACAGATATCTGCCTTTTGAATCAAAAGAAGGGGAGTAGGATGAATACCACCCGTCCGTGACCTCATAGGCTTTCTTTTTCTCCAGGCTGTATAAATAGATTTTCGTCATGGTTTCTGCTTCAGGCCTGGCATATGCGATCCATTTGCTGTCAGGAGACCATACATAATCCCCGAATTCCCAGATTTCGGCTTTATCCACCTCGACTATTTCTTTGGAGCCGATGTCAACATAATTGAGCCGGAGCAATTTGTCACTCCACATTATTTTCTTCGAGTCCGGAGACCAATAAATCTGGTACTTGTACGTATCCGCGCCCGTTGTTATCTGCTGCGGTTCCCCGGTACCGTCCTGGGGAAGGATGTAAATCTCATTTTCCCCGCTCCGGTCAGAAATGAACGCGATCCACTTTCCGTCAGGAGACCACTTTGAATTCCTTTCATGGATGCCGGGGGTTCCCGTAAGATTTCTTGTGTTTCCATACTTCTGCGGAACGGTAAACACTTCGCCCCTTGCTCCAAAAAGCGCTCTCTTTCCGTCAGGAGAGATCTCATAGTTGGTAACCATATTCGAGACATTGACCAGTTTCTCCCTGCTCAAAGGCCTGTCATCAGCAATATATACAGTCAGCTTTGTGGTCTCTTCTGTCTCCAGGTCAAAGCAATAGATGTAGCCGCCGTTTTCAAACACAATGGACTCAGGACCCAAGGAGGGAAATTTTATATCAAAATCCGCAAAATCAGTAAGACGGCGTGTCTCCTGTGTTTCAAGGTCATACACATAAAGATTCATGCGTGTGTTTTCGCCTCTGTCAGAAAGAAAATAGATCTTTTGACCGCTCCACATAGGAATGATATCCTGAGCGGGATTGTCTGTTATATTGGTTACTTTTTTCTCTTCAAGGTCATATATCCAGACATCATCAGCCATTCCCCCTCTGTATCTCTTCCATGTTCTGAACTCACGGAATATCCGGTTGTAAGCGAACTTCTTATTATCAGGGGAAAACGAGCAGAAACCACCCCTCGGCACAGGAAGCTGCTCGGGAAGGCCGCCTTCAAGGGAAGCAAGATAGAGCTGTCCGTTGAAAGAATTCCACTCTCTTGTTCTGGATCGGAAAACAATACTGGTATCGTCATGAATCCAGCCCATAACAATATTGTTAGGGCCCATCCGGTCTGAAATATCATCCCTTCCCAAGGTCGGAGTAAAGGTTATCCTTTCCGGTATCCCACCCTGACTCGGAATCACATAGACCTCTCTGTTTCCATCATACTCGCCTGTGAATGCGATATGCTTCCCGTCATGAGAAAAACGCGGGAACGCTTCATACCCTTCATGGTTGGTGAGTTTCCTGGCATATCCTCCTTCAGAAGACACGGAATAAATGTCTCCGGCGTAGGAAAACACTACCTGATCTCCGTGTACAGCCGGAAATCGAAGCACCCGGGCTTCCTCTGCGGCAAATACCGCTGTTGATAAAATAAAAACAAAAAGAACACCAAGGATAAATAATCTGTTTTTCATCTTCCCTCCTAAGTAAACGTTCTATTCATACTCTTTTATTATGTGTCTTTAAAAAAGAAAATATATCACATAATAAACAAAAAATGTATATAAATTTGAGTGCATGGCCTGCACTGAGTTCAGTACAACCATGAATGCTCTTCTCCGTCAGGCGCGTTTTTTATGATATGCTCTTTATATAATTTCAAAAGCTCGATCCTGTCAGGACCCCAGCAGTGAGGCATCCGGTCTCCGTAGCGGACCACTCCGTTATAATAAGGGTCTTTCGTGCCTTCTAAAAACTTTTCCAAAAGAACAACCGCATTATTAAGGTAGTACGTATCCATATCTCCCACATAGATATGGATCTTCCCTTCCAGAGCAGGGCCAATGTGTTCCCAGTTTTTTTCCAAATAATACCTGAGGTCATAATGCTCCCTCCAGTATTCGGCCGTATCCGGATCTATCTCTCCTGTCTTCTTGTTAAAAAGTGGTCTGACATACCCGTCATCCCCCAGGGGCCCGAAAACTGCCTGGAATATATCGATCTGTTCCCCGGAACGGCAGCGGGTTCCCATGGCAAGCTCCATGAGGTTCCTCTGTTGGGAGGTAAGTCTTACAATGCCGTCAGGAGACCGGTCACTTGATGTAGGGGCTTTGATCCACCGGCTCTTTTTATAATAAGCGTTCTCATCCTTATATATGTTTATGCACTGAAAGTATCGGAAATCAACGGGGTCCGGACAAAGGGACCACGTCCCTCCGAAGAACTCCGGATGGAAGATCTGAAGGGCCAATGAAATCCATCCTCCTGTCGAACCTCCGGACAGCACTCTGGCATATGGTTTTCGGATGATGCGGAATTCCCGCTCCACCTCAGGAATGAGCTCCTGCAGAATCGCATCGCCGTAGGGGCCGGTGTTCGGGGAATTCACCCCGTAGGAATCATCATAATAGGGACAGGGATGCTGAAAAGTAACCAGCAGCATCCGGGGACATTCATCTGAAACCCAGAATTTATAAAAATCATACCCCCATTGTGCCCATCGGTTTTTTGAATCAGGTTCCGCAGCTTGAAAACCATTTGGGGGACCGAGAGAAAAATGCCCCTGGATGTAATTAACCGGATAGTGAGTATCAGGGTGCTCTTCATATCCTTTGGGGAGGAGTACAGTTGCCCCCAAATATATGGGCTGTCCCCAGAATTCTGTAAGCATTTTGCTTTGAAATCTAATCCTTTTGACCCATTCGGTATCGGGAGGGATCTCTACAGGAGGGACTTTACGGTCACAGCTCAACCTGATCAAGCCGGGTTCCGAAGGCGAAATCTTGATTTTCTTTACCTCACTGTAAAGATTCCCCGGAGACCTGTACCATCTCTGTCCTTCCCACTGGTCATTATGCATCCACAAAACATGGCCGTCAGATCGTTCAAACCGTGTGTATATATTGATGAAGCCCTGAACATAATACTCCCCCGGAGGGACCTCGCCAAGGCTCTCCAATGGATAACCAAAGTCTTTGCTGTCAATGATAACAGGTGCATCAGGTTTTAAATTATGGGCGTCTTTTCCAAAAAACGGAACTCCATTCGAGCCGATCTGGAATCTGGGCTCACGGTTCTCGTTCTCTGAAACCATCACATACACTCTTCCGGTAATGGGATCCGCATGCACGGCTCCGGGAAAAGATATCTCAAACTGTAATCCCTTCTCCTTTTTCCCAACACACCCGGAAACGACCACAAGCATCAGAAAAAGAAAAAGGGGATAAAAAGCAATTCGATTTATTTTTTCAGACATAAAATCTTCCTCCTTTAATAATAACTCTAACTCTGAATCCTTTTCATTAAAACCGAAAGGATGTTAAATCTGTACCTCATAGACACTTGGAATGTTTTTTAAAGAAACATCTTTATTGAATGTCCATGAGACGAGGTCCACGGATCGAAAATAGGGGAAAAACCGAGAACGGAATAACGGTCTCATGGGATAATAATTTCTTGTCCACTCGATCGCCCCCACACAACCGGAATCCTTTATGTATTGAAGGAAAGCCTGAACAAAACCAAAGCGCTCCTTGGCAGAAAGCTCTGGATAGGCGACATGGTTTATCCAAGCCCACTTCTTTTTTGCCCTTCCGAGATGTTCGTGATATATGAAATTGATCAATCCTTCCACCTTGCCTGACTTTTCACAGACAAGCGTCTGTGAAACCCCGGGAAAATCCAGTTCGCAGGCCAGTTCATCCCGCTTCCAGATCAAGGAAAGCCCAACGCTGTCCTTGTAGCGGTTTAGCAGATCCAGACATAAATCAATATCTTCGCTCTGATACTCTCTTATTGAAACAGAAGACAAAGTCTTTGGCTTACGGTGCCCTCCAATTATCCTGATAGCGGCGCTCTCCCATTTCTTCAGCCCTTCAGACTCCGCAACACTGGGCAGGTCAAGGATACGGGCCAGGACATAATTCCTTTTTACTCTTTCTACAGGATGACCGGTTTCCTCAAAATTCCGGATCATCATTGTGGAACGGTGTCCTTTCTCAAGAGTCAATAAGGAGAAGTCAATTTCCAAACTCTGGTTGAGGTTAAGGGCTTCGTTGACCATCGCCTTTCCTATGCCGCGGCGGAGCAGCTCCCGTCTTGTTACCATGAGACAGCTATAGACTGCCCGAAAGGCTCTGCCCTGGAAATGGAAGCGCTGCGGAAGGTTAGCTAAAAAGGAAACAATCTCATCCCCTCTATAAGCTGCAATAAGATACCTGTCATCCTTTATGCGGTTAAAAAGATATTTTAAAAAAGCAGGCCGATAAAAATTTGGAAAGGACTCGACTCCATATTCATCCCGCCAGGAAGAGTGGGCCATTTTTTCGAGGCCTTTTAAATCCCCGCGAAAAGAACCTATAGAAATATCTGACAGCATTTTTCTTAAGATTCTGAATTCTATACGGTAATGATAAAATAATCAAGAAGTTCCGGAACACACAAAGACCTTATTTCTCAAAATATTTGTCATATGGTAAACTGCTTTGTTTTAAAGGAGAGTACTTATGAAAAGATTCATCTCATTTATAAGCACCGGTCTTTTGTTTTTAGTTATAAGTTCCCCGGCTCAGGTCAAGCCGGACGGAGAAAAAGCATGGAAGCACGTGGAGTATCTTTCTTCGGATGATTTCAAAGGCCGCAAGTCAGGCACTCCGGAATATCTCAAGGCAGCCCACTATGTCGCAGAAAAGATGAAAGAATACGGACTCGAACCGGGCGGAAAAAAAGGTTCGTACTTCCAGCAGGTGGAATTTAAGGACTGGCGGCATTTTGAACCTCCTGTCCGGCTTGAGATCGTATCCCCTCAGCACCTCCTCTTTTCCCCTGGCCGCTCCAGCCATTTCTTTGCGAACAGCGGGACCGGGTCGGGAATCCTAAAGGCCCGGCTGGCTTTTGCCGGATACGGGCTGGTATCACGCAAAGACAAATGGGACGACTATGGAGATATGGACGTCAGCGGAAAAATCGTCCTTATCATTCCGGGAGCTCCTGAATTTCTCAAGGGAATATCCAGGAAAGAACTAACCCTGGACAGTAAAATCAAAACCGCTGTTAAAAAAGGAGCTGCAGGTGTGCTCATAATGAACATCGGAGAGAGCCTGAGAGGATGGGGCATTCCGGAAGGAGCCAACAAAGGCACCTGCCCGGAAGGGTTCCTGGTCATGACAGCGAACAGCAGCCTTCTGGATAAGATGTTTTATATGAAAAAGCTGAGCTGGCGGAATAGAGTGAGTGAAATGATCCGTGAGAAAACGCCTCATCCCTTCCTGCTGGACCTGACCGTGGAGATGGAAGTCCATTACACCCATGAGGACCGCAGAGCTCCCAATGTCCTGGGCCTTATACCGGGGAAACATCCTGAGTTAAAAAATGAATATATCATAATCGGAGGGCACCTGGATCACCTGGGAGTGGGACTTGATGGTTCTGTTTACAATGGAGCCGACGACAACGCATCATCCATAGGGGTTTTGCTTGAAATCGCGCGTGTGGTTCAAGCCAATGATTTTCGCCCTGACAGAAGCCTTGTGCTGGCAGCATGGGCCGGAGAAGAGCTTGGTCTGATCGGTTCCAGATATTACACAGAGCACCCCATATATCCGCTCACAAAAACAGCTCTCTATATGAATATGGACATGGTAGGCACAGGAGACCTAGACCTCTATGTGGGAGGCATGTGGGAATTCTCGGAATTTTTTGCTCTCCTCAAGAAAAACATGAAGGAAAAATTCAAAAACAGACTGAAGTTCCGTATTGAATACCGGGGCTCTGACCACAGCTCCTTTCTTCGCAAGGGAGTCACCTGTTTGAGCTTAAGGTCAGGAAATGTCCTCACCAGAGAACTTGATGATGAGCATCCCGAATATCACAAACCCGGGGACAGAGCTGAAATCATCAAGCCTGAACTCCTGCAGCAGGCTGCCGAATATCACTATGATAACCTTGTGTGCCTTTCCACATGCAGAGAAAACCTTCTCGACCCAAAATACCACATAAATTTCCTTCACAAAGACGCCACACTTGTGGATATGCACTGTGACACCATAGGCAGAGTCCTCAAAGGAGAAGATCTAACCCAGGACCTTCCCAAAGGACATATAGACATCCCAAAACTCAAACAAGGAGCTGTGGATCTTCAGGTCTTTGCCTGCTTCGTAGGCCCCCCGGAAAATAACGCGCAAAAACACAGGGCCGCTCAAAAAGCCTTTGACCAGATAGATGCGGTTCACCAGCTTGTAGATGAAAATCCTGAGGATTTGATCCTCATCACTTCACCCGATGACCTGCGGCAACTGCGGGGAAACCTTAAAACAGGGATCCTGATAGGGATCGAAGGAGGATATGCCATAGAAAATGACCTCCGTCTCCTTCGCTCTTTTTTCAGAAGCGGCGTAAGGCTCATGACCCTCACCCATTGGCTTTGCGCGGACTGGGCTGACGCATCGGGCGACTCAAAACCTGAACACGGAGGCTTGACTGAATTCGGTGAAGAAGTCATCCGGGAAATGAACC
>Ga0207752_1000497_pt1 | contig 18396 bp, 14 predicted proteins | sample Pon2CUnioCityCA_6_FD_187272 | JGI IMG/M metagenome (GOLD analysis project Ga0207752, IMG submission 187272) | Marine sediment microbial community from Union City, CA, USA - Pond 2C Sediment 2 (SPAdes) | ecosystem: Environmental > Aquatic > Marine > Intertidal zone > Salt pond sediment ...
AATGGCGCCCTTACCCGCATCCGGAAGAAATCCTCAAGCAGGCGCCCGAGACAGAAGACGGTTACGTCGTCGTCCCGGAAATCCCCCACGAAGAATTGACTTAATCATTTCCAAAACACACCATAAAGCCAGATCCGCCGAAAAGGCATTACTGATAGGAATCCATGACCCAATTAGCTGACTTACCTGCATACCAATTGATCGATTTGATCCGCAGCCGGGAGGTTTCGGCGTCTGAAGTCTTGGAAGACACTTTGGAACGCATCAACGCCGTCGACGGCGTGCCTGGAAGCTTGGAGCCACCCCAAACCGACGGACCAGAAATTACCGGACGGGTGCACGCCTTTATCACCCGCACTTCCGAGCGCGCCCGGGCGCGTGCCAAAGCCATTGATGAACAGCTTGCTCAGGGCGAAGACCCTGGGCCATTGTCTGGCGTGCCGATCACCGTAAAAGACATCTTTACCGTGAAAGACACCCCCTCGACCGCGGGATCGCGCATCCTGGCGAATTTCGTGGCGCCCTATACCGCCACGCCTGCTGCCCGGATGCTGCAGGCGGGTGCGGTCCTATTGGGGAAAGTCAACCTGGACGAATTCACGTACGGTTCATCCAATGAGTCTTCCGCTTTCCAACCCAGCCCGCGCAATCCCTGGGATCCGTCACGCGTGCCGGGGGGTTCATCCGGCGGCAGCGCCGCGGCTGTGGCTGCCGGCGAAGGGCCGCTCTCGCTGGGGACCGACACCGCCGGTTCGATCCGCCAACCGGCAGCTTTCTGTGGTGTAGTGGGAATGAAGCCGACTTACGGGCGAGTTTCCCGCTACGGCTTGATCGCTTTCGGCTCTTCACTGGATTGTCCGGGGCCGCTGGCCCGCAACGTCACCGACGCCGCCTTGATGCTGAAGGTGATCTCCGGACCAGATACGCGGGATGGGACGGCTGCCAACCTGCCGGTCCCGGATTACACTTCCGGCCTCGAAGACGGCGTCCAAGGCCTGCGCATCGGATTGTCGCCCGATTACTTCAACATTACTTATCCCGACCCCGAAAGCGGAGTGCTGCACCAAGAGCCAATTCCCAGCGAGATTCAAAATGCCGTCCTACAAGCCGCGCACCAACTGGCGGACATGGGGGCTGAAATCGTTGAAGATGTGCCTATGCCGCACACCCGCTACGGCATCCCGGCTTACTTCGTGATTGCGCGCGTCGAGGCTGCTTCCAACTTGCACCGCTACGATGGAGTCAAGTACGGCTACCGGACGGAGCAAGAAGTGGATCAACTTTCCGAGCTGTACCGCAAGAGCCGGGCACAGGGCTTTGGGTTACAGCCCAAGCTGCGCATTCTGATGGGCATGTATGTCAGCGCCGCCCAATACAGCGAACAATATTACAACCGGGCTTTGCGCATTCGCACTTTGATCCGCCAGGATTTCAACCACGTTTTCGACTCGCAAGGCGCTTACCGTCTGGATGCCCTGCTGACACCTACCACGCCTACCACGGCGTTTCCTATGGGAGCCGTTTACGGTGATTCCGTGCTGATGCAGTACGCCGACCAACTCACAGTGCCTGCCAACCACGCCGGCGTGCCCGGATTGTCCGTCCCTGGCGGGCTGGATCAAGATGGGTTGCCGATTGGTATTCAATTGCTTGGTCCGGATTTCTCCGAGGCCACGCTGTTACGCATCGGGCGGGCGTTCGAGCAGGCCACACAGGATGCAGCCTGGCGCCAGGCCAGGCCTAAAGTGTTATCGTAGGTGAGCGATTGGAAAGACCTGACAGATTTTTGATACCTGTCAGGCCTACGGTAGGGTTCTCTCTATGAGCCGCCATCCCGGTCGGCATTGGTGCTGGGTTCCAGAACGGTCTGCCGCAAGAAGGAATGCAATGGGCTGCTGCGCCGCTTGACCATGATCACGGTTACACCGGCGTTCTTAGCGATGCGCTCGATGAGGCTGCCGACCAACAAGTTGCGGAACAGCGGCTCGTTGGTCGCCCCGATTACGATCAAGTCACAGGCCTGGTCGGGAGTCTTGCCGCGTGCAAATCCCAGAATAGTCTCAGCTACGTCCGAGCCCTCGGCGGTGTGCAGTTCGATATTCTCGTAGCGGGTGCCGTTGATCGCCTCCTTCATCACCCGCTCGGCGCGCACACGCACATTCTGCCCGGCCCCGTATGGGATCACGTGCAGCAAGGTGATTTTAGCATTTCCGTTTTCTCCAGAACGGGCCATGCTGACCGCCAGCTTGACCGCCCGGCGGCTGTTAGGTCCACCGCCCACCGGAACCAGGACAGAGTGCAGTGGCCGGTAAGCCCGGTAGCGCACCACGGCTATATCGGTAGGGGGATCGTCCACAATCGGGTCGATGACCGAGCCAAATAGGCGCCCGGCGGTATTAGTGTACCCCGGCCAGCCCAGCACCAACATATCGGAAGCATTTTCTTCCACCGTCTTTCTAACCGATTCGGCTACGTTGCGGCCCAGGCGCAGCACAGTGTGCACCGGGACGTTAAGCTGTTTCGCCTCGTGAATGACCGCTTCCATGAAGGGGCGGCCCTCTTTAAGCATCAGGCGACCTTCCCCCAAGGTCAATTGCGGCGGCACGGTGACCACGTGCAACGCCAGGACTTCTCCACCGCGATCCTGGGCGATGATGGCGCCAATTTTCCCCAGAATGCGTGCCTGCTCTTGGGTAGCGACCGGCACGACCACGGAATAATCGCGGCTGACAAGCACTTCCTCCATGAAAATCTCTTTGGGCCGCTCCATTTCCTCAACTTTCGCAAAATAAGCGTAGTAAGCCAGCAAGCCCACCACAACCCAGGCAATAGCCGAATACCAGGCAATAGGGCTGAAATTGAACAGATTCAAAGCCAGCAGCCCGTTCAAGATGATAGCAATCACAGGGATGGCCGGCATCCAGGGAATTTTAAAACCGCGCTCCATCTCGGGCATTTTGCGGCGCAGTGTCATCACAGTGATGTTAACCTGCAGAAACAACATCAGGAACATGATATCGGCGGCGGCCGCTACGGCTTCTAAGGGCAGCAACCAGGCCATTATCAGCATCAATAAGCCGGAAACCAGCACTGCAAAATAGGGTGTGTGGCGCATCGGATGGATACGCGAGAAGAACTCCGGCAGGTTGTGATCGCGCCCCATGGCGAAAGAAACCCGCGAGGAGGAATAAGTGGTCGCATTCAGCGCAGACATGGTGGAGACCAGGCCGCTGAAAAGCAGCAGCACACCGCCGATACCATTTCCGGGGAATACCTGTCGCGCCACTTCGACGATGGCGATTTCTTTTTGCTCTCCCAAATACTCATAAGCATGCATCCCTGCAGGAGGAATCGTCGCACCAATCGCCGTCACACTGACCAATAAATAGATGGTCACCGCGATGCCGATAGCCAGGAAAATAGCCCGGGGGATGTTGCGTTTGGGGTCGATGGCTTCCTCCCCGGATTGGGCAATGATTTCGTAGCCCTCGAAAGCGATAAAGGTCAGACCCATGGCGATAAAAATGCCCAGCACGCCGTTGGGCATAAAACCGACCGTGAAACGCGTGTGCCAGGCCTCCGTGCGCAGCATCGCCAGAACGCCGAATAACACGAAAAATCCCAGGATGACCACCTTGGTCATGGTGATCACATTGCCTACCGTCCCAGTTTCAGAAGCGCCGCGATAGTTGATCAACGTGAAGATCACGATGATGATGGTCATAAAGATCAACGTCATCTGTTCCACGGACAACCCCAGCATAGGAATGCCCGAGATGACCCAGAATTCAGAGGCAAAGCGCCCGAAACCGAGCGCGTACAGGCTGCCGGCGACTGCATGAGCAAACCAGCTCATCCAGCCGGCTAAAAATCCTTGCGCGCCCCCCAGACCTTCTTTCACCCACAGATAACCACCCCCCGCTTCTGGGAATGCGGACCCCAACTCTGCATAGGCTAGCGCAGTAAATGAAGTGACAATGCCGTTAAGCAGGAACGCCAGCACCAGCGCCGGACCGGCTACACCGGCTGCGATACCGGTGAGCACGAAAATACCTGCACCGATCATGCCACCGACGCCGATCATGGTGATAGTGAAGAGGTTTAAATCTCGGCTGAGCGTCACTTCCTGAGGAGCGCCCTCGGCCGCCGCATCCAATTGATTATCCATTAACATTACCTCCGATAAAATCTTAGATAAGGACTAAAATTTGGTGTGAAATCCCACCCAAATATTTATCCTACCATATGAACAAGCAATTTTACCCGCATCTTATTCTTTTTTGCCGTAACACATCCTGACATCCAGGCCATGACTTTTTTCCTCCATCTAGCCGGATTTTCCTTCCTGGCTTAAGCGATTCCTGTACGGGCCTATCGTTAAGCACACGGTATTTGCCTGATTTGTGGTAAAACTACTGGGTAATCAAGGTTGAAAAACAGAAAGTCCGGCGCGGCGTTTCGCGCCGGCCTGATAGAAAGCCAGAGAGAAGCTAAATGACAGAAAATCATCCAGAATACGAAGCCGTGATTGGACTGGAAACCCACATCCAACTGAATACGACGACGAAAATCTTCTGCCCGTGCAAAGCAGATTCATGGAATGACCCGCCCAACACGAATATCTGTCCGGTGTGCACAGGCCTGCCCGGTGTGCTGCCGGTGCTCAATAAAGCCGCCGTAGAGAAAGCCGTTTTGCTGGCAGCCGCCATGCACGCTGAAGTCCAACCGGTATCCTACTTTGACCGTAAGAACTATTTTTACCCAGACCTGCCTAAGGGCTACCAGATTTCACAGTACGACATGTCTTTGGCGCGCGGCGGATACCTCAATCTACCGATGCCGGATGGATACAACCGCCGGATTTCGATCCACAAACTGCACATCGAGGAGGACGCCGGAAAGACCAAGAACGTCAATGGCAAGCGTTTGATCGACTTCAACCGCTGCGGAGTGCCTTTGGTGGAAATGGTCACCGGACCGGACTTGCGCTCGGCGAACGAAGCCGCCCAATACCTGATCCGGTTACGGCAACTCCTGCGCTGGCTTGACATCTCGGAAGCCGACATGGAAAAAGGACACCTGCGCTGTGATGCCAATGTGTCCATCCGGCTGACAGGTTCCCAGAAGCTCAACCCCAAAACCGAGATCAAGAATGTCAATTCCATCGTCGCCGTACGGGATGCCATCCAGGCGGAAATCGAGCGCCAAATCCGCGAGGTGGAGGCGGGCAACCGTATCCAGGCCTGGACCCTGGATTGGGATGAAGAATCCGGTGTACTGCGCAAGATGCGTTCCAAAGAAACCGAAGCCGACTATCGCTATTTCCGGGAACCGGACCTGCTGCCTATCCGGCTGGACGAGACCTGGCGAGAAGAAATCCTCTCCGATCTTCCAGAACTTCCCCTGGAGCGAATGTCGCGTTTTATGAAACAATACGATTTACCCGAATACGACGCCGACATTCTTACCGGTGAGCGCAGTCTTTCAGATTATTACGAGGCCGCCGTAAGAGCCTACGGTGGCGATCCAAAACGAGTATCCAACTGGTTGATGAATGACGTGCTGCGCATGATCAATGAAAGCGGCATACCGGCAGGTGAGCTGCGCCTGACCCCGCAACATCTCGGAGAAATCATTAAAATGGTCGACGCAGGCACCATCAATACCTCCACCGGAAAAGATGTGTTGGAAAAAGTGGAGCAAAGCGGGCGCAGCCCGCGCCAGATCGTCGAAGACGAAGGGTTGGCCCAGGTCAGCGACGCAGATGCCATCCGCGCCGTTTGCGCGCAAGTGATTGCCGAAAATCCTCAGCAGGTTGCCACCTACAAAGGGGGAAAAACTGCCATTATTGGCTGGTTCGTGGGTCAAGTGATGAAGGAAACGCGCGGCAAGGCTGACCCTCAGCAAGCCCGCGTCCAGCTTCAGGAACTGCTAGAGCAGTAAGCCATCCTGCTGAGCCCGCAGGAACTGCCTGCTCGGCAAGCCTTCTATGCCATCTTCCTATTTACTGATCAACAATCTGCGGGTACATTACCTGCACTGGAATCTTGACGGAACAGGCCGCCAGGTGTTGTTGCTGCATGGACTGGCTTCCAATGCGCGCATTTGGGAACTCACAGCCCCCTATCTGTATAAGCAGGATTTGGTTTTGGTTGCTCCCGACTTGCGCGGGCATGGTCTGACGGACAAGCCCGGCGGCGTTTACGATCTCGACACCTATATGCGCGACCTGGCAGCGTTTGCCAATGCAACCAACCTCGAGCGCCCGGTGATTGTCGGCCATTCTTGGGGCGCCGTGCTGGCTTTGGAATTTGCCGCTCGTTTCCCGTTCGGACCGCTTTCCCCAGCCGGTATCGTGCTGGTGGATGGCGGTATGACCCAACTCGACCAGGCCAAACAGGCCGGCCAACCGCTTACTTTCGAGCAGATGCACGAGCAAATGCGGCCTCCCGACCTGGACGGAATGCCCTTGGAGACTTTTCTAGCTCGTCTTGAAGATCGAGGCCGGGACGAACGCGTGGTTCCCATTATGCTGTCGAATTTTGAGGTCACGCAGCAAAGTGCGCCGGATGAGGCGCAGCAGCAAACGGAGGTCATTCATCCGCGTTTGAGCCGGGAACACCACATGCAGATCGTGCGCAGTCTATGGGACTATCCTACTTACCGGCGTTTCAGTCTGGTGCGCTGCCCGGTGCTCATGCTGCCCGCCCAGCCGCCTGCGCCGGTCTCTGACCGCGACCAAGCCTATCTGATTATGAAACGAGAGGGGATTCTTAAAGCTCAAGAGATCATTGACCATCTCCAGGTGCATTGGATGGAAGACAGCCTTCACGATATCCCGCTGCAACGCCCTCAGGCTTTGGGAGAAATCATCGCTCAATTCAACACCACTCTGGATTAGCTGCCTTATCAACACTCTTTCGCCAATATTTACAAATCAACGAAGTCACGATGTTCACCTTGCGTCCGGCACAGGCGCCCGATTTCCCCGCCATCCAGGCCATAATCCGCAATGCACAGATCAACCCCATGGGGTTGAAATGGGATCGTTTTTTAGTGGCGGTCGACCAGGAGAACCGGGTGATCGGCTGCGGGCAGATCAAGCCGCATTCCGATGGGTCGGATGAGCTGGCCTCCATCGCCGTTAAACCTGCCTGGCGAGGTCAAGGTGTGGCGCGCACTATCATTGAAAGGCTGATTTCCACCCATCAAGGCGACCTGTATTTGACTTGCCGCGCCAGTTTGGGTTCGCTTTACAAAAAATTTGGCTTTTCAAGGATCACGGATACGCAGGTCATGCCCGTGTACTTTCGCAGGGTTACGCGATTATTCAAGGTATTTAAGTTTTTCACCAGTTCACAGGAAGACTTGTGGGTCATGAGAAGGCCTGGATGAACCGGATCGTATTACTCCCGCACCATATTGCGCAAGACCGTGTGCAGGATGCCGCCGTTGCGGTAATAGTCGACTTCCACCGCCGTATCCAAACGGGAAATTACCTCAAAGGTGGTCTTGTCTCCATCCTCCGAGGTCCCCGTGACACTGACCTTGCTGCCCGGCTGCATATCGTTAGACAAGCCTTCGATAGAGAAGGTTTCTTTACCCGTCAGGCCTAGCGCGTCGATGCTGTCGCCTTCCTGGAATTGGAGCGGTAGTACGCCCATCCCGATCAGGTTCGAGCGGTGAATGCGCTCGTAGGATTCAGCGATGACCGCCTCGACACCCAGCAGCAATGTTCCCTTGGCAGCCCAATCGCGGCTGGAGCCGGTGCCGTACTCCTTGCCGGCCAGAACCACCAGCGGCACATCCTCGTTCCGGTAGAGCATGGCGGCTTCATAAATACTCATTTGCCGTTCTTCCGGCAAGTGCACGGTATAGCCGCCTTCCACGCCGGGTACCAGGCGATTTTTCAAGCGGATGTTGCCGAAAGTTCCGCGGGTCATCACACGATCGTTGCCGCGCCGCGAACCAAAGGAATTGAAATCGCGCAATTTGACACCATGCTCGACCAGATATTTTCCGGCCGGGCTGTCGACCGGAATGGCGCCGGCTGGAGAGATGTGGTCGGTGGTGATTGAATCACCCAACATTGCCAGGACTCTGGCGCCGTGGATATCGTGCACGTCGGGAATCTCTGGCTCCAGTTCAACGAAGAAAGGCGGCTCCTGGATATAGGTAGATTCGGGATCCCAATTATAGAGTTCACTCTCTCCCGCCTGGATCGCGTTCCAGGTCTCATTGCCTGAGAAAACGTTCGCGTATTTGCTGCGGAACATCTCCGGCTCTACAGCTTCTTTAATAGCTTCACGAATCTCCTTGCCGGTGGGCCAAAGCTCGCGCAAATAAACCGGATTGCCTTGCCTGTCTTCGCCAATGGGGTCTTCGGCCAGGTCGATATCCACGGTGCCGGCCAGGGCATAGGCGACGACCAGCGGCGGAGAAGCCAGATAGTTGGCTTTGACGTACGGATGGATGCGGCCTTCAAAATTGCGGTTGCCCGAAAGCACACCTGCCACCACCAGGTCTTTACCGGTGATGGCCTTGACCACTTCGCCCGGCAGCGGACCCGAGTTGCCAATACAGGTTGTGCAGCCATAACCCACCACGTTAAAACCGATTGCAGCCAGGTCATCCAATAGACCGGCCTTTTTTAGATATTCCGTAACCACTCTTGAACCGGGCGCCAGGCTGGTTTTGACGTAGTGTTTCACCTTCATGCCGCGCTCGACAGCCTTCTTGGCTAGTAATCCGGCCCCCAGCATGACAGAAGGGTTGGAAGTATTGGTGCAAGAGGTGATGGCGGCAATCACTACTGCGCCATGGCCCATCTCGACCTGGCCTCCATTGGAGCCGACGACAGCCTTCTGATCCATATCTGTCAGGCTAAGCTCGAAACCGCGTTCGTCCTTCGGGCTGGTCAAGGCCAGACGGAATGTCTTCTGCATATCCCTCAAGGTGATGCGGTCCTGCGGGCGCTTGGGGCCTGCCAAACTAGATTCCACCGTACCCATATCCAGCTCCAGGGAATCGGTGAACTCAGGATCGGGCGTATCCGGCATGCGAAAGATACCTTGTTCTTTACAGTAGCGCTCAACTCGCTCGACCAATTCTTCGGAACGACCGGTCAGGCGTAAGTAGCGCAAGGTCTCTTCATCCACCGGGAAGAAGCCCATCGTCGCGCCGTACTCAGGCGACATATTGGCGATGGTAGCGCGATCGGGCAATGACATTGTAGCCAGGCCGGGGCCGTAGAATTCTACGAATTTGCCGACCACCCCTTTTTGGCGCAGCATCTGCGTCACCGTCAGAGTCAGGTCTGTGGCAGTGACGCCTTCCGATAGCTGGCCAACCAACTTAAACCCGATCACTTCTGGCGTAATCATATCAATGGGTTGGCCTAACATAGCTGCTTCCGCCTCGATACCACCCACCCCCCATCCGACGACACCTAACCCATTGATCATGGTGGTGTGTGAATCGGTGCCCACCAACGTGTCTGGAAAAGCGACTTGTTCGCCATCTTCTTCTCTGCCAATCACGACCTGAGCCAAATACTCGAGGTTGACCTGATGCACGATGCCTGTGGCTGGAGGCACGACCTGGAAATTTTCAAAGGCCTGCTGGCCCCAATGTAGGAATTCATAACGCTCCCGGTTGCGTTGGAATTCAAGTTCGGCGTTGCGCGCCAGGGCATCTGGGGAAGCGAAGAAATCTACCTGGACGGAATGATCGATTACCAAATCTACCGGTACGACCGGGTTTATCCGCTTGGGATCACCGCCCAAACGGGCCATCGCTGAACGCATGGCAGCCAAATCAACTACCGCCGGCACACCGGTAAAGTCTTGCATAACGACACGTACCGGCCGGTAGGGCAAAGTCGGGCGCTGCTTTTCCACCGGTTTCCATCCCGCCAGGTTGATCACGTCCTGCCGTGTGATCTCTTTTTCATTGACCTGCCTTAAAACGGATTCGAGCATGACTCGAATGGAAAAAGGAAGCCGGTCCAAATGGGCCAGACCCTGATCTTCCAACGCTTTGAGGCTGTAGATCACATAATCCCCGTGGCTGGTTTTAAGCATCTTGCGGGCCTGGAACAAATCTTGTGGCATGTTTTTATATCTCCTCTGGTTCTCTTGGTTCTTTTTAATTGCCCAATTTTCCGGGCAACGAAAAATAACTTCTACTTGTGCTTGCTTTTCATTTAGGTCCTCTCTTGAAAATCCGCCCTTTTCAATCCAGCGAATGAGAGGCTTTTACGAATCTGTTAAATTATAACGCCTCACAATTGCATCCGCCATACGCGCCACCCGCACGATCTGTTGTACATCGTGGATACGCACGATATCGGCGCCGCGTACGATGCCTACAGCTACCGCAGCGGCGGTGCCTTCCAGGCGCTCATCAGGCGGTAAATCCAGGGTGTAGCCAATGAAAGATTTGCGTGAGGGTCCCAGCAAAACTGGATAGCCCAAAGCACGGATCTCTTCCAGGCGATCGATCAATTCCAGGTTCTGGGCGACGGACTTCCCAAAGCCGATGCCGGGGTCCAAAATAATGTTCTCTGTAGAGATGCCCGCCCGAGTGGCAACGGCCACGCTTTCCAGGAGTTCTCGCTTTACATCTTCTAACAAGTTATCGTAAGGGATGCCTACATAACGGCCTCCCAAGCGTTCCTTGATCTGCGCGTGGGCCCAGGAGCTTCGATTGTGCATTAGCACTACGGGAACTCCCCAACGGGCGATCACGCCCGCCAGGTCGGGATCGGCGTGCAGACCCCACACATCGTTGACCATGACTGCACCGGCTTCCAGAGCTGCTTCGGCAACCTGTGCCCGGTATGTGTCCACAGACACCGGCGCTTGGAACTCGCTAGTCAGGGCGCGTACGACCGGCAGTACACGTCCCAGTTCTTCGTCGCCATCAACCGGCTGGGCGCCAGGACGTGTACTTTCTCCCCCAACATCCAGGATATCCGCTCCGGCGGAAATAAATTGCCTGGCTTGATCCAAAGCCACCTGGACCAAAGCTGTCTCGCCGATCTTATCTGAAGTGGCAAAATTACGCCCGGAATTGGAGGGAATCAACCCATCACCCGAAAAACTGTCCGGGGTAATATTCAGAATTCCCATGACGTAGGTGCGCTTCCCCCAAGTTAATGTTCGCCCGTTCAGGATCAATCGGTTATTTTTGAGCATAGTTATTTGGGAATTCTTTCATCCGACCCTGGGTTTCAGCCGCCCAGGGATAAATGCATGCACATTCGTGCTGCTAAACGGATTCGGTTCTAAGAATGCTGGGCAGGACGGGCGGCTTAAGCAAGAAGTGTCAACGGCCGGTTCAACCAGGCTTCCGCGGCGCTGATATCGGTGAATATTGCCAGCTCGATGCCGCCAGGATTGGTCAAAGCGGCGATTTCCCCGACAGCCTGGCGGACTTTCTCGTTGGCGACGACCACAGCCACACGGATATTACGCGCCGACGGATCATGGCTGACCTCAAGGGCGTAGTTGACTGCTTCTTCACTAACTTCATCGACCTGGCGTAGATCGTACAGGTTGCGGGTCAGGCGGTCCGAATCGAGCAAGTGTTCCAGAGCAAATTCCCGCCAGTGAACTAAAGTGGCTGGTGTCAGATCGGTGAAAGTATAATGCATGCCGCCGTCCGGACGGCGCACGACCGTATAGCCTACCTCAGGATCGGGTTCCCAGTTCAGTGGTTTCGGTTCAGATTGGGACATAAATTGTCTCCTCGGTCTTCACTCTAGTAATGCTACTATTTTACCCCTAATCTTCCAGCAGCCTTAAGCACAGCCAGCGCATCAACGCTTACAAACGGGTTTGGACGCCTCTTGTCTGCGCCGCCCCAATCGAACCGCGAACGCCCGCTTTTAGCCTTGCCTGTGGCCCGATAAAATTTCTTCTCAGCCGGGAAGCCGCCGGTGGGCAGCCGCTTGGCCTCCAGCCAGTCCAGGGCAGTCCGGCAGCGATCAACATACAAACCTCGCCAGATCAGTCGCCGCTTTGGAACGTGATCTCCGATCAAGGCCCCTTGTAAGGTATGATTCCAGACGTATCCACGTGCTCCTTCAAAGCTTGTATCGTTTGTCCTAGGACCGGATGGCATAGGTCGGGCGCCAGGTCTGCCAGGGGGACCAGGACAAAGGCCCTTTCGGCCAGCCGAGGATGAGGGACAACCAGATTCGGGTTGTTCAGAATAAGCTCGTCGTACAGCAAGATGTCCAGATCGATCAAACGCGGCCCGTAGCGGATGGTCTTTTGCCGGCCCATCTGGCTTTCGATGCTTTTGAGAAAGGTCAACAAATTCAGGGGGTCCAGTTCGGTATGCACTTTTATCACTTGGTTTAGAAATTCAGGCTGCTGTTCGTAGCCCCAGGGGGGCGTTTCGTACACCGGCGAGCGATCCAAAACCGTGACGGCGGCGCGCATGGCAGTGATTGCCGCCTGCAAATTGGTCTTGCGGTCACCCATATTGGTCCCTAAGGCGATGAAAACGAGATGATTCATACCGGCTTCCTGAACAATAATAAAATTAAATCCGTTCGATAATGGTAGCGGTCGCCATCCCATGGCCGATGCACATGGTCTGTAAGCCATAGCGCCCGCCGCGCCTTTCCAGTTCGTGAAGTAGTTTAGTCATCAGGATGGCGCCAGTTGCACCAAGCGGGTGGCCGTGAGCGATGGCCCCGCCGTTGGGATTGACGCGCTGCATGTCCGGCTGAAATTCTTTAGCCCAGGCTAAAACCACCGATGCGAAGGCTTCGTTGATTTCGATCACGTCGATCTCATCCAGGCTGAGTCCGGCGCGCTGCAAAACCTGTCGGGTGGCGGGAATGGGGCCATCCAACATCAGAACCGGATCCGAGCCGATTACTGTGCGGGCCAGGATGCGCGCCCGGGGGACAAGGTTATAGCGCCCAACCGCGCTGGCAGACCCCAGTAGCAGCGCCGCCGCGCCATCGCTGATCTGGCTGGCATTGCCTGCGGTGACCACGCCGTCCGATTTGAACACCGGCTTGAGGGCCGCCATTTTCTCCCGGTCAGGCGGCATACGCACACCTTCGTCGACCGAAACCGTCACGCCGTCCGGGCGAGTGATCGGAAGGATCTGGCTGTCGAAATAAGCGTTTTGAATGGCGTGCATCGCCCGCAGGTGGCTTTGGAAGGCAAAGTCGTCCAACTCCTGCCGGCTAAGCTGCCACTTCTCAGCCATCATCTCTGCGCTCACACCCTGGTGTACCAATCGATAAGGGAAATCCTGGGGCCATTGGCGGGGATAATCCGATCCCAGCGGCTGGTGAGACATCATTTCCGTGCCGCCGGCCAATACCAGATCCATATCTCCGGCCAGGATCGCCTGTGCACCGAAATGAACCGCTTGCTGGCCGGAACCGCACATGCGATTCAGGGTGACGGCGGGAACTTCAGGAGGGAAGCCTGAATTCAGAACCGCCAGGCGCGCCAGGTTGGCCCCCTGATCTCCAACCGGCGTGACGCAACCCCAGATCACGTCTTCCACCCGGCCGGGTTCCAACCCCACTCGCTGAACAGCCTGCTGCATAACGCAGCCGGCCAGATCGACCGGCGCGACAGGCGCCAGCGCGCCTTTTTCTTTGCCCACGCCGACGGGTGTACGCACTGCGGAAAGAATAAAGACTTCGCTCATGGTCCTTTCTCCCTTATCATTTAAACATAAAAAACGGATAGTTAAGCATACCACGGAGTAAGCCAGCGGATGCCATTTTTTGACGATTTGTGATCCTAAACTCTGCCGGCGGAAATTCGAATTGAAAAATACCCGCTATAGGCCTATTTTCGAAGCGGTGATAAACACGGCACTCCAGACAGTAATTTGCCAAAACGCACACCCAAGACTAAAATTATACCGATCAAACAATAACTCTGGCGAAAGGATTTCACCGCCACATTCTATGAGGAGTGAACATGGCCCAAGCCACATTTCATTTCCCACGCGGCTTTTTGTGGGGAACAGCGACAGCCGCTCATCAAGTTGAAGGCAACAATACCAATAATGACTGGTGGGCCTGGGAGCAGAATCCAGGCCATATCGTGCATGGGCAAAAATCCGGTTTGGCCGACGATTGGTGGGGGGGCCGCTGGCGGGAGGACTTCGATCGCGCTGCGGAGGGGGCACAGAACGCCCACCGCATGTCCGTCGAATGGAGCCGCATCCAGCCCACGCCAGACCGCTGGGATGAATCCGCTCTTGACCACTACCGCGAGATCGTGCGCGGTCTGCTGGAACGCAATATGACCCCCATGGTGACGTTGCATCACTTCACTTCACCGCTTTGGATGACGGAAATGGGTGGGTGGGAGAACGAAGCCATCCTCGACTACTTCGTACCCTTTGTGCGCAAGGTCGTCGAAGCGCTAAAGGAATACTGCAACCTGTGGGTGACGATTAACGAGCCGAACGTGCTGGCGACGGCTGCCTACGCCATGGGTGAATTTCCGCCAGGCAGACATGATTTGGGAGCCGCGCTAAAAGTGATGGTCAATATGGTGAAAGCCCACGCCCAGGCTTACCATGCCATCCACGAAGAGCAGCCGACCGCCCGGGTTGGTATGGCGGTAAATTATCGCGGTTTTAAGCCGGCGCGCCCCTGGTTCCCTCTTGACCGCTGGATCGCGGGGATCCAGTCCAGCCTTTTCAACGATTTCTTCCCCGAGGCGGCTTCAAGCGGTGTCATGCGCTTCCCGCTATGGCGGCGGCATTTGCCAGAGGCCAAAGGCACACAAGACTTCTTGGGTCTCAACTATTACACCCGGGATTACGTCGCCTTTGACCTGCGCAAAGCCGGGCAACTTTTCGGGCGGCGTTTCTATCTGCCGGGAGCCGACTTAAGCGATACCGGGTTTATCGCCAACGCCCCTCAAGGCATGTTCGAAGCCATTAAGTGGGGATTGAACTACAACCTGCCAATCATTATCACGGAAAATGGGGTGGAAGACGCCGACGACGACCTGCGCCCGCGCTATCTGATCCAGCATCTGCACCAGGTGTGGCGAGCGGTGAACTTTAACTTCCCGGTAAAAGGCTACTTCCATTGGACGTTGGTGGACAACTTCGAATGGGAGCGGGGCTGGACCCAGCGCTTCGGCCTGTGGGAGCTGGATGTAGAAACCCAAGCCCGGCGTAAACGTGCCAGCGCAGAACTGTACGCAGGCATCTGCCGTGAAAATGGTATCTCCTCGGATTTAGTGGCGCAATATGCGCCCGAAATTTACGACAATATGTTTCCTGGATAGGAAGCGGTTTATTAAAGGTCTGGGAAGTATGGACGAGCACGCCAAATTAGAAATCGTCTGCCGGCCGGGCAGTCAGGCGGATACTGCGGATGTGATGAAACTTACCAGCACCATCTGGGAAGGCGAGGATTACGTTCCACGGGCCTGGCCCGATTGGCTCTCCGACTCGCAAGGCCGCCTGGCAGTGGCTGAATACCAGGGCCAGGTGATCGGGTTGGGCAAACTCACTCGCTTGGCGCCGGGTCAATGGTGGCTGGAAGGCTTGCGCACCCATCCCGGTTATGAGGGTCATGGTGTCGCTTCACAACTCCACGACTACCTGATGGCAACCTGGGAACAAATCGGAACCGGCGCCTTACGCCTGGCAACCTTGTCTTCGCGCCAGAAGGTCCATCACATGAGTGCGCGCAGCGGATTCTACCGCCTAGGAGAATTTACTTCTTTCAGTGCACCGGCTCAAGAAAAGGAAACCAGCGACTTCCAACCCGTCCCTGAAGATGAGCTTCCGCAAGCCCTGCAGTTCTGCCTCGGTAGCCAGAGCCTGGTCCTCTCCCACGGGCTGATGGACCTGGGCTGGCAGTGGGCAGCGCCGGCGTTGCCACTCCTGCGAGACGCCCGCTGGGTATACTGGTGGCGCGACCACCAGGGCGTGGTTGTGCTGGGGGAGGAACGGGAAGAAGAGCAACTGCCCTTCATCCAACTCCTTGCCTGTCCGGTGGAGGCCATCGTGGATTGTCTCTTGGACCTGCGTGGATTGGCTGCCTCTTTAAACTACCCCAGCTTGGCATGGGAAGCCGCGTTGCTCTCGGACCTGGCGCCAATCCTGGAGAAAGCCGGATTCCAGCGCGATTGGGATAAATCCCTGTATATATTTGAAAAGCGCCATGCCCAGGAAACCGCGCCTAGATCGTGAGGCTTAGCGCAATATCTTCCGAGATTTGAGACCCTTATGGTATAATCCCGGTCGCTGTAGGGATACCCTGGGGGCTACCCTGGGGGATACCCTTGGCAATCATGGAGAGGTTGCGTAGTCCGGCCTAACGCGCACGCCTGGAGAGCGTGTGAGCCGCAAGGCTCCGAGGGTTCGAATCCCTCCCTCTCCGCCTGGAACAGCCGCATATTTATAGTTATCAGTTCTTCTCAAATCGCCCCGGTACTTGCCAGGGCGATTGGTATTTGTGCGAAAGGCTGTCTTGAATTCAACTTCGAGAATCCCCCCTCGATCCCCCCTTCCCAAGGGGGGAGGCTACCCGCCAGCCGCCGTCGAAATGGCGCGGATGATGATGCCAACCAGGAACAGCAGCGCTACGCCGTAGATCAACGAAGCTCTGCGCTGTTCATCTCCCTGGGTATAAAGGTAGGCGCCTGGGATGACCAGCAGACTCACCACGCCGTACAGGATGTGAATGCCCCGCCCGGCTAGCTGCCCAACCCCGCTCAACCACAGATAAGCCCCCAAAGATGTCTGGGCCAAAATCAAAATTTCCCCGATGACCAGCGCGCCCCAATAACTGCTATCCGGGCCGTGTTTGCGGATGAATCGCCACAGCCCCCACAAGGCCATAATTCCAACGTAATACAGAATCGTATTCCCCAAGCGGGCATGTATTTCAATCAGAGACATGATTCCTCCGTACCGGCTTGGCTGGCAGCCGGCTGACCTGCATGATTATACTACTCAAGACTGCTGTATTCCCAAACAAGCCCGGTGTGACCGGCGGTTAGTGAGAATAAATCCGTATTAGACCTCAAAAGCGCGAAAAGGATGAGAAGCCTTTAACCTGAAAGGTGACTGTCAAATCACCCTTTAATGTTACAGGGGCAATTTTTTCTCAAACTTATCTATGCTATAATCTGCACAAGACAATTCGGACTACATTTCTCGCCATTGAGGAGGAGTGAATGGCAAAGAATACGCCAAACACGCCGGAAGAAAAGCCGGCAATTAATCGTCGAGAATTCTTAAATTTAGCCTGGCTGGCTTCGCTTGGATTTTTTCTCGTAGATATCGCTGGAGTCACCTACTTGTTTTCAATGCCGCGATTTAAGGAAGGCGAATTTGGGGGGACTTTCACGGTTGGAAAGGTATCCGAGCTGCCCGAAAAAGGCTCTGCTCCCGTAAATATTCCCAAAGTAAAAATGTGGATTTCAAACACCGACGCAGGCGTCATGGCGCTTTATAAAGTTTGCACGCACCTGGGTTGCCTGTACAACTGGAATGACCAGGAGTTCAAATTCATCTGCCCCTGCCACGGCTCCCAATTTCAAGCGGATGGGGATTACATTCAAGGTCCTGCCCCTCGCTCGCTGGACCGTTTTGTAGTTCAGGTGGTGGATCCCAACACCGATGAAGTGCTGGCAGAAGCTCAAGAAGGCGTCCCCCTGGCAATTCCCAACAACCCCGACGCCATCATACGCGTCGACACCGGCCAACGCATCAAGGGACAGCAACACGGATAACCCCACCCCCCACAAAACCTTATAGACATGTCTTCAAACCCGGCTTTATGCATCCAATCGATCAGAAAGCCGGTACTATACATCAGTGACTTTTGCCGGAGAAAGCAAAATTATGATCAAAAGCGAGAGCATACAAGACCTGCGCAATAAAATCGTAGAAGCCGTCGACCAGCGCGTGCGCGCCATAACAGCCGGAATGGGAATCGACGAATTGCGGGCGGTGCTGCGAGGCGATCCGCCGACCGAGCGCCCTAATCCGCGCTACAAGGTGCACACCACCAGCTTTATCGCCCACATCCGGCCGCGCTATTATGAAAAGGGCAGCACTATCTTCACGCATACTTTCCGCCTGGGTTTCTTCACTTCTTTTTTCTTCTTTGTCGAGCTGTTCACCGGCTTGATTTTGATGATCTACTATACACCTTCTCCGGCAGAAGCTTACGACTCGATTCTGAATCTGATGAGCAACGTGCCGTTTGGCCAATTGTTGCGCGATATACACCGCCTGGGCGCCGAAGGGATGGTGATCTTCACTGCCCTGCATATGTTCCGCACTTACCTGACCGGGTCCTATAAGAAGGACCGTTCCTTCACCTGGTTAACCGGGGTGGTTCTGCTGGGTATCACCATGTTCCTGAGCTTC
>Ga0207752_1000499_pt1 | contig 18378 bp, 12 predicted proteins | sample Pon2CUnioCityCA_6_FD_187272 | JGI IMG/M metagenome (GOLD analysis project Ga0207752, IMG submission 187272) | Marine sediment microbial community from Union City, CA, USA - Pond 2C Sediment 2 (SPAdes) | ecosystem: Environmental > Aquatic > Marine > Intertidal zone > Salt pond sediment ...
AGCAAAAAAAATTGTTTTAGTTTTCACTTTTGTAGAAACCATGTATATCCTTGAAAGCAAAGCAAAAAAATAACATCGCCATTTTTTTATGAATAGGTCAGGTTAATCGCCTCCCACCAAAGTGGCCACCAGCACTGCCTTTATGGTGTGCAGGCGGTTCTCTGCTTCATCAAACACAAGGGACGCATCCGATTCAAAAACTTCCTCTGTCACCTCCATGCTTCCCAGGCCGAATTTTTTGTATATCTCCTCTCCGACCTTTGTCTCTCTGTTATGAAAAGCAGGCAGGCAGTGCATAAACTTAGCCTTGGGATTTCCGGTCAGTTCCATGAGCTCTTTGTTGACCTGATATGATTTTAAAAGACTGATCCTTTCTTCCCAGATATAATCCGGTTCCCCCATTGACACCCAAACATCCGTGCAGAGAAAATCACATCCCTCCACAGCCTTGATATCGTCTGTTATCAAAATCTTCGCTTCTGTACCTCCTGCTATTTTTTCTGCCTTACTGACTAACTCCTTCTTGGGCCGGAGCTTTTTCGGCCCGATCAAACGAAAGTCCATACCCATCTTTGCAGCACCCACTATCAGAGAATTTGCCATATTGTTTTGCACATCTCCCAGAAAGGCAAAAGTGATATCCTCAACCGGCTTTTCACTGTGCTCCGTCATAGTCAAAAGATCCGCCAGTACCTGGGTTGGATGGAATTCATTGGTAAGCCCGTTCCATACAGGAATCCCCGAAAACTCGGCAAGCTGCTCGACAACTTCCTGGCCGAAACCGCGGTACTGTATCCCGTCATACATCCTTCCCAGAACCCTGGCCGAATCTTTAATCGATTCCTTATGCCCGAATTGAGAACTTGTGGGACCCAAAAACGTCACATCCGCCCCCTGGTCATAGGCAGCCACTTCAAAAGCACACCTGGTCCTGGTGGATGTTTTTTCAAAAACAAGCACAATGTTCTCTCTTTGCAGTCTCTGTTTCTCTTTCCCGGAATATTTTTCCTTTTTCAGCTTATGCGAAAGATCCAGCAGGTATGCTATCTCCTCCGGACTAAAATCCAACAGCTTTGTCAAGCTTCTGTTTTTCAGATTGCAGTACATTTTCTTTCCCTTTTTTTTAATGAACACCCCCAATTAACCTGGATTATTCATGTTCCCGAATCTTTGAGATATCATCAAGAGCATACATGCCGCGTCCGTTTGTAGCTATAACAAGCACATTGTCCCGGGGATGGATAACCAGGTCCCACACAAAACAATTGGGGAGCCCGTAAGGCAGAACATGCCAGTTCTTTCCTCCGTCTAAGCTCACATACACGCCTAAATCATTTCCCAAATAAAGAATATTTTCTTTTTTCGGGTCTTCCCGGATAACATTGACAGGGCCACCGGGAAGATTTCCGGATATGTCTTTCCATTTCTTCCCATAATCCTCGGATTTATAGACATAATCAGTGAAGTCATCATCTCTTCGTCCGTTCAATGTCAGATACACTGTGGCTTCGTCGTATTTAGAAGCGACAATCCTTGAAACATGCTTGTTGTAAGGGAGTCCATCCATGACCTCTTCCCAATTTTTCCCCGTGTCTCTGGTCACATGCACTCTGCCGTCATCTGTTCCCGCATATATCAGGCCCTCCTTAAGAGGAGATTCTGATACGGAAGTCAAACAGGCATAAGGGATGGCAAAGGGAAGCTGCCCCTGTTTTTCCGGATCATTGGTGGAAAGGTCGGGACTGATTCTCTCCCATGTTTCCCCTCTATCAGGAGAACGGAACAAATACTGCATTCCGTGGTAAATCACTTTATTGTCATGCGGAGAGATAATGGTGGGCGCAAGCCACTGGCCTCGAAGAGGAGGCTCGTCTTTGCCCACTTCAGGGAGTATGTTTTTAATGATCCATTTGTTGTCCTTGAGTTCAGACCGCATCAGCCTTCCGTAAAATGAGGAGGAATAGACGGTATCCGGATTCTTAGGATCAATGGCAATCGTGGTCCCTTCTCCTCCCGGCGCCCTTTCCCAGTGGGTCAAAAGCATTTGGGATCTTTCTCTTTGAGACAGGGTATGAGCAATATTGCCTCGGTAGGTCAGATGGTCCTGTACCGAACCATAAATGTTGAAAGGCTCTTTCATGTCATAAGCCACATTATAAAACTGAACGAGGGGGAGATTGTTATGAAAATGCCTCCAGGTCTCACCGCCGTCATAAGATATATTGATGCCTCCGTCATTAGCATTGATGAGATAATCCGGTTCACCCGGGTCTATCCAGAGGCCGTGATGGTCACCGTGAAGCTCAGGAAAATAAAGGGTCTTGAAATTCCGGCCTCCATCCGTTGACTTAGCAAGGCGGAGACCCATAATATAAACTGTATTTTCATCGCTGGGATCTACCCGTATCTGTCCGAACACCCATCCGTACGTTCCGCAAAAGCCTTCCATATATCTATTATCAGGACTGACTTTTGTCCATGTCTCTGCTTTATCATTTGACCTGTAGACTTCAGCACCTTTGATGACTCTGCCTTTTTTCAACCGTCCGTAAGCATCCCTCTCGCCCTCTTCAGGCATGCGCCCCGGATTATGGTTATCAACAAAAGCATAGATCACTTTGGGATTGCTTCGAGCAATATCAAGGCCTATCCTTCCTGTCTTCTTTAGGTCAGGCAGACCATTGGTTTTCTGTTCCCAGTTCTTTCCTCCGTCCGTAGTCTTGAATATCCCGTCTCCGGGTTCGGGCATGGGATCACTCCAGCGTCTTCTGATATGATTCCATAGTGATGCGTAGAGAGTATCCGGATCCGCCGGATCCATGACCAGGTCTATGGCTCCGATTTTTTCGTTCAAATACAGCACCTTCTCCCAGGTTTGACCTCCGTCTGTGGTTTTATACACGCCGCGCTCTTCATTATAGGTCCACTCATGTCCTGAAGCCGCGGCATACACGATGTCAGGATTTTCAGGATGAATGACGATCCTTCCGACAGTATGGGTATCTGCAAGTCCCATATGTTTCCATGTCTTTCCCGCATCTGTCGACTTATAGACTCCTGTGCCTGCCACGGAAGCTCTGAAAATATTAGCTTCCCCGGTTCCTACCCATATGATATCGGGATTGACCGGTGCTATGGCAATATCACCTATGGATATAGAAGGAGCCTCATCAAATAAGGGCTCCCATGTAATACCTGAATTTTCGGTTTTCCATACCCCTCCGGTGGCCGCTCCTATGTAGACGGTGTGTTCTTCGCCTTTTGGAACCGCTATATCCGTGCATCTTCCGCTTATGACATCCGGACCGAGAAAGCGCCATTCCAAATCTTTAAATGGGGACTGCTCTTTCATTTCCATGTGCTGTTGATACCAGGCCAAACGCTGCTCAGGATCGGTGGATTCCACCTTTTTCCCCTTTTCAGGAACAGCTAAGAAAACAGCCGTACTTAAAAACAACAAAATCACTAAAACCAATACGCCTCTGCATAAGAAACGACTAAAAAATGAAGACATGTCTGAACCTCCTTGATTTTGGATATATAATGTGACTCATTTAACCTGACCTATTCATAAAAAAAATGGCGACATTCATTTTTTTGCTTTGCTTTTAAGGATATACATGCTTTTGATAAAAAAAACAACTGCAATGTTTTGTTTGTTATCCCTTTAATTTTAATCGCCATTTTTTTACCATTGAGGCGAGCCCATCTTACTGCATCTGCTTCGTTACAAGGCATTCGCAGTGAAAGACCACACCTTCATGCCTTGTGCCTCGCATCTGCAGCAACCTTGACTCGTGAATAACCCAGGTTAAATACACACTTTTAAAGAACAGGTTTTGTCTCGCTTACCAGCATCAAGGAAGACTATCTTGAAAAAAATTCTTCCCTGCTGAGCGTATAGAGTTTGACTCTGCCTCCCTGAAGTTTTTTCATGACAAAACCTTTGTAAACCATTCCTACTCTTTCAGCGACTTTTTCTGATGCTTTATTTGCGGGGAAAATAGAAGCCACGATCCTTTGCACATCCGACTCTGAATAGACATAGGCAAAAAGGCGGTGAGTGGCCTCTGTCGCGTATCCTTTGCCCCAATATTTTGGAAGAAGAATATAGAAGACCTCCGCTTCCGGGCTCCCTTCGACCGGAATAAGTCCTACAGCTCCCACAAATTGATCATCTGACTTTCTGACAACAGCAAGGACGAATATCTGGTTCTCTTTCCCATACCTTTCAATGATCATATTAAACAGCTCTTCCGATCCTTTATAGGTTTTCTGCTCGGAAATAAAAGAAAGATACTGGGTTGCTTTCTCATCCCTCATAAAAGAAAAAAAAGGCTCCCAATCCTCATCAATAAACGGCCTGATATAAAGCCGGTCAGTCTCAAGGCGCTCAGGAATTCTTATACGGAAACCTTCTCTGAAAAAAGCCATTTTAAGACGTCACCACTAACCAAGTCTATTATATATAAAAAATTTGAAAATAGAAATGCTTTTGATGATTGCATTGGCTGTGTTTCTATATTATCTTATTTATAAAAAAAACGGGAAGGATTTTGACATGTTTAAATTGAAAACAATTTTCACGCTTTTTCTTTTTTTACTGACTTTTGGCATGCTCTCTGCCCGGCTGGAGGCTGCGGAGCAAGCAGGGCCATCTGTTCCCCGGCCTGAACACCCGCGTCCTCAATTTTTGAGAGACTCCTGGCTCAATTTGAATGGAGAGTGGAGTTATGCCTTTGACTTCGGAGTTTCCGGAAAACAGCAAGGGCTTCAAAACAGCACCGGATTTGATGATACCATCATCGTCCCTTTTTGCCCGGAAAGCCAACTCTCAGGACTGGAACACAAAGACTTTATCAACTCCCTGTGGTATCAGAGAAACATCACCCTCCCTGAATCCTGGAGAGGGAAGAGAATAATCCTCCATTTTGGTGCGGTCGATTATGCTTCAGAAGCTTTTATTGACGGACAGTCCGTGGGGAAACACTGGGGTGGGACTTCCTCGTTTGATTTTGACATCACAGAATTTATCCAAGCCGGCTCGACACACAGTCTTGTGGTCTTTGCTTATGATGATGTCCGTTCCCGCGTGCAGCCTGCAGGAAAACAATGCCCTGACTACAACTCCCGGGGATGCCATTACACCCGCACCACCGGCATCTGGCAGACAGTCTGGCTGGAAGCCGTATCTTTTTACGGGCTTAGATCATGCCATATAATCCCTGATATCGACCAGGAAAAGCTCACTTTTACTCCCCTCTTTTACAAGATCAAAGAAGGCTCGATGCTGCAGATAACAGTCAAAAAGAGCGGAAAAAGCGTGAAACAGGAAAGATTCGCTGCGTCCCAGGGTACTCCCTGCTGTTTGGAGATCAAAAATCCCCAATTATGGTCAACTGAGAATCCATTCCTCTATGACATCATTCTTGAGGTCATTGACCAGGATGGAACCGTCCTTGACAGAGTCACAAGCTACGCAGGGATGAGGAAAATCCACACACACAGCAATCAGATCTATCTCAACAACAAGCCCATCTTCTTAAGACTGGTGCTGGACCAAGGATTTTATCCGGAGGGCATTTGGACAGCTCCCAGTGATGAGGATTTAAAAAATGATATTCTTCTCTCCAAAAAAGCCGGATTCAACGGAGCCCGGCTCCACCAGAAAGTGTTTGAAGAACGGTTTCACTACTGGGCTGACAGACTGGGTTATCTTACCTGGGGAGAATCCTCAAGCTGGGGCATAGATGTCACCAGCGGAGAAGCAGCCAGAAATTTCCTCAGCGAATGGGAAGACATCATCACCCGTGACAGGAACCACCCGTCCATCATCGCATGGACCCCTTTTAATGAAACCTGGAGCGGAGGAGAAAAACTGGAACGGCTGCTCACAGAAGCCTATGACCTCGCCAAAGACCTGGACCCCACACGGCCTGTAAATGATGCCAGCGGAGGTATCCATATCAAAACAGACCTCTGGACCGAACACACATATCAGCAGGATCCTGAAAAACTCCGAATTCTCCTCACTCCGTCTGAAAAACAACCCGTCTGGACCCGCAATCCCGAACAAAACTCCTCATACCGTGGTCAGCCCTATCTCATTGATGAATACGGAGGTATCAAATGGATCCCGTCCGCCCAACAGCAGCACTCCAAAGATTCATGGGGATACGGAGAAGACCCCAAAACCCTGGGGGAATTTTACAACCGGCTGGAAGCTCTCACCGATGTTATCCTGAGCCTCGACCATATCTGCGGATTCTGCTATACCCAGCTGACAGACATTGAGCAGGAACAGAACGGAATTTATAATTATGACCGGAGCGAAAAATTTGATATGGACAGAATCAATCAAATCATCTCAAAAGAAAAGACAAAACTAAAAAAATATTAGTATAATTAACCTGGGTTATTCACGAGTCAAGCTTACTGCAGATGCGAGGCGCAGGGTATGAAGCTGTGGTCCTTCACCGCGAATGCCCTGCAACAAAGCAGATGCTGTGAGATTGGCTCGCCTGTAAGGTAAAATATGTATGCATAAAATTGAAATCATTACATGAAATAATATAAAAATCATGTTCTTAATAAAGTAACAATGTTAAGAGAGTCAATCATAGTAAATGTGCATGAAAATGCATACATATTTTATGAATAACCCAGGTTAAAAGGAGGATTGAATGTTAAGAGTAGACCGTTTCTTTATCGTTTTTTTGGCTCTGGTCTTTATTACAGGTCCCTGTCCTATAGCTTTTGCGCAAGAGCCCACAGGACCGCTCCCCCCTCACGACCTTCGGTGCGAATACCTCAAAAACCCCATAGGGATCGATGTGGAAAAGCCGAGGTTTTCGTGGTTACTTTCACACTCAGAGCGGGGGCAGAAGCAATCCGCCTTTCAAATCATGGTTTCCACAGATCTTTCTCTGGGAAGGGCAGATATGTGGGATTCCGGAAAAGTCCTCTCGGAACAATCCCTTCATATATCCTATGAAGGGGAACCTCTTGAGAGCAACCGCACTTACTTCTGGAAGGTCCGGTACTGGGATAAAAACGACAGGCTCAGTCCTTTCAGCCGGCCAGCCCGTTTTGATACCGGACTTTTTCACCAGGAAGAGTGGAAAGGAGAATGGATCAGCGGAGAAAATCTGTTCCGAAAAGAATTTTCCATAGAAAAAAGTATTGTCCGGGCCCGGGCTTTTGTCTGCGGTCTCGGATATTATGAACTGAGTATCAACGGAAAAAAAGCAGGCGACCATGTGCTTGATCCCGGATACACTAGTTATGACCGGAGAGTGCTCTATGCCACCTATGACGTCACTGACTTACTCACTCAGGGCCAAAACGCAGTGGGAGTAATGCTGGGAAAAGGATGGAGCGAGATAAGGCTCTTGATACTGCAGATAAACATGCAACTGGAAGGAGGAGAACTTCTCACCTTTGTTACGGACAGCACCTGGAAAACAGCACAGGGGCCTCTGGTTTCCGACAGCATTTACAACGGAGAAGTGTATGATGCCCGAAAAGAACTCCCCGGCTGGGACAGGCCTGCATTCGATGATAAAGACTGGACTCCCGTTGAGACAGGATTCAAACCCAAAGGGAACCTTTCCTCCCAGATGCTTACTCCAATAAAAATCATGGATGCTCTTTTGCCCGGGAAAATAACCCAGCCTGAAAACGGAGTCTATGTGTTTGACTTCGGACAGAATTTCAGCGGGTGGGCCGAGCTTAAGGTATCAGGCCCTCGCGGAACTGAAGTCAAGATGCGTTTTGCGGAACTTTTGTACGATAACGGAATGATCAATCAAGAAAACCTGAGGAGCGCCAAAGCTCAGGATGTGTATATATTAAAAGGAGAAGGAGAGGAAAAATACGAACCCCGCTTCACCTACCATGGATTCCGATATGTGGAGCTCACCGGATTTCCGGGTGTCCCGAATCCGGATACGCTCAAAGCAAAACTGGTGCATTCTTCAGTCCAGCAGATGGGAAATTTCTCCTGCTCCAACTCCGTTCTGAACAGAATACAGCATTTGATCACTTGGGGACAAAAGACCAATCTTCACTCCATTCCCACGGACTGCTGTCAGAGAGATGAACGAATGGGATGGATGGGAGATGCCCACCTCACCGCAGAAACAGCCATGATGAATTTTGATATGGGCGCATTTTACACAAAATTCATTACGGACATCCGGGACACACAGGATGAAAAAGGGACCATAACAGATACGGTTCCTTTTATCTGGGGGCAGCGGCCGGCTGACCCTGCCTGGGGCACAGCTTATCCCCTTCTCTGCTGGTATATATACAGATATTATGGAGACAAACGTATCCTTGAACAGGAGTATGAGGGACTAAAAAAATACCTGGGTTTCCTCCGGTCCGAAGCAAAAAACAACATCCTTGAGCACAGCCATTACGGGGATTGGGTGGCTTTAGAAGACACCCCGGGAAGCCTGGTCTCTTCTTTCTTCTATTATTATGATGTCCTTTTGCTTCAAAACATAGCGGATGTTCTGGGAAAGCAAAGAGACGCTCAATCCTACCAGGACCTTGCGGATAGAATAAAAAAAGCATTTCATGATAAATACTATGACCCTGAAACCCGTGATTACGGCAGTGGAAGCCAGACATCGAACGTTCTTCCCTTGTTTTTAAATATGGTTCCTGAAGAAAACAGGGGAGGTGTCCTGCACAACCTGAGAAAAAGCATCATATACAAGAACAACACACACCTGACCACAGGAATCATGGGCACCAAATACCTTATGGAAATGCTGTCAAGCACCGGCTCCTCTTCTTTGGCGTATGACCTCTCAGTTCAAACCACTTATCCCAGTTGGGGGTACATGATTGAAAACGGAGCGACAACTCTATGGGAACTGTGGCAGAATAAGACCGGTCCGGGGATGAATTCACACAACCATCCCATGTTCGGGAGTGTGGGCGCCTGGTTCTATAAAGCTCTTGCCGGTATCAGGCAAAAAGAAGATTCAGCCGGATTCAAACATACCCTTATCCGTCCGGAAATGGTCAGAGACTTGAGCTTCGCCTCCGGAACCGTTTACACACCTAGGGGAGTAATTACCAGTTCCTGGACCAGATCCGACCATCACATTGAACTGAAAGTCCATATCCCTGTAAACTCTGACGCAGAGGTCTTTATCCCTAAGCTCAAACTTGAAAACATCATCCTCAAAGAGCGCGGAAACCGGATTTATGCACAAGGAAAATTCTTAACCGGGGTTCCGGGAATCAACAAAGTGGAAGAGCTTGATGATTTTATGCGCATCGAGATCGGCTCCGGCTGGTATCATTTCGAGCTCATCAGCCAGTAATTGGTTGAAATTCTATCATGCTGAATCATCCCTCATGGTGGGCCTTTCTTTACTCCTGTTTATTAAAGAATAAGGTCCTAGCGGAGAAGAGTGTTCTCATTCCTTCACGGAAGCCTGTTTTTTCCTTATGGAAAGCCGGACCACAGAAAAAACAAACCAACCCACAGAAGCCGCAAGAAAGAGTGACTTGTACCCTCCTTCGCTCATCCTGCCAAAAAAACAGAGAAAAGGCGCAGCCAGACAAAACAAAAGGCTCAAGACAGCCATGCCTAAAAAAACCCATGAAACCGCTTTCTTCCAGATTTTCAGATTCATCGGAGGCTCACTCTTTTTTTGATTATATCCTAATACCAGCTCTTTATAAAGACAAATAACCCGGATCATTCATATGTTGACCTGGCTCTTAAATGCATCTAGAACGGCTTGCCAGTTGTATGAATTACTGCTATCCTTGGTGCTAACTCATGGTGACTCTAAGACACCGGAGTTAGAAAAGGAAAGGTGATGACATCAATGGATTAGCTTTATAAGGAGTCCCTATGGCAGCAATAAAAAAAATACTTCGCTTTGTATTATCAATAATGCTCCTTGCCTTACTGATATATGGAATAGTCCTTGCTGCAGGTAGATGGGACTGGATAGAGCTGTGGATCATCTTGGCTACTTATCTGATTGTTTTCTCTTCCTGGACCCTGTATCTGAAGCTTAAGAATCCGGAACTCCTCCATGACCTGCTATCCCCTTTTCTCAGATTTTATTTCTCGATTTTTTTCCAAAATAATGAAGCAGCGTGTAACCGATCAGGGCCAGAAAATACCCCGGAAGCCAGCGAAAGTAAAGATGAAGGGGCATGAAATAACAGATGACCAGAGTCCCCATCCAGACTCCCAGTGCTTTCCAGTTGAACGCCTGCTTTTTCTTTTCAGCCTGAAATTGAGGGATTTTGAGTGCGGGAAAGATCCAGTGCTCTGCAAAAACCACAGCGCCTATGGGCATAAGGACCAATCCGTATATGGCCACATAATCCAGCAGCCGTACAAAAAAAACCGGAAAACAGGACAGAACTGTTGTCAAAAGACCGGCTGCCAGCGTTACTCTCCACCGGGGCCAGTTAGGGGTCACAGCCTGCAGCGCCAATCCGGCCCTGTATAAAGTGGGGTTGGCTGTGGTCCATCCGGCTATGAACACTCCTGCGGCTCCGGCCAATCCCGCAGCCTCAAAGGCCATAAGACCCGGGTGCATCTCCCTCCCCACGGCTGCTACCATGATCCCGGAACAGATCCATGCAAGGAAATGCCCCAGATACATCCCAAAACCGGAATAGAGACCATACACCCAGGATTTCGCATACCGGAAAAGGGCCATATCAGAAAGGCCTACATGCATGGCCAAGTTGCAGAACCACGAAAAAAATAGCACATGCGCCATATGAAACTTTTCCTGTCCGGCAACAGGGATGCCGTTCCAAATTTTGGTCCGAGCTACCTCCAAAAAATTACTGAAATCCGCATGAACTCCCAAACGCGGGAGCATGGCCACAGCTCCGGCTGCGAACAAGATGAATATCCAGGGTGAGCAGACCTGTGCAAAACGGCTCAGCTTTTCAAATCCGAGTACAGCCAGGACCGTGAAAACAATGCCCACTCCAAAAGTCAGCAGCACCCATTCCAAACTGCCGGGAAACACATCATCCAGGGAAGGGATGTCAATGCCAAAAGCCAAACCCAATGCTGTGGCCGAAACAGCGATCATGGCACCGGCCAGTATGCAGTAAAGCACGGCATTGGCAATGTTGTAGATGAAATTCACGCCGGGCCCCACGATCCTTCTTAAATACCAGTAAAGGGTCAGCCGTGTTTGAGTGGCAATGGGTGCGCAGATAAAGGTCCAGGAAAGGACGGCCAGAAGATTGCCCAGGAGAAGGCCGATGATCAGGTCCTGAAAGCTTACGCCATGGAGCACAAAAAAAGCACCGATCACAAACTCTGTGGCCGCCACATGTTCCCCGGCAAAAAGACCGGCAAATTTGGCCCCTCCCTGAAATCTATCCGGGGTCACAGGTTCCCGGTCAAACTCATAGAGATTGTCCATCCGGGAAGTGAGCCTGGAAAGAAAAAGCTTCATTTTTTGGCTTTAATATATATCACAACCCAAGGATTCTCAAGAGTAGAATCATATGATGAAAAATAAATGAGGTAAACACAGGCTATCATGAAATTTCTTATTGGAGTGTTTTTGGGGCTAAAAGCAGCCGAATAGGGCCTTAAATAATCCATAAAAAAATTTAATTGTATTAATATCAATAATATAGCTTGGTCCGACCTCATTTTCCCCGACCTCATTTTCCCCACCATTTACCATTTTCCCCACCATTTTCTCCATTTTCTTTTACTTTATTTTTTTCTCAGGAAGTCGAAGGCACCTTTTCTTAGGTTGATCCCATGTTCAATATAAGCCTTAAGGCAGGCTAGAAAATTTGCCCAGCCTTCTGTGTTGCCCTGCAGCCAACTGATGCCGGATTTATCATTCTTCATGCTCTTTTCAGTGACAGTCACCAATGTGGAGTTGTTTTCTTGTGGAGAAAGCTTTATTTCGACCAGCAGTTCTTTTCCTTCTGTTTCCCAGTAATAGGATATGTATTTATCCTTTTTTATTTTGGAGACTCGAATCGGGAATTCTTCATCAAATTCAGGAAATTTCCAGGTCAGTGTCTTGCCTTCTTCTATCCTTCCACTGCTTTGTGAAATGAAATAATTCGTCATTTTTTCCGGATCCACAATGGCATCAAATACAGCGTCTGCCTGTTTTTGTATTTGAAGGTCAACTTTGATTTCAAGTGCTTGCGGTGTTGGCATGTTTTTCTCCTTTAAAAACTGATATTTATGGAAAAATATTTTAAAAATTTTATTATACTTTAACAGAATGGATTTAGAAATGAAAATATGGGGACAGGCCATGCTAGGGCAGGCTATGGATTTACAGTTCGTGACACAGCCAAGGGAAAGGTCATCGGACACAGCAGCGGGTATTCGGGCATCAATAAATCTCCCGTAAAAATATGTGCGGAGATTGCCAGGAGTGTATAAATGATTTTTATTTAAATATACTCGATGTCTTTAAAGAAGAATAAGGACTATAGGCTCATTTCCTTTTTGATTTTCTTGTTCCACTGTGAACGGTCCGGATCTTTTGGTTTTTCCGGTTTCTTGGGCGGATTCTTCTTGAGTTCTTCCAGCAGCACTTCCACTGCTTTTTCCAGACTGGGGTCTTTCCCTTTGACAATGAGTTCGGGACGGTCATAGACCTCAATATCCGGTTCAACGCCGATTCCTTCAACAGCCCATTCTCCCTCTGTGTTCACAAATCCAAAAGTGGGCACGGAAAAGGAACTCCCGTCCATTAGTCCGGGATTACCGGAGACGCCAACCAGTCCTCCCCATGTGCGGGTACCCACCAGGGTACCAAGATTGAGCTTCTTGAAGTAATAGGGAAAAGCATCCCCGCCGGATGAGGAATAATGATTGATCAGCATGACTTTGGGACCGTCATGGGCAATCCCGGGAGTCTGAGCCAACTTCAATCCCCGTCTGGCCCAATAATTGAGTACATCCCTGTCCAGAAGGTCGGTCATCACATCCGGAATGAATCCTCCGCCGTTGTAGCGCTCATCGATGATCAAAGCGTCCTTACCGGAAAAGGCGTACATTCCCTTGAACAGCTCCTGGTTCCCCTGTATGGATGTATTGGGGACATGGAAGTAGCCTATTTTCCCTCCTGAAAGCTTTTCCACCATCTCTCTTCGGCTCCGGACCCAGTCAAGATAGTAAAGATCGAGCTCGCTTCTGACGGGTTTGACCCAGTATTCCCTGGCTCCTTCTTTTGTAGGCTCGGAATTAACGACCAGGGAGATTTTCTTGCCTGCCGTGTTTTCCAGAAACTGATACGGATTATGCTTAAGGGTCACCTCGTTTCCGTTGAGCGCAATGAGGTAATCTCCTTCTTTAACGTCTATTCCCTGCTCTGTCAGCGGAGAACGGGTGTTTTCGTTCCAATTTTCCCCCTGATAGATTTTGGAAATGATATACCTTCCGGCTTCTTCATCAGCCTTAAATCCAGCTCCCAGGAGGCCGCCTTCCACTCTCTCAGGACGGTCAAACTCGCCCCAGTTGATATAAGCATGGCCCACATTGAGCTCTCCCACCAGCTCGCCAAAAAGGTAATCCAGATCAGCCCGGTGTCCCAGATAAGGGACAAGCTGTCCGTATTTTTCCTTCATTTTTGGCCAGTCCACACCATGGAGGTTTTCCACATAGAACCAGTCACGGTAAATCCGCCAGGCATTCGTAAACATCTGCTTCCATTCTTTCATGGGATCGATTTTGACTTCCATGTCTTTGAAATCGAGCTTTCCGTCACCGGGTTTCTGGTTGGGTTTGAGACCGATGATGCCAAAAGTGTCGCGCGCGCTGTAAAGGACCTTCTTTGCCTTGGCAGCCCAGGCATAGCCTCTCACTCCGCTTATGATCACCATGTCTTTTTTGTCAGAAACAGTGAAAGAATGAAGGCCCCCGTCTTTAAGGAAAAGGACTCCGCCTTCCACTGCATAAAGCCCTCTGTAATTTCCGGCTGGAAGAGGAAAGGAAACAATCCTGTTGTTTATTCCCTTAAGGTCAATAGCCACCTGGGCAGTTTCTTGTTTTTTCTCACCTGCCTCTTTATCCTTTTCGTTTTCTTTTTCTTTAGCAACCTCTTCCACATCATTTTTCTCTTTAAAAAGAGGCCCCGTATCATCGCTCAGGGCAGCCGCATAGATTTTGGTGGCATTGTCGTAAAGATAATCCTGCTCAAAGCTGGAAAAACTAAGGTTAAACGTCCTGTTGGAGAGAAAGAAAAGATATTTGCCGCAGCTTGAAAATACCGGTGAGAAATCGGAATACATGTTATCTGTCAGCTGATAGGATTCCGCCTGCCGGAGCGAATAAACCCAGACAGCTTCCTGCCCGTTATCCCCGTCCTTGGTATAGGTCACCCACTGAGAATCAGGAGACCAGCTGTAATCGGTTATATCAAACCTCCGGGCTTTATCTGCTACGGTAATGTCTTTTGTTTTAACGTCCAGGATCTGGAGTTTCTGGTTCTTGTCAGAAAAAAGAAGCTTGGTGCTGTCAGGAGACCACACAGGAGGAAACCGCCAGATGGAACTTCCCTCGGTGAGCTGTATGACCTTATTGCCTTCGGCTTTATCCATCAGATAGATCTCATTCTCACCTGTTTTATCCGAATAAAAAGCAAGATAACGTCCGTCAGGAGACCAGGCAGGGAACATCTCTCTTTGTCCCGGAGTTTCTGAGAGATTGTAGGTGATGCCCTCTTCGGCGGGAAGCGTGAAGATCTCCCCACGGGCCTGAAACACAGCTCTTTTTCCTGAAGGAGAAATATCAAAGCTGTTGATGTCGTCTTTGACATTTTTGAAATAAGGAAGAAGGTTTGGATTATCAAAATGAACATCCACTGTGACCTTTTCGGCTTCTCCTTTCTCGATATCCAGGATATACACATGCCCTCCGTTCTCATAGGCTATAACGCCCCCCTCACCTGAAGGCCAGAGAATATCGTAATCGGAATAACCGGTCACTTTCTCGATCTGGTCCGTGTTCAAGTCATAGGCATACATATTGAGTGTCAGGTCCCGGTCTGAAACAAAATAGATCTTATCCTTATACCATATGGGATGGTAGTCGGTTCCGGAAAAAGTGGTCAGGCGCTTGGATTCATCTTTTTCCAAATCATAGATCCAGACATCCTGCGCCCTGCCCCCCTTGTAGCGCTTCCAGGTTCTCCATTCCCTGGAAATGGGAGTATACACGATCTTTTTTCCGTCAGGAGAAAAAGTCCCCCCTCCGGCTTCAGGTATCTGAAGAGGCGTTTCCAGACCTCCCTCTCTATCCACCAGAAAATATTTACCCATTCTCTGGCCCCAGGGAGTCCTGTTTCCCCTGAATAGTATCTTTTTCGAGTCCGGGGTCCAGTCCATAATCTGGTAGTCAAAACCTCCCCGGGGAGGCATCACTCCCACATCATTATAAAAAGTCAACTGCTTGGGAATGCCGCCGGTTGAAGGCATGACATAGACCTGCCGGCTTCCCGAATACTCGGCTGAAAAAGCGATCCACTCCCCGTCAGGCGAGATCTTTGGGAACAGCTCAAATCCTTTATGCGAAGTGAGCCTCTTTGCTTCGCCTCCTTTTACGGGAACCGACCAGATATCACCGGCATAAACAAAGACCAAAAGGTCTTTATTCACATCGGGAAACCTTAAAACACGGGCATCATCTCCGGCCCATGTAAAAAGAGTGACAAACAGACATATTATCAGGATGGTGACAATTTTTTTCATGATTCCTCCTTGATTAACCTTTTTGAATGATGATTTTTGATAATACTCTTTTTTTTATCTTTTTTCAAAGAACTTAAAACACTATCTGCTTGGCTTTTTTAATTTATTTGCCTCCTTTGTAAAATTCTGTCCGGAATCGAACAATCATTGTTTCATTAGCGAACAAATTCTCCTGTCTGTAGGGCGCCTTTTTTCCGGCCTCCCCTTAAACCTTTATTTGGCATGAAACATGCATACATTGATTACGAAAGTATCTTCGATCGTGAGGCATAAAATGGTATCAAAAACACTGATGGCCGCATCAACCAGGCCCATTATCCTGGCTCTTCTCGCCAGGGGAGAGGATTACGGATACAGCATCATCCAGAATGTCAAGGACATTTCAGGGGGGCATCTTGAGTGGACAGACGGAATGCTCTATCCGGTCTTACAGAGAATGGAAATGGATGATCTGATCACCTCCAAATGGAGACTATCCAAAGAAAACCGGCCCCGCCGGTACTATACCATAACTGAGAAAGGCCGAAAGGAGCTGGAATCAGAATTGGTGAGCTGGCGGAACGTCTGGCAGGCACTGGTCAGACTTACACAAACGATTCCGGCAGAGGATTAAAATGAGAAGGCAAAAAAACATGTTTGACCTGGAAAAAGAAATCAAAACGTGGAAAAAAAGCCTTTACAAACATGAAGTGTTCGAGGACGGATACATCGCAGATATTGAACTCCATCTGAGAGACGCTTACCAGGCGCAAAGAGAATCAGGGCTCACAGACGAGGAGGCCTTCCGACAGGCAATCAATCAACTGGGAACAGTGGAAAGCATGGCCGCTGAATACAAAAAAAACCGGATGGTCATGCTCAACCGCCGCTCCCCTTTTCGGGCTGCACGGTTCATGCCCGCCATGGCCTGGAATTATATGAAGGCGGCCCTGCGCATGATCCGCCGCCACAAAGTGTATTCCTTTATCAATATCACGGGCCTGGCTCTTGGAATGGCCTGCTGTATCGTGATCGCCTCTTATCTCCGGTTCGAGCTCTCCTTTGACAGCTTTCATGAGAACAGAGACCGCATCTTCCGTCTGGTGGAGAAACAGTCCTTTAAAGGACAGGAAGAAAAGAATCTCGCGCAGTCCACTTCCTGGATGGGAGAGACCCTTGTGCAGTACCCGGAGGTCAGCAAAGCGGTCAATTTCATCAACATGGGAAATATCTGGACCAAATATGGGGACGAAATTTTCGAGATCCCACAAGCTCTCCTTGCAGATCCTGATGTCTTCAATGTCTTCTCTTTCAAACTGCTGAAAGGTGATCCGGAGACCGCGCTGCTGGATCCGAACACAGTGGTCATAACAGAAGATACAGCCCGGCGGATATTCAAGGAAGAAAACCCTGTGGGCAAAACTCTTCTGAGCCTGGATTCCAAACAATACACAGTCACGGGGGTGGCGGAAAACGTCCCTAAAAATTCCCATATTCAATTCGACATGCTGGTTTCCATTACTGAGATGAGGAACCAGCCCGTGGAGTGGGATAACTACAATCACATCTCTCCCACCTATGTTCTTCTCAAACAAAATGCGGACCCAAAAACACTGGAAAACAAGCTCCCTGCACATACCCGGAAATACTTTAAGTTCAATGCGGAGCATGTCTCTCTTTTTCTCCAGCCCCTGAAAGACATCCATCTTCGCTCCAAGCATATCATGTGGGAGATCAACCGGATGAAGGGTGACATCATGTATGTCTCTTTCTTTTCCGTCATTATGGCCTTCATCCTTGTGATCGCCTGCATTAATTTCATCAATCTTTCAACCGCCCGGGCTCTCACCCGCGCCCGTGAAGTAGGCGTCCGCAAGGTCATCGGCGCACACAGGTCACAACTTGTCCGGCAGTTCATCGGAGAATCCCTGCTTTTTTCCTTAGCCGCGCTTTTCCTTGCCGTGGTCATCATTCAAACAGTTAAGCCCGTACTCGAAAAAATACTGGTATCCGGCATGCTGTCCTTTTCCTTGAACAATATGGTATTTGTCGCCGGAATATTCTGTGTCCTGGTCGGGAGCGGGATTTTATCAGGCATTTACCCTGCCTTTGTCCTTTCTTCTTTTCGACCGGTGGTTGTTCTTAAAAGCAGCTTTTCGCAGGGGGAAAAATCCGCGGGAATAAGGAAAGTCCTGGTTATGGGGCAGTTTGCGGTTTCTATCATACTGATCTTTTGCACAACGGTCGTTTCCGGACAGTTCGATTTCATGAGGAAGAAGGACACCGGATTTGATAAAGCCCATGTTGTGACCCTTCCTATGACTGATGAGATGCGGCAGCACTTCGACACGATCAAAGAGAGCCTCCTGAAGGATCCCGGAATAAAAGACATCACAGCATCCACGCGTCCATTGGGGACCCCGTTGTGGAGAAATCAAATATTTTTCGAAGGAATGAATCCTGAAGAACAATGGATTACTCCGTACATGACCGTGGATTATGACTTCCTTTCTTTTTACGGTATCGAGCTTTTAGAAGGCCGGGATTTCTCTCCGGAGTATGCAGACGACAGAAACCAGCGCTCCTATATCATCAATGAAACTCTTGCCAAGCAGATCGGTTGGGAGAATCCCATAGGAGAGAAGTTCAAAATCGGGG
>Ga0207752_1000500_pt1 | contig 18378 bp, 15 predicted proteins | sample Pon2CUnioCityCA_6_FD_187272 | JGI IMG/M metagenome (GOLD analysis project Ga0207752, IMG submission 187272) | Marine sediment microbial community from Union City, CA, USA - Pond 2C Sediment 2 (SPAdes) | ecosystem: Environmental > Aquatic > Marine > Intertidal zone > Salt pond sediment ...
AACATCCCAGTCAACGCCCTCAGTGCAGCAGTTGAACCAGAGGTTGACGGCGTCCATGGCCAGGTTACCGGAGCCAAAGGTGTTACCCTGGGCCATCAGGTCGCTATTGACGTAACTGTCGTTGGGAATGAAGTAATCGGTGAACATGCCATCGTAGTACCAGTGCGCGGCTTCACGCCAGATTTCGGGAATGATGGCGTTCCCGTCTTCGTCGACAAAGCTGCCGGCCCCCATGTGCGTCCAGTCAGCACGGATATCCTGCCATTGAGAATCGTAACCGAATTGGACGATATTATCGGGATCGAACTCTTCCATGGTGGCATCGTTGCCGTTAGCATCGACGGTGAGGAACATGGCCAATTCTTTCATCTTATCGAAGGTCCACTCGTCGCCGTCGGCATAGGGAGCACCCCACTCATGGGGCGGATATTCCAGACCGGCCTCGTCGAAGAGATCTTTGTTGTAGAAGAGAGCCGACGGGAATACCGACAGCGGCAGGAACAACTGGTTGCCGGTGCCGAATTGATAGAATTCTACCAGTGCCGGATCGAACTCGCTCATGTCATAGTTGCTTTCGGAAATGTAGGGGGACAGGTCAAGCCAGGCACCTTCAAAGCTGGCCAAGCCGCGGATGCCGACAGGGCCGACGATGTCGGGCACATCGCCGGACGCAATCTGGGTCTTGAGCACGTCGTAAGCGGTTTCATTGGGGACGACGTCCATCACCAGCGTATACTGGTCACCATATGCCTCGTTGAACTTCTCGACGAAGGCCTCCTCCCGCTCAATTTCCTCAGGATTACCGCCCGCTCCCAGGCCGATGAACCAGCGGATTTCAACCGCGCCATCACCGGTGGCTTCTGCTTCCTCTTCGGCCGCAGCCTCTTCCTCGACTACAGCCTCTTCTTCGGTTGCAGCCTCTTCCTCGACAGGCTCGGCTGCCTCTTCCTCAGTTTCTGCTTCTTCTACTTCGGCCGTGGGTTCTTCTACCTCCGCTTCTGCAGCTTCTTCCGCCGCGTCGCCGCCACAGGCCACAAGCATCAAAGCAATGATCAGGAACAATGTTAAACTTTTCCAGCTAATCTCTTTCACTTTCTTTTCTCCTCAGAAACAAGAATGGGTTTTTCCTTTTCACTTCGAAAAGTCTTTTTGAACTTGCCCACTTCATTTTGGTTGATCTATAGGCTCTCCTTTGTGCACCGTTTGCGCTCATGGCAACCAGGTGATGCACTATTGCCGTCAAGTGGAGGAACAGAATTAAGGTTCCAAGCTGAAAGCGCTTTCTGGTTTCGCCGCCACCAGAACGCTATTTATGAAAACGCTTTCATAAGAATAACATATAATTCACCTGGTTGTCAAGGGATTTGCTGTTTTTCCAGATTGAGCCTCGATTTCGGGCAAAAAATCGCCACTTCCGGACCCGATTACCCGGGTTTCCCAGAACTGCTTTACATGAAAGCGCTTTCAGTCTATACTGGAGAAGATAAGATCGGGAGGAATCATGGTACAAAAGAGCAAGATAACAATCGCCGATATCGCAACCAAGGCTGATGTTTCCATCAGCACCGTGTCGCGGGTACTTAACAACACCGCGCCGGTGGCGGAGTCTACGCGCCAGGCTGTTCTGGAGGCGATGCAGGCGCTCGACTACAGGCCCAACATCTTCGCCCGGGGGCTGGCCAGCGGGCAATCGATGACCGTGGGCGTGCTGACGCAGCATATTCATAGCCCGCTGTACGGGAGCCTGATCCGCGGCATTCTGGAAGAGATGGATAATAGCCCTTACACGCCCCTGTTTGTGGACGGATACTGGCAACGGCAGCGCGAGGAACGGCTGGTCGAGACCCTATTACGCCGGCGGGTAGACGGGCTGATTATACTGGGCGGCGACCTGCCATTGGAAAGGTTACAGGAGGCAGCGCGCCAGGTGCCATTGATTGTCTTTGGTCAGAACGTGCCCGGCCTGGAAACCCAGTGTTTGCAGCTGGATGACTATGAGGGGGCCTACAGGGCGACAGAGCACCTGATCGCGTTGGGTCACCGGCGCATTGCCCACGTGACCGGTAACCTTGCCCACAGCGACGCCGTGGCCCGCCGGGATGGATATCTCCAGGCCCTGCGGGATAACCGGATCGAGCCTGTTCCTGAACTTATGGCCGAAGGAGAGTATACGGAGCAGTCGGGATTGATCGCCATGGAGATGTTGTTCGGCCGGGGTCGAACCTTCAGCGCCGTTTTTGCAGCCAATGACGAGAGCGGCTATGGCGTGCGCCTTGCACTGTACCGGCGAGGGATCAGGGTACCAGAAGATATCTCGCTGGTCGGCTTCGACGATATCCCCTCTTCCGCCTATACTACGCCTCCCCTGACCACAGTCCGCCAGCCGGCCACCGAGATCGGGCGGGCAGCAGCCGAGGCGATCCTCAAGCTAATTCAGGATGAACCGTTTGAGCTGCCTCAGATTTCGATGGAACTGATCATTCGCGAGTCAACCAGTCGCTATCTGAAATAACGAAATCGTCCTACAATACAATGAAGCTCCCCGCATCAATATGTATTGTAGAGCGAGTAGGCCCTTAACCGGCGGCGGAATACCTCGCCGCTAACCTTCTCTGCGGGCGTGACGGTGATCGTACGGGGCCGGCCGGGAAGCAGATGGAAGAAGTTGTCGGAGTAGCGCGCCTCGACGCCCTCCAGCCAGACCCAGAGGCCCGGATGTGTTGCCTGCACGGTTACCTGGAAGGCATCACCGGCCGGGCCGGCAACCTCAACCTGAATCCCAGGATCCACCAGCGTCAGATGTTTGGGCCGGGACCAGAGAACGAGGTTGGTGGAACCCGGTTCTTCGCCCTCGCCCAATGCCAGCCAGAGCAACAGATTGCGCTTTCCATGCGTAGCCAGCGCATTATCCAGTTCCAGCGTAGCGACCTGGCGGCTGGTCCGAGCGGGTGCCTGCACCGGTATCGCCCCGGCTTCGACCGGCTCACCGGCCGTGGATACTAACTGCCAGCGCACCTGGCCTTCATATCGCGCAGCCAGGTCGTTGGTCAGGTGGACCTCCACCCGGCCGCTGTTTTCCTCTTCCACGGCTGACAGGAGCAGCGACGCGAAGAAGTGGCGGGCCATGTAGTGGAGCGCTTTCCAACGACCATAGTAGTCGAGCGAAGACCAGCTTGCCGCCGGCCAGGTATCGTTAAGCTGCCAGTAAAGGGTGCCCATGCCGCGGGGCATGGTGCGCCGCCAATGCTCTACAGCGTACTTCATCGCCATCCCCTGCTGGATCTGGCTTAAGCAGAGGGTCATGCCAAAGGAGGTGGGCAGCCGGAACCAGTCCAGCATGTAATGCATGATGAGTTGGTTGCCCGAAGGGCTACGCTGGTGATGCTCCATGACATAGCTGGTGATGTTGCGGTCTTCCGGTGCCGTGAAGGCGGATACCGTCCGCAGCTCGGGGAAGGATTGGAAGCCAAATTCGCTATTAAAGCGATGGTAGCAGGTGCGGTAGAATTCGAAGGGTTCCTTGCCGTGCCACACGTCCCAGATATGAGCGTCTCCCCACCTGGGGTTATTCCAATCTTCCCGGTCGCCCAGGGGGCTGTGCGGGCTGCCGGGCCAATAATCTGTATCTGGATCCAGTTCCTTTACAATTCGGGGCAACATCTGGTCGAAGAGACGACTGTAGTCCTCCCAGCTCATGGTGCCCACGGTCCACATCTCGCGAACCAAGCCTTGTTCCAGTTCATTGTTGCCGCACCAGAGCGCGAGACAGGCATGGTGGCGTAGGCGGCGGACATGATCTTCTGCCTCTGCCTGCACCGAGTCCATGAAATCCCTATCAAACGTAGGGTAGGCGGCGCAGGCAAACATGAAATCTTGCCAGACGCAAAGACCCAGCTCATCACACAGTTCGTAGAAGGTATCGTCCTCGTAAATGCCACCGCCCCACACCCGCAGCATATTCATGTTGGCGGCTGCCGCGCTCTCCAGGAGCGCCCGGTACCAGGCGCGGTCTATCCGGGCCGGGAAGGTATCGGCCGGGATCCAGTTGGCCCCTTTGGCAAAAAATGGGATGCCGTTGGCGCTGAAGTAGAATGACTCGCCCCACTCGTCGGGCTCGCGACCCAGGCGCAGGGTACGTAACCCGATGCGGCGGCGGCTCCGGTCCAATGTGTCGCCTATCTCGCCAGTAAGAACAACATCCACATCATAAAGGGGCTGTTTGCCCATCCCCCGCGGCCACCACAATCGAGGCGAATCAATGACCAACGTGGCCGTGCCCCTACCCCCTTCCAGGCGGACCGTCTCCTCTGCGGCGGTTTCGCCGTTGTAGCTGATGGTGACGGTGGTCTGCAAGGGAGTCTCCCGGACCCGTTCCGCCACAATGTCACAACGGACCACCACCGCTTTGCCCTCAGCTTCATGTTCCTGGCGCAGGTGGAGGTCTGCCAGGCGGGCCATATCAAAGGCGAGTAGCTCTACATCGCGCCAGATGCCGCAGGTGGTCAGTTGCGGCCCCCAATCCCAGCCGAAGTTACATTGAGATTTTCGCATCCAGTTGCCACCGGGCAATTTATGCTGGCCCACACTCCAATTGGGCAGATAACGCTCGGCCAGCCGGTGGCGGGCATAGGGTAGCGGGGCAGCGAAGTGAACGCTCAGCTCGTTTTCCCCTGGATGCAGCACCGGCCGGATGTCAAACTCCCAGATGCGAAACATGTTGTCCGCCCGCCCCACCTCTACCCCGTTGACCATAATCGTGGCCAGCGTGTCCAGCCCCTGGAAGCGCAGGAGGACGCGGGCCCGGGTCAGGAGCGTTTCGGAAACGGTGAAAGTGCGGCGATAGGTCCAGTCGCTTTCTCCCACCCACTGGGCATCCAACTCATTGGCACGATAGTAGGGATCTTCAATAAGACCGGCTGCGAGCAGGTCGACGTGAACCTGGCCGGGCACGGCTGCTGGAATCGGCCGGGCGTTGCCACTCTGGTACAGGTGCCAGCTGCCATTGAGGGAGATCGTGTCCATCGACGTGTATCCTCCTGTATGCTATTTGTTAATAGCCTCTTGAAACCTCTCTATTGGGTACCGTCCCGAATATAGCAAAAAAGAGGGTGCCTGTGAAGAAATATCTGGGTGCGCTCCCAATTCTGGCTCATTTCTGGGTTGATCGCTGCCGGAATTCCGGGCATCTCGACGGGTTACCCTTGATTTTCTGCATCTGCTATGTTAGAATTTTGTTAACAGATGAGAGAGCGCTCCCAAATTTTACGAGAACGGATGCTCGTTTTCCCAGGACAACCTGGGGATTGCAGTGAGGCCAGGAACGCTTTCAGGAGAGGCCGGTGTCGAGATTGACATTAGAGAGGATAGGAGAACTGGCCGGAGTTTCCCGCTCGACGGTTTCGCGGGTGATTAACAACCGCGAGGGGGTGAGTAACCGGGTGCGGCAGCGGGTTCTCAAAGTGATTGAGGAAACCGGGTACCGGCCGCACGCTGCAGCGCGCTCGCTAGCGGCCCAACGCACCCAGGTACTCGGCCTGGTTATCCCCCGCAGCGTCCAATCCTTCTTTGCCGATCCCTATTTTCCCCTACTCATCCAGGGCATTGCCCACGCATGCAACGTGCACGAATACACCCTATCGCTGTTTATGTTCCACAGCGAGGAGGAAGAGCACGATCTTTATCCACGCGTCCTTAGCCGCGGGCTCCTCGACGGCGTGATCGTCTCCTCCTTTGTGGAAGAGGATCCCCTCATCCCCCTGCTCCTGGAGAGCGACATGCCCTTTGTTATGGATGGGCGCCCGCTCATCGCCGGGGCGATCAACTATGTAGATGTGGATAACGTGGCGGGGGCGCGGAACGCCGTAGCACATCTGATCCGCCACGGCCGGCAGCACATTGGCCACATTTCCGGGCCTCTTAACACGGCCGTGGGCCTGGACCGGCGCCAGGGTTATGGGGAAGCATTGGCCCGGCGCGGGCGAGTGTTGAAAGACGAGTTGGTGGTCGAAAGCGATTTTTCGGAAACCGGCGGCTACCAGGCGTGCCGGCAACTGCTGGCGGTTGGCGTCGATGCTATCTTCGCCGCCTCGGACAAAATGGCCTTCGGCGCCCTCCGCGCCTTGCATGAAGCCGGCCGGGGCGTTCCCGAGGATGTCGCCGTCGTTGGTTTTGACGACCTGGAAACGGCGGCGATCAGCCACCCACCTCTGACCACGGTGCGCCAGCCAATTCGCGAGACCGGCGCCATGGCCGTCGAGATCCTTCTGGATATTGTAGAAAATGGGCGGGAGCCGGCACGACAATCAATTTTGTCCACGCAACTGGTTATTCGCAAGAGTTGTGGGGCATTCGACCGCACAGCTAAGCAAGGTAAAGGAGGTGGTTGACGCCAACAGATGTTCATGGAAATGGAGGCGGTGTATTCCCCGGGACGCCCACGCCTGTTCATGACAGCCATCATGGGCGCAAGGCAGTTCCAGGAAACACACCGGATAACGAGCCCATTATAACTTGCCGATTGAGGAAAAACGAGCGCAAGTGTAAGGAGAAAAACATGTCTAAGAGATTGCCCTTTATGATCGCTCTGCTGGTGCTGGTGCTGGCTTTGGCGAGTTGCAGCACCCCGGAGCCCGAAGTTCGCGAAGTAACCCGTGTGATCACGGAGACAATTGAAGTTGAAGGTGAGCAGGTAGAAGTAACGCGGATTGTGGAAGAAGAGGTAGAGGTGACCCGCGTCATCGAAGAAGCGGTAGAAGTGACCCGCGTCGTGGAAGGCGAGGGTGCAGGCGCAGCCTATCCCCGTGAGGAGACCCTCTACATCAGCGGCACCCAGTGGGGGCCGCCCTCAAGCTGGAATCCGATGGTGACCTGGGGGTACGCCACCGGCACCCTGGGGTTCTGCTACGAAACCCTCTTCCTTTATGACCCGCTGAGCGATGAGTACATTCCCTGGCTGGCGGAAAGCGGCGAATGGACCGGCGATAACGTTTACCAGGTGAATTTGCGTGAAGGGTTGGCCTGGCATGACGGTGAGCCACTCAATGCCGAAGATGTTGTCTTCACCTTTGAACTGGGCCAGATGCCGTCCGTTTACTACAATCCGCTCTGGAACTGGCTAGAGAGCGCCGAGATGGTTGACGAAACGACCATCGAGTTCACCTTCGCCGAGCCGCTCTACCAGGAGTGGGGGAATATTCTGTACACCATGGCCATCCTGCCCGAGCATACCTGGGCAGCCAAGACGGAAGAAGAAGTAGCGACCGGCGCCAATGAGAACCCGCTCTGCTCCGGCCCCTACATGTACAGCACCCACAGCCAGGACCGCATGGTCTGGGAAAAGGCGCCCTCCTGGTGGGCCAACGGAGCCCTGGATCTGGACGTTGCCCCACAGCGGATTGTGGACATCGTCAACAGCAGCAACAACGTGGCCCTCGGCCTCGTCCTGCAACAACAGGTTGACCTGGACAACAATTTCCTCGCCGGTGTCGCCAGCCTGGTGGAAGGTGGCTATAACGTCAAGACCTACTACCCCGAACCGCCCTACATGATCGGCGCCAACACCGCGTGGCTGGTAATGAACCACACCATCGAACCGATGGGCGACCCCGCTTTCCGCCGGGCCATGGCCTACGCCATCAACGTGGACCAGATTGTCAACGTCGTCTATGGCAACATCGTCCAGGCCGCCAATCCGACCGGCCTCCTGCCTATCTGGGACGAGTGGGTTGACCAGGAAGTAGTAGACGAACTGGGATTCAGCTACGATCCGGAACAGGCACGCACCATTCTGGCCGACGCCGGATACGTGGACAACGACGGTGACGGATTCGTGGAGACCCCGGATGGGGAACCGTTTGAACTCTCTGTCATCGTCCCCTTCGGCTGGACCGACTGGATGGAAGCGGCGCGCGTCATCGCGTCCAGCGCCCAGGAAGCGGGTATCAACGTCGTCCCCGACTTCCCGGACTACAATGGCTACGTAGACCAGCGTAATGGCGGCACCTTCGAAATGGCCGTGAGTAACGAAGCGCAGGCCAGCAACACCGTCTGGACCTACTATGACTGGGTCTTCCAGGAGCCGGTTCAGGAGACAATGACCAACGGTAACTACCAGCGCTACGAGAACCAGGAAGTGTTCGACCTGGTCGTCCAGCTTGACCAGACGCCAATTGACGATACGGAACAGATGCAAGAGATTATCTCCCAGATCCAACGGATTCAACTGGAAGATATGCCCATCATCCCCATGTGGTACAACGGCCTCTGGGCCCAGTATCACGATACGTATTGGACCAACTGGCCGACGGCAGCGGAAGATACGCCCCACTGGATGCCCGCCACCTGGCGCGGCTACTGGAACATGGGCTCGATCCGGATGTTGACCGAACTGGAACCGGCCCCGGCCGAGTAAACCTGATCTTTCTTTAACCATCGCCCCCCCACCCGCCCCGGTGTGGGGGGCGATGCTCTCGACTCCTGAGCCTGCAGGAGAGGAGGTTGTGTGAGACGCTATTTTGGGAGGAAGTTATTTATCTATCTCCTCACGTTTTTCCTGGCGGTGACCATCGACTGGCTCATCCCCCGATTCATGCCGGGAGACCCGGTGCAGACGATGTTGTCGCGGGCTTCAATGCGCGCCGAGTCTGTGGAAGCGATGACGGGCTTCTATACCCGCGCCTTTGGCCTGGATCTGCCGGTGTGGCAGCAATATCTCAGTTTCTGGCGAGCGCTTTTCCACGGCGACCTGGGCGTCAGCATCTTCCTGTTTCCCACGCCCGTCACCGAAGTTATTATGAATGCGGTGCCCTATGACATCTTCCTGCTGCTGCCGGCGATTCTGCTAAGCTGGTATACGGGTAATAAATTTGGGGCATACGCCGCGCGCAGCCAGTACCTGGATAACACGCTCTTGCCGGTCGGCTACATTCTCACTGCCACCCCTTACATGTGGCTGGGAATTCTGCTAGCCTGGGCGCTGGGAATCGTCGCCGGTATCTTTCCGATTTCCGGTGGCTACAGCTATGCGCTGGAGCCTTCCTGGTCCTGGCCCTTTATCGCCAGTCTCCTGCGACACTGGTTCCTGCCGTTCCTCTCTCTCTTTATGGTAATGTTTGGCGGCTGGGCCATTGGCATGCGCAACATGATCATTTACGAGCTGGAGGCGGATTATTCCCATTACCTGGAGGCGCTGGGGGCGCCGCGGAGCCTGGTGCGTCGATATGCGTTCCGCAATGCCATCCTGCCGCAGATCACGGGCCTGGCTTTGCAGCTTGGGGTGATCGTTGCCGGGGCGCTGGCGACCGAAATCGTCTTTTCCTATCCGGGCATCGGCTACCTGATTCTACAGGCAATCCAGAACCAGGATTTCTTCCTGCTGCAGGGTTGCTTCCTCTTCATCATTATCGGCGTCCTCCTGGCCAACTTTATCATCGACATTGTGTACATCCTGGTAGATCCGCGCACGCGCAGCGGGATGCAGGGGGCAACAGCATGACAACGGCAACGGCACCACCACCGGCGGTGGCAATTAAGAAGCGGAACGAGTTCCTTTACTTTGCCCTGAGAAACAACAAGCTGCGAGTCGGCCTGATTGTCGTCCTCCTCTTTTTGTTCCTGGCCCTGATCGGTCCGCTGCTAACCGACTATCCCCCAAACGATTACGTCGGGCCGCCGGGGGCGCCGCCTTCCTCTGAGTTCTGGTTTGGAACGACCACCTTTGGCCAGGATGTCTTCACCCAATTTATCCTGGGCCTACGGGCTACCTTCCTGGTTGGCGTCGTCGGCGGAGGGCTGGGCACGCTCATCGGCGTGCTCGTCGGTTTCGTGGCCGGCTACCGGGGCGGCATCGTGGACGAACTGCTCAACATGTTGACCAATATTGTTCTGGTCATACCCAGCCTGGCGGTGCTGCTGATCATCGCCGCTTATCTGGAGGTGCGGGGAGTATTGGCGGAGAGTGTGTTTATCGGCTTTACTTCCTGGCCCTGGGCGGCGCGGGCAATCCGGGCCCAGACCTTTTCCCTGCGTTCCCGCGATTTTGTGGACCTGGCGCGGATCAGCGGTATGGGTTCCATGAAAATTATCTTCGGCGAAATCGCGCCCAACATGATGTCTTATCTCTTTATGACCTTCATTCTCCAGTTTGGCGGCGCGATTTTGACCGCGGCGACGCTCGATTTCATCGGCCTGGGACCCACGCAGGGGACCTCGTTGGGATTGATGATGAACAACGCCCTTCTCTGGAGTGCGCTACATCTCGGGATGTGGTGGTGGTTTGTTCCTCCAGGCGTGGCTATCACGGCCATTGTCGGCGCCATGTACATTATGAATGTCGGCCTGGACGAAGTGTTTAATCCGAAATTGCGGGAGATGTAGAACGTGAGTTTAAAGGTAGACAACCTCAGAGTTTATTATCAAACCTTACAGGGTCCCGTTCGCGCGCTCGATGGCGTGACTTTCATGGTTGAGGACGGCGAGATTATGGGGCTGGCAGGAGAGTCTGGTTGCGGTAAATCCACCCTGGGTTACAGCCTGATTCGCCTCACCAGCCGCATGCGGTATATCGCAGGGCAAGTAGAGCTGGATGGCAAAGTGGTCCCCATCTGGAACGATAAAGAGATGAATCCCTTCCGGTATAAGCAGGTGTCGATCATTCCCCAGTACGCCATGAGCGCCATGAATCCCACACGCAAGATTGGGCGGATGACGGCCGAATTACTGAAATCCCGCGGCATCAGCTACAAGCGGACGCTGCCGGAATTCAAGCGGCGGTTGGATCTGGTTGGCCTCTCCGAAAACGTGCTGGAGATGTACCCCATCGAGCTATCCGGCGGGATGAAGCAGCGCATGGTAATGGTATTGTCGACGTTACTCGATCCCTCTCTGCTGATCGCAGACGAGGTGACCTCGGCCCTGGACGTGGCCTCGCAAAAAGCCGTGTCCCAGATGCTGGTCGAATTCCGCAACCGGGGTTTCGTGAAGAGTATGATTGTCATTACCCACGACATTTCGATCCTATACCAGATCGCCGACACGATCATGATCATGTACGCCGGCCAGCTTTCAGAGAAGGCACCAACCGAGGAGATTATCAATAGTCCGCGCCACCCTTACACCAAGATGCTGATTTCATCTCTACCCAAGGTGGGGGTGAAATACTCGGAGAAAAAACTGAGCGGCATTCCGGGGAAACCGCCCTCGCTACTTAACCCGCCGAGCGGTTGTCGTTTTCGCCACCGTTGCCCGGCCGCTTTCGACAAATGCGTGGAGGATCCGCCGTTCATCGAAATCGACGAGGGCCACTTCGTCTCCTGCTGGGCCGTATTCCAGGAAGAAGGGCTGGACATAGACCAGGTGCCGGCCGAAGAAGGCCCACCTGGCGCACAGATCCTGGAGGAGGCGCTGGCAAAGCATGTTTAAGCTAGAAGAGATTTCCAAAGTCTACCGTGTCGGCACCTTCGGCGGTAAAGAGCTGCGCGCCGTCAGCCACGTCAGTTTCGAGATCGGCAAGGGCGAAGTCATTTCTCTGATCGGGGAAAGTGGAAGCGGCAAAAGCACCATTGGCAAGATGATGTTGCAGCTAACTCCGATCACATCCGGCAAGATCACCTTCAAAGGCACGCCAGTCTCCGGCCTGAAAGGAGCAGCATTGAAGGAGTATTACCGCCACGTGCAGGGCGTATTCCAGGATCCCTTCAGCAGCTACAATCCGATTTTCAAGGCAGACCGGGTTTTTGAAAACGTCCGGGAGCAGTTTTTCCCAACGGTAGATGATGCCCGCTGGGATGAGAAGCTGAGGGAGTCGCTCCGTGGGGTAGGGCTCAATCCCGATCAGGTGCTGAACAAATTCCCACACCAGCTCAGCGGCGGCCAGTTACAGCGACTATTGATTGCCCGTGCCCTGTTGCTGGATGTGGAATTTCTCGTGGCCGACGAGATCATCAGTATGCTTGACGCCTCCACGCGCATTGACGTCCTCAATCTGCTGGCCGACCTGAAGGCGAGGGGGCTCTCGATTCTGTTCATCACTCACGACCTGTCGCTGGGATATTACATCAGCGAGCGGGCCGTGATCCTCTTTAAGGGCTACGTGGTAGAAATGGGCTCAACCGATAGGATCTTTAGCACGCCCCTCCACCCTTACACGCGGATGTTGATGGCCTCGGTACCGCGGCTGGACAAGAAGTGGGCGGAGGTAGAGAAAGAGGTAAGACCAGAAGAATCCCAGGTGGAGGAATTACCGGCCGGCTATACCTTTTTCGATCCCGAAGTGGCAAGGGAAATCGGGGGCAGTGGCCACCGGCCACAACCGGTTCTGGTCGAGGTCGAACAAGATCACCTCGTCGCCTGCTTTGAGCCGGGTGACATTCCACCCACCGCATAGAGAAACCGGTTAAACATGGCAGAGGGAGGAGGCTGGATTCTCAGACCGGCTTCACTCAGCCGGGGATTTGAGAATCCCCTCCTCCTCAATCGCGAGAGCTGCGCCAGACGAATAGACAAAGCCCTCACGGGTCAGCGCCGCGTCGCAGAGTCAGCGCTCTACTTATCACCTAATCAGCACTGTCAGCCGGTCCGGGCCACATCAGGTTGACGTCGACAGCATGCTCACCCTCGCCCAACTCAACCAGGGTGCTCGCCGTGACCTCGGCCGTGCTGGCCTCGACACAGTAAGTGCCGGCCGGTACGTCGTAGAAGGCGTAGGCGCCACCCACGGCCGTGGTCGCCGTCTCGGCCAGTTGGGCGCTGCAGGTGGCGCCACCCAGCAACCGGACCAGCGCGCCGCCTACCGGCTCGTCGTCGTCAAAATGATCGTCACGATTGGCGTCACGCCAGACGAGACCGCGAATGGAACCGGCCGGCGCCGGTCCGGGCCACATCAGGTTAACGTCGACGGCATCCTCGCCTGCGCCCAGCTCGACGGCCGTGCTTACCGTGACCTCCGGCGTGATTGCCTCGACACAGTAGCTGCCGGCCGGGACGTCGAAGAAGGCATAGGCACCACCTACAGCAGTGGTGGTCGTCTGGGCCAGTTCCACGCTGCAGTCTCCAGCGCCCAACAGGCGAACGAGAGCGCCGCCGACGGGCTCGTCGTCGTCGAAGTGATCATCGCGGTTGGCATCGCGCCAGACGAGACCACGGATGGAACCGGCTGCAGGCAACGGCGTGATTGCCAGTTCCAGGCTGTAATCGGTCGTTGCGGGCGCGGTCACCACGACAATGTAATCCTGGGTCAGAGGCAACGTTCCCTGCCAGACCCGGGCCTGCTCGCTCGCTCCTTTATGGAAGAGGCCGTCGTCCAGGCCGCTAAGCGTAAAGTTGGCTGCCTGGCCCGGCGATGTCAGGAACAGGGAGGCGCCCTGTCCGGCCGCTGCGCGGAAAAGGTATACGTCCCTTTGCCCCGCGCCCACCCGGCCGGTGACCACGTCGGAGGTGGCGCCCGCCGGGAAGTTGATGCGGGTAACCAGGCTCTGCGGGCGCGATGATTCTACCGTCGCCGTGTCTGCCGTGGGCACCGCTGCCACTGTCGCCGTTGCTGCCGGCGCCGGTTCTTCGGCTGCCGGCGTTTCTGTCACCTCCACTATTCCTGTCGGGGTTGCAACGGCCGTCGTGGCGCCGGGGGTAGGTGTGAGGGTGGCCACTGAGAGAACCATCCCCTCCTCAACCGGGCCGCCACAGGCAGCCAGGACGAACGCTAAGATTAGTAAGATGAGTGGAGTCATTCTATTGCTTCTGTTTAACATTTCTACCTCGCTCTATATGATGTGCTTGACCGGGAGCCGCCCTCTCTTAGCACGGCTCTGTGGAGCCGGCCGGGAAGCGTAGCAGCCTGAATCGCAAGATCCGGCGCAGGAATCGTCCGCCAAGACGAAACTGGTGCACACGCGACACCCGGGCTGCCGGCCGTAATTGCCGTTCCAACGCCCGCTGCCGCAGCCGCTCATTTATTTGTTCCTGTCTCACCTGGAAGTCTCGTTCAAGAAACATCGCCTATCTCCTATTAATTGGGGTGCTTTTTTGTTTATCTGTTGTCAGCATATAGGTCCGCCGTTTCCAATCCGTCCACTACGGCGTTTCCCAATGCGTCTTTTGGGTAAATTCCGGGCCCTGTGTTACTTTCCTTCCGGCTTTGCTCGCTTCTTCTGGGACACAATCAGGACAACGGCACTGACAATCACCCCAGTGGCAACCACCGTCATCGTGGTGATGGTCTCGCCGGCCAGCCACCAGCCGAGAAAGACGCCAACGGCCGGATTAACGTAGAAATTGGAGGACGCGCGGGCCGGCGTCGTCACCTTCACCAACCACATGTAGGCGCTGAAGCCGACGATGGACCCAAAGACAGCCAGGTAAGCCAGCGCCAGACCCGATTTCAGGGTCACGGACGCGAGTTCAAATCCCGCATACTCACCCCTGACAGTGCTGAAGATGACCAGCAGGCTGCCACCGGCTAGCAGATTCATGGCCGTGGCCATATGCTGCGATGACGGCTGTGTTGCCCGGCGGGAATAATGGGTACCAAGTGCCCAGGAGAAACAGGCAGCCAGGATGACGAGCACGGCCGTAAGCGCGCTGCTTTCTCCACCGGCAATGTTGCCCGGCCCGATGAGCAGAGCGACACCCAGCAAACCAAGACCCAATCCGGCAACCACAGTCCGGGCCGGCCGTTCGCGATTGCTAATAGCGCCAATCAGTACTGCCCACATCGGTACTGTGGCCACCAACAATGCGGCCATCCCGGATGACACATACTGTTCAGCCCAGCTGATGACGCCATTTCCCGCCAGCAGCATCAGCCCGCCGGTGATCAAGGCGGTCCGCCAGTGAACGCGTTGGGGCCGCGCGGCACCTCGCAGCCGTGCCCAGATGTATAGAACGGCGCCGGCCAGCAGAAAGCGGGAGCCGGCCATCAGAAAAGGTGGAATCGTCTCAATGGCAAACCGGATGGCCAGGAACGTGGACCCCCAGATGAGGTAAACGGCTGCGAACGCCGCCAAGAGGCCAATCTGACTGCTCATCTCTTCCCAGCGTTGCCGTTGCCTGCTGAGACGAGCCTGCCAACGAGAAGACAACTGGCTATGCGTTTGTCTTGTAATTTGACTTAACATGGTTCATCCTCCGGCGTGAACCCGAGGCAGGGCAACTCTCCAGCGAGAAGCGCCGGCGAAGCAACTACCGCGAGCACTGTGAAAGACCGATGTACTTGTTTCCAGCTCAATTGTGAACCGCTCCCCGCGGTGTTCCCGATTGCTGGATAAAGTGTTCTAACTATCCCCAGCATACAGGAGGGGCGTTGCCCAGATGTCCCTCGCGGCGTCCCTTACCCCGTTCCTTCAACCGTTTGCACTGACTTTCTCCAAACCCTGGCAGGGAGCATGCCTTTCAGACGAATTCTCTCCTCCACTGTTGCTCCTGCCACAAGGAAGAGCACCTTGCTAGCGGCAGGCCTGCCACCTTTTGCGAGGGTGCCCCGGCTCCCCCGATCGCTCCCCGCTACACTGCGCGCCTCAATCCCAGACGGGTAGCTTTGTCGCGTACGGATCTTTCGGCGCGCGATCCGAAGACAGGGATTGCTGGCTACGCTGCACCATTAGTTCAATTGCATCGGCAATATGCTCATCGGCGATGTGATGCTCGTCTCGCTCTACCCGAAGGCGGTGCGCTTCGCGCAGGACGTCGACGTGGGTGAAGCCGGCCGGGGGATCGAATTTGTAGGTTGCACACTCAATCAGTTGGCCGAGCGGATCGCGGAAGTAGATGGAGTACATGAAGCCCCGGTCAACTTCCCCTGTATTGTTGATGCCACGTTCGTCGAGACGTTTGCCAATCTGCGTGTAGGTTGCCCGTGAGACGGTGAAGGCGAGATGGTGGAGATTGCCTATGCCTTCGGGATTGCGGGTGGCATCCGGTTCACGGTTCTCGTTGGTAAAAATCGTAATCAGACGCCCGTCTCCGGAATCGAAATAGAGGTGGTTCTCTGCCGGGACGTCGAGGTTAGGTTGCTCAAAAACAAATGGCATACCCAGCACACCTTCCCAGAAGTCGATGCTGGTCTGCCGGTCTGCGCCGATCATCGTGATATGATGGACACCCTGAGTCTGGATTTTCTTCATGATTCTACCATCCTGTGTTTAGCCAAGTGAACCTGAATCGACGCCCGATAGGCGTGAGTTCTTGCCAGGACAGTATACTACATACCCCGTGCCAGGCACCCCGTGAATGGCTCTGGTGGGCGAAGATCCCGCCGCGGGGTGCCTGGCACGCACGAACGTGATGGGTTACCACTTCCGTCAGGGACTCAAAAGAAAAAACCTGCCTACTCACGGAAGCAGGCAGGTCGTATATGCCGGCAAGGTATCTCTTTAACGGCAGCTCACGTTCGGATTCCAGTCGGCGAAGTCGCCGTTGGGATTGTGAGACCAGACCCAGGCGTGGACCTCGTAGAAGGGGGGCACCTCGTGGACACCCACGGCCGTCTTGCGGGCCATGGTCCGCCCCAGGAATTCCGGAGCGTCATCGCCACTCAGGGCATCTTCGAAGACTACGTACTCCACACTGACCAGCTTTATGCTGCCATCGGCCTGCGGTTCGTACATTAATACTTCCGGCTTTTCCAGCTCCAGCACGTCGTCTGCAGCCAGGTCGCCGTTGAGGTAATGCTGGCCCATGGCGACGGCCGGGTCATTGGGGTTGACGGTGCAGTCAAACAGGATTTCGTAGCCGTCGGCCAGGGCCACGTCCAGGTCATGATACTTCGCCGTCGCCCTGCGAATCGTGGCGAGGTCCCGTTTTTCGCCGGCAGCAGCATAGGCCAGGCTTGCGGTAATCGACACAGCTACCAGAACAATCAACGTGATTAGCGTTCTCTTTTTCACTTTTGCCTCCATTTGGACTTGAATTTTTGGGAACGCGACCGCTAACCGGCCGTCGTCGGATCCATGATGGTGTTGACTTCGGCGACCAGATTGGCCGGGAAACCGCCGCGACGGGCGTGTTCCAGCACCGCCTCCGCATCTTCGGCCACGTGGATGCAGTACAACTTGTCGCCGGCGACGAAGGTCTGCACCCAGTGATAGGGGACATTCATCTCGTCCAGCACACCATTGCTGGTCTGGGCGATGGCCTGCAGCTCTTCAGCCGTCAGGTTCGCCGCACCGGGTACTTCACGTTCGATGATGAACTTTTTCATTGGAAACTCTCCTTTTGAATAGTGGTTGTGGTTAAGTTGCTCTCAGCGTATCCGGGCGCCGTTTACCATTCGTCTACCTGACCGTTTGGAAAGGCGTTGTTGACAAAGTGGGTTGATTATTGGATAAATTGGGTGCTTATCGTCGCCCCTCACCTTATGCGCACAAACCACTTGCCGGTCCAGACATCCTCCGTTGGCTCTGGGCTGTAATTGACGAGGAGAGAATGCCATGTCCGGACTAAAGCTGTCTTTTCTCGGACCGCCTCGGGTCGAGTTAGACGGCGAACCGGTGGAAATCGGTTCCAGCAAAGCGCTGGCCCTGTTAGCCTACCTGGCGATAACGGGTAAAGGTCACAGTAGGGACGCCCTGAGCACTCTGCTCTGGCCCGACAGTGACCAGAGCCGGGCACGCAGCTACCTGCGCCACGCCCTCTGGGCCTTAAAGCAGGCTATAGGAGTGCAGTGGTTGCAGGCCAGCCGGGAGCAGATCGGTTTCCGGCCGGACGAAGAGACGTGGCTGGACGTGCAGGCGTTTCAGGCGGCGCTGGCGCAGATAGCGGCGCACGACCACAGCAGCGACCGGCTCTGTCCTGCCTGCCTGGCGCAGTTGGCGGAAGCCGTCGACCTTTACGACGACGACTTCCTGTCTGGGTTCACCCTTCCCGATGCTCCCGCGTTCGACGAGTGGCAATTCTTCCAGGCTGAAGAGCTGCGACAACTCCTGGGCGGTGCTCTAGAACAGCTGGTGAAGGAATACACCACCCGGCAGGATTACGACGACGCCGCCCGCTGTGCCCGGCGCTGGCTTAGCCTGGACCCGTTACACGAGCCGGTTCATCGCATTCTGATGCGCCTCTACGCGTTATCAGGCCAGCAAGCAGCCGCCCTGCGCCAATACCAGGAGTGCGTGAGTCTGCTGAAGGACGAGCTGGGCGTTGAGCCTGAAGAAAAGACAGTAGCATTATACGAAGCTGTCCGCAGCCGCCAGTTGGGACCGGTAGAGGCGGGCCACCCGGTTCCTGCCCGGATTCCGGAGCAACGGTACCAATTGGCGGAGCTACTGGACACAGGCACCCACGGTGAAGTGTACCTTGGTCGTGACAGGCAAACGGGCGAGCCGGTAATCGTCAAACGATTGCGCCCGGAGGCAGTCAGAGCTGATGAGGGCCTACTGGCCCGCTTCGTGCAGG
>Ga0207752_1000501_pt1 | contig 18376 bp, 13 predicted proteins | sample Pon2CUnioCityCA_6_FD_187272 | JGI IMG/M metagenome (GOLD analysis project Ga0207752, IMG submission 187272) | Marine sediment microbial community from Union City, CA, USA - Pond 2C Sediment 2 (SPAdes) | ecosystem: Environmental > Aquatic > Marine > Intertidal zone > Salt pond sediment ...
TCAAACCGCCACGCAAGTCGCCACGCAAGTCGCCACTCTGGCCCGCGCCCAGATCCCGGCCGGTGACGGTGCCGAAGTCACGCGCTGCCGGGGCGATCACCCGCCGCAGCGACACGGCGCGTTCGAAATCCGCGGCGTTGCCGTTGAGCTGCAGACGGAACACGACGATACCGGCACTGGCGCGCCGCACCTGCACCTCGCGCACCACCGGCATGCGCGCCAGCGAGCGCTGCACGCGGGCGTAGTCGGCGAGACTGGCCACGCGGTTGACGCGCAGACTGATGGCATCGCCACCACCGCCGCCGCCGCGCACCGCGAAGCGCGCGCCCAGCTCGCGACCCAGCCCGGCGAGACCGCCGTCGAGCACCGCGGCGAGGCCGGCGTCGGCGCTGCTCCAGCGCAGCGGCCGACCACCCTCCACCAGCGACCACTCGGCGGCCCAAGCACCGCCGGCGCTCTGCGCCAGATGGCCGGTGAGCACCGCATCCGCGGCGTAGCGACGCGAGGCATCGAGAATCCGCTCGGAGAAGCCGCCGCGCACGTCGGAGTAATCGAGGGCGCGCTGGTCATCGATATCCATCAGCGGCAGCAGCAGCGGCAGGCCGCGGCGCTGCGCCGCATCCTGCAATTCGCTGCGCAGCAGGGTGTCCACGTCGGCGCCGAGCAAAAAGCGCTGACGACCGTGCTCGACCGCCAGCCAGACCAGCGTTTCCGGCCGCTCACTGCCCCACAGGGCGATGCCGCGGCCGCGCAGGTCGCGCTCCAGCGCGGATGGTGAAAAGCGCACGTAGAGGCTGTGGCTCGCCGCGCTCTCCACCGAGCTGTCGCCCTGCGGCGGCAGGCTGTCGTAGCGATATTGCAGGACGTAGGCGGAAGCGCCGTCGAGAATCGCGCCAACTTCGGGCCGGCTGGCCGCGCTGTCGTCGCCGGTGAGCTTGACCAGCACTTCGGCCAGCGCGCGGCGAAAGCCCGCCTGGCGCTCGCGCGCGCCCTGCCCGTCGGTGAGCACATCGGCCTCGTACAAGCCGCTCACCTGCACGCTGCGCGCCGGGGTGCAAAACAGCATCAGACTGGCGGCCAGCAGGGCCGCGGCGCGCAGAGGAGCGGGCATTTGAAGCATCGTCGGAGCTTACCGGGGAGAATCTGGACGGTGTAAAATACCAGTTTTTTGCCGGCGCTTCAGGCCCGGCCCCACCGCCACCGGAAGCCGCTGCCATGCCCGACAACACCGACCCCCGCCCCACGCTGAGCTACCGCGACGCCGGGGTCGATATCGACGCCGGCAACGCGCTGGTCGAACGGATCAAACCGGCGGTGGCCGGCACCCGCCGCGCCGGGGTGCTCGGCGGCATCGGCGGCTTCGGCGGGCTGTTCGAGTTACCGCTCGACCGCTACCGCGAGCCGGTGCTGGTCTCGGGCACGGACGGCGTCGGCACCAAGCTGAAACTGGCCATCGACAGCGGCCGCCACGAACGCATCGGCATCGATCTGGTGGCGATGTGCGTCAATGACATCATCGTCGCCGGCGCCGAGCCGCTGTTTTTCCTCGACTACTACGCCACCGGCAGGCTGGATGTGGAAATCGCCGCCAGCGTCGTCGAGGGCATCGCCGAGGGCTGTCGACAGGCGGGCTGCGCGCTGATCGGCGGTGAGACCGCGGAGATGCCGGGCATGTATGCCGAGGGCGACTACGACCTGGCCGGCTTCTCCGTCGGCATCGTCGAAAAGTCGCGGATTCTCGACGGCGGCAGCGTCGCGGCGGGCGATGCGCTGATCGGGCTGGCCGCCTCCGGGCCGCACTCCAACGGCTACTCGCTGGTGCGCAAGGTGCTGGAGGTATCCGGTGCCCGGCTGGATGAGGCCTGCGGCGAAACCAGCCTCGGCGACGCGCTGCTGGCGCCGACCCGAATCTACGTCAAGCCGCTGCTGGCGCTGCTCGCCGAGCAGCCGGTGCACGCGCTGGCGCACATCACCGGCGGCGGTCTGCCGGAAAATCTGCCGCGCGTGCTGCCCGCCGGCACGGTGGCCGAGATCGACGCCGCCAGCTGGCGGCGTCCGGCGGTGTTCGATTGGCTGCAGCGCGCCGGCAATATCGCCGACGCCGAGCTGTATCGCACGTTCAATTGCGGCATCGGCATGGTGGTGGTGGTGCCGGGCGCGGCCGCCGAAGCCGCCGTCGCAACGCTCAACGCCGCCGGCGAGCGGGCCGTGGTGATCGGCCACATCGCCACCGGCCAGCCCGGCGCCGCGCCGCGCGTGGACATTCGCTGATGGCAGAAAAGCTGCGCGTGGTGGCGCTGATCTCCGGCCGCGGCAGCAATCTGCAAGCGCTGCTCGACGGCTGTGCCACAGGGCGGATCGACGCACAGATCGTCGCCGTGATCAGCAACCGCCCCGGGGCCGCCGGGCTGGCGCGCGCCGCCGCCGCGGGCATCGCCACCGCGGCGATCGACCATCGGGCTTTCGCCGAACGTGATGCCTTCGACGCCGCGCTGGCCGCGGCGATCGACGCGCATCGACCGGACCTGGTGGTGCTGGCTGGTTTCATGCGCATCCTCGGCGATGGCTTTATCCGCCATTACGCCGGTCGCCTGCTCAACATTCATCCATCGCTGCTGCCAAAATACCCCGGCCTCGACACCCACCAGCGGGCGCTGGCCGCCGGCGACGATGAGGCCGGCGCGAGCGTACACTTCGTCACCCAAGAGCTCGATGGCGGCCCCGTGGCGCTGCAGGTGCGCGTGCCGATCGTCCCGGGGGATACGCCGGATACACTGGCCGCCCGCGTGCTGGCCGGAGAGCACCGCATCTATCCACTGGCCGTGCAGTGGTTCGCCAACGGCCGCTTGGCAACGAATGGACAAATGGTCACGCTGGACGGTGAACCACTGCGACAACCTGTCACTCTGCAGGATCCGTGAGCAACAATCTCAGGGAGTTGAACCGTGCACAGATCGATGCGCTATCGCAAAACCCGGCTGGCGACAACGCTGGCCAGCCTCCTCACCGCACTGGCGGCGAGTGGATTCGCCGGCGCCGGAGAAGGTGGCGCGACGCGCGCACAGACGATGCCGACGACACCGCAGCCCTACAGCGCCGAATACCAGCTCGGCAACGGTGCGCTGGATATCGGCCGCACCAGCATGCAGCTGGAAAAGCTCGACGACCACTGGCGCTTCGCCAGTCAGACGCGCGCCACCGGGGTGATGAAGCTGCTGATGGAAGGCGAGGTGCACGAGCGCAGTGATTTCACGCTGACCACGGAAGGCATCCGCCTGCTCAACTACGCCTTCCGCGATGAGAACAAATCTCGCCGCGACACCAGCGCCAGCACCGACTGGGCGGCGGGCACGCTCGCATTCAGCTATCGCGGCCGCCGCGGCACACTGCCACTCGAAGACATCGAGAGCCTGCACGATCGCCTTTCCAGCGGCATCGCGGTGATGCTGGCACTGATCGACGAGCGTCTGCGCGAGGGCGGAGAAGCTTTGCGACTGGAGGTCTTCGACGGCAATGAAATCAAGCCGATGCGCTTCGCCGTGACCGGGCGCGAGCACATCGACACGCCACAGGGAGAGGTTGAAGCGCTCCGCGTCGAGCGCCTTCGCGGCGAAGGCCGCCGGCGCACGCTGACCTGGTACGCGCCATCGCTGGACTATGTTCCGGTGCGCATCGAACAGCACAAGGATGACAAGCTGGTGGTGCGCATGTCGCTGCAAAAATTAGCGCCAATCGACAACTGAAGCGCGGGGCAACGGCTTCGCCGCGGCGAGAGAAAAATTGATCGCGACAGGTGTCGCCAGCTGGCCGGCAGCCCCGGGGCTGCTGGGCGCGGGGCGAACCGAGCGCCCTCAGCGAGGCGGATGCCGGGCGGGCGGTGACGAGGTGAGGCCGGGGAGCGGGCTGCGGGCCTGCGGCGGCGCGCGTCTCAGAAGCGGTGCTGGAAGGTGGCCCGCAGGCGGTAGTCCGGCTCTTCCTCGGGCGACTCGGTCAGCAGCACCGGAACTTCGACGCCGGCGCTCAGGGTGAAGTCGGTGCGCTCCCAGAACAGGCTCGGGGTCAGGTACCAGTCACCGCTACGCTGGCTGGCCACATCGCGCTGTGTGTCAGCGCGGGAGAAGTCGCCGCGCAGAGACAGCAGCCACATGGGTTCGACTGCCGCCCAGTCGGCTCCGAAGCGACGCCCGGTGGTGTAGCCCAACGACCACTGCTGACCGGCATCGAGCTGGCCCTCGGCGTAGTCGGCCACACTCAGATCCAGGCCGTGATACCAGTCGCGGTCATAGTTGCCGTAGGACAGCCCCAGGCTGTGTCCGCTTACGCTGGGCAGGTAGCCCGTTTCGCGCGGCTTCACGCGCAGCGAGGCACGGTAGCGAAAGCCGGTTTCCGGGCGCGGCAATTCGTAGAGTTCATCGTCGCTGACCGGGCGCGAGTCGGCGCTGACCGTGTAGCTGGGCAGCGCGCCGAAGAGCACGTCGCTCAGCGGATCGGCACCCCGCCGGCGCGGCGTGATGTGAAAGGAGACATCGGTGGCGATTTCCGCGTCGGCGGAATTGGCAGATGCTCTCGGCGAGGGGTCATTGACGACGCTGCGCAGGCTGTAGTCCACCTCGTCACCGGTAGCGGCGAAAGCCGCCGTGGCGATGCCGTTTCCGACCGCCAGAACCAATGCCAAAGTGCCGTTAAGAATTTGCCGCTGCATCTCGCTCCGCTCCCGCTACGCTCCGTGTATCGGGCCGTGTGGTTACTGACCCTTTACTTAATAGTGTAAATTATACGCAGCTGCCACGCGCAAACTGGATAACCGTTCCAAATTGTAAGGTGTGGCTGCGACCAAAGTGATGCGGCCACCGACGTGCGGCGGCGTTTTCCGGAGTGAGCCGTGCCCGACCAGCCCGCAGACCACCTCTCAGACCTCGATCCCCCCAGCAAAAGCCAGCGCAAGCGCGAGGCGCAGGCGCTGACTGCGCTCGGCCGCAGGATCGCTGAGCTGTCGGCCGGCGACTACGCCACACTGCCGCTGGATGGCACGCTGCGCGAGGCGTTCGACGAGGTTCGCGGCATGCGCAGCCACGCCGCGCGCAAGCGACAGCAGCAATACATCGGCAAACTGCTGCGACACGGCGACGCCGAGCGGCTCGAAGCAGCGCTGGCGGCGATCGAAAACCGCGGTCGCGAAGACGCGGCGCGCCACCACCGCGTCGAGCGCTGGCGCGATCGTCTGCTCGCAGAGGGTGATGCCGCACTCGGCGATCTGCTCGCCGAGTATCCGCAGGCTGATCGCAACCACCTGCGCCGCCTGCTGCGCACGGCGCGCCGCGAGGCGGACACCGACAAACCACCGCGCGCGGCGCGCGAACTGTTCCGCGCGCTGCGCGAGCTGGCCGCGGCCGACTGAGTGCGGTCAAACCGACCCGACCACTCTCAATTCAAGCCGGCTATCAGCCTTTCGTTGACGTAGGCGGAGAGGATCATCGACTGGTTGGCGTCCGGCTTGATGAACTCCAGCCCCAGCCAGCAGGCCAGACGCGCCGATGGATCGGCGATTTCGCCCGCACCACGCACGATGGCGTTCAGGTTGACCCGGTGGCTGGCGCCGGCCACCTCCAGTTCCGCGGCCACCCGCAGCCAGTCGCCGGGGGCGGCGATGACATCGGCGCAGGCGACCCGCATGCCGCTGCGGCTGACGTCCATGGCGACGGCGGCGAAGACATCGCCGGACGGCTTGCCGGTGGCATCGACGCGCTGCAGCGACACCGTCTGGCTGACGCTGACGCGCGTCGAATTGCGCACTTCGCGCTCTTCAAACGCGCGCGGATAGCGCAGGTGAAGATAGGGGAGCGGCCGCTGACGGCTGAACAGCACCTCGGTCTGAAAGCCGTAGGCGGTGCCGCCAATGATGGTGCGCGCGGCGAACAGCTGCCCCTCGCCGACCACCGCGTACCTGCGGTTGTTGCGCGGTGCGCCGCTGATCAGACTGGTCTCGCCGCAGACACCGTAGATGGGCACATTGAAGCGCCCGAAGTCGCTCTGATCGCCCAAGCGCTGCAGCTGCAGCAGCTCGCCGATACGAAAGGGAATCTGGCCACTCATCCTGCTTCTCTATCTCTAATCCATATCTGCTGTTGCGAGCCACATAGCGGCCGCTGCAGTGGTCTCCTGTAGCTGCGCGGCAGTTTCGACGAATCGACTTATTTTGACGACTTGTCAAAAATAGACAGAGTGTGCAACCATCCCCCCATGAATACTCAAAGTCGCAAACAGCGCGAAATGCGCGAGCGCGAAGCGCTGTTTCTGGACATCGCCGAACGCCTGCTCCACGAGGGCGGCCACCAGGCGCTGTCGATGGACCGCATCGCCGAACTGGCCGAGTACTCCAAGGGCACGGTCTACCAGCACTTCAAGTGCAAGGAAGAGGTGCTGATCAACCTCTGCTGGCGCGGCCTGGGGGTGCTCGCCGACTTCTTCGAGCGCGCCGCCGCCTTCGACGGCCACAGCCGCGAGCGCATGCTCGCCTGCCAGCTGGGGCATCGCCTCTACGCCGGTCTCTACCCGCTCCACTTCGACCTGATCAACACCGTCAAGGCCGGCGGCGTGAAGGAGAAAATCGGCAGCGACTGCCTGCTGCGCCACGCCGAACGAGAGCAGCGCGTGCACGCCGCCATCGCCGGCATCGTGTTTGCGGCCAGGCAGCGCGGCGAGCTGCCGCAGGACACCCGGCTGGCGCCGATGGAGCTGGTCTACGCCCTGTGGTCGCTGTCATTCGGCGGCCTGACGCTGCAGACCTTCGATATCGATTTCACCGAAATGGGCGTCAGCAACCCGAACCGCGCACTGCAGCTGTTCGCCGGCTGCGCGCTGGATGCCATCGGCTGGCGCCCGCTGTCCGGCGAGTTCGACTACGCCGCCAGCGCGGAACGCATCGCCCGCGAACTATTCGCCGAAGAATTCGCCCAACTGGCTGCGCGCGATGCCGGCCAGCCGCCGCACCCACCCGAGGATTGAAATCATGGTCAAACGCTACGCCGAATGGATTGTGCGCCTGCGCTGGCCGATCATCATCGCCACCCTGCTGGCGGTCGGCGCGCTGGCTTCCGGGGGGCGCCTGCTGAGCTTCACCAACGACTACCGGGTGTTCTTCGGCGAAGAGAATCCGCAGCTCACCACCTTTGAGCAGCTGCAGCAGACCTACACCAAAAACGACAACATCCTGATCATGCTGCAACCCGCTGGCGGCGATGTGTTCGTGCCCGAGGTGCTGCAGGCGGTGGTCGAGCTGACCGAACAGGGCTGGCAGGTGCCCTACTCGACGCGGGTCGATTCGATCAGCAATTTCCAGCACACCTGGGCCGACGGCGACGAACTGGTGGTCGAGGATCTGATCTACCAGCCCGAAGCGCTGGACGCCGACGGGCTGGCGCGCGTGCGCAAGATCGCCACCAGCGAGCCGCGACTGGTCAACAAGCTGGTCTCGCCGAGCGGCCACGTCACCGGGGTCAACATCACGGTGGAAACCCCCGGCCTCGACGCCAACGCCGAGCTGCCGGAGGTGGTCGACTTCGCCCGCGCGATGATCGCCGATTTCCAGACCCGCTACCCGGACATCGATTTCTACTACACCGGCGTGGCGGTGATGAACCAGGCCTTCCCCGAGGCCACCATCAGCGATATGCAGACGCTGATCCCGGCCGCCTTCGCGATCATCGTCGTCGGCCTGCTGGTGTTTCTGCGCAGCCTGCTCGGCACCATCGCCACCGTGCTGGTGATCCTGATGTCGATCGCTACCGCGATGGGCAGCGCCGGCTGGCTGGGCATCGTGCTGTCGCCGCCTTCGGCCTCCGCGCCGACGCTGATCCTGACCCTGGCGGTGGCCGACTGCGTACACCTGCTGGTGTCGATGCTGCACGAAATGCGCATCGGGCGGGACAAGCGCGCCGCCGCGGTCGAAGCGCTGCGGATCAACTTTCACCCGATCTTTCTGACTTCGCTGACCACCGCGATCGGCTTTCTGTCGATGAATTTCTCCGACGCGCCGCCGTTTCACGCCCTGGGCAACATCACCGCGATGGGCGTGGCGTTCGCCTTTGTGCTGTCGGTGACCTTTCTGCCGGCGCTGATGTGCGTGCTGCCGCTGCGGGTCAGGCAGCGCAGCAGCGATGAGCTGACGCGCATGGACCACCTGGCCAGCTTCGTGATCGAGCGGCGCAAGCCGCTGCTGATCGGCATGTCGCTGATCATGCTGGCGCTGATCGCGCTGGCGCCGAAAAACGATATCAACGACATCTTCGTCGAGTACTTCGACGAACGCATCGAGTTCCGCCGGCATGCCGACCACATCACCGACGAACTCTCCGGCATGTATTTCATCGACTATTCGCTGAATTCGGGTGAGCCCAACGGCATCAGCGCGCCGGACTTTCTCGGCAAGCTGCAGGCTTTCGAGCGGTGGCTGCAGCAGCAGCCGGAAGTCCTGCACGTCAACGTGTTCAGCGAGGTGATGCGCAAGCTCAACCAGAATATGCACGCCGACGACCCGGACTGGTATCGCCTGCCGGATCAGCGCGAACTGGCCGCGCAGTACCTGCTGCTGTACGAGATGTCGCTGCCCTACGGGCTGGATCTGAACAATCAGATCAACATGGACAAGTCCGCCACCCGCGTCAGCGCCACCATCAGGACCCTGCCCACCAGCGAGGTCTACGCCTTTGAGGATCGCGTCGCCGCCTGGTTTGACGCCAACGCCCCGGCGCTGAAAACCGAGGGCGCCAGCCCGGTGGTGATGTTCAGCCACATCGCCAAGCGCAATATCAGCAGCATGCTCGGCGGCACCGCTCTGGCCATCGCGCTGATCTCCGGCGTGCTGATCGTCGCCCTGCGCTCGCTCAAGTTCGGGCTGATCTCGCTGCTGCCGAATCTGCTCCCGGCCGGCATAGGCTTCGGCCTGTGGTATCTGATGGTCGGCGAGATCGGCCTGGCGGTGTCGGTGGTGGCGGCGATGACGCTGGGCATCGTGGTCGACGACACCATCCATTTTCTGAGCAAGTACCTGCGCGCGCGCCGCGAGCAGGGGCTCGACGCCCGCGAGGCGGTACGCTACGCCTTCCACACCGTCGGCGTGGCGTTGACCGTGACCACCATCGTGCTCACCGCGGGCTTTTTGATACTCGCCACCAGCGCGTTTGAAATCAACGCCAGCATGGGCCTTTTGACAGCGCTGACGATCAGCATCGCGCTGATCGTCGATTTCCTGTTCCTGCCCCCGCTGCTGATCATGATCGAGGAGAAAAAATCATGCAGACCGGAATTTGCCGACCAGTAGCCAGCCGACTCGGCGCCGCAGGGATCACCGCCAGCCTGCTCGCCGCCGCGCTGATCAGCACCACACTGACCAGCCCCCCGGCGCGGGCCGAAACCGCGCAGGAGAAGGGCCTCGCCATCGCCGTCGAAGCCGAGCGGCGCGACAGCGGCTGGGGCGACTCGCGCGCCGCCATGCTGATGGTGCTGAAAAACCGCCAGGGCGACGAAAGCGTGCGCGAAGTGCGCGTGCGCAGCCTGGAGGTGGAAGGCGACGGCGACAAGAGCCTGTCGATCTTCGACCAGCCGCGCGACGTCAAGGGCACCGCCTTCCTGAGCTTTTCCCACGCCACCCGGCCGGACGATCAGTGGCTCTACCTGCCGGCACTCAAGCGCGTCAAACGGATCAGCTCGCGCAACAAATCCGGGCCGTTCATGGGCTCGGAGTTCGCCTATGAAGACATCTCCTCGCAGGAGGTGGAAAAGTACCGCTACAAGCATCTGCGCGACGAGCAGCTCGACGGCCGCGATGTCTTCGTCGTCGAGCGCTACCCCGAGTACGAAAACTCCGGCTACACCCGCCAGGTGGCGTGGATCGACGCCGAGCGCTACATCCCGCTGAAAGTGGATTTTTACGACCGCAAAGACAGCCTGCTGAAAACCCTCAGCTACAGCGACTACCGCCAGTATCTCGACCGCTACTGGCGCGCCGACAGCATGCTGATGGTCAACCACCAGAACGGCAAATCGACCCGCCTCGACTGGTCCGACTACCAGTTCGGCACCGGCCTGCAAGAGCGCGATTTCGACAAGAACGCACTCAAGCGCCTGCGGTAGACAGCCATGGGCGAGACACGACTCGCGCGCCTGCTGGCCGGGCTGCTGATGGCACTCTCAGCCAGCCACGCCGCGCAGGCCGCCGGCGAGTGGCACGGCGAGCTGGCCATCGAGGCGCGCCACTTCAGCGACCCGCCACCGCACAGCGCCGACTGGTCGGACGGCGCTTCGCTGGCGCTGGATCTGGAGTACTACGAGCGCATCGGCGACCGCCACAGCCTGGTGGTCAGCCCCTTTGTGCGCCTCGATCAGCGCGATCAGCAGCGCAGCCACGCCGATCTGCGCGAGGCCTTCTGGCACTACTACGCCGACGAGTTCGAGCTGCGCGCCGGGATCGGCCAGGTGTTCTGGGGGGTCACCGAATCGCGCCATCTGGTCGATGTGATCAACCAGACCGATTTCGTCGAGAGCAGCGACGGCGAGGACAAGCTCGGCCAGCCGATGCTGCAGCTGATCCTGCCCACCGACATCGGCAATCTGGAGCTGTTCTGGCTGCCGTACTTCCGCGAGCGGACCTTCGCCGGCGTCGATGGCCGACCGCGGCCGGCGCTGCCGGTGGCAGTCGATGAGCCGGTGTACCAATCCGGCCGCGGGCCGCGCCACTGGGATTTCGCGGCGCGCTACAGCCACAGCTTCGGCATTTGGGATCTGGGCCTGTCGCAGTTCACCGGCACCGCCCGCGCGCCGCGCCTGGTGCCGACCTTCGACGCCGCCAGCGCCAGCCTCAAGCTGGTGCCGCACTACGATCTGGTGTCGCGCAGCGGCATCGATCTGCAAGCCACCATCGACGCCTGGCTGTGGAAGCTGGAGGCGGTTCACCAGCGCGCCGCGCTGCGGCAGGATCACAGCGAAGCGGTGGCCGGTGTCGAGTACACCTTCTTCGACATGCGCGGCAGCGGCGCCGATCTGGGCCTGATCGTCGAATACCTCTACGACCAGCGCGGCGCCGATGCCGATCAGCCATTTCAGGACGATCTGATGCTCGGCCTGCGACTGGCGCTCAACGATGTGCAATCCAGCCAGGCGCTGTTCGGCGTCATCGCCGACCTCGACGGCGGCGGCCACAGCCTCGCGCTGGAGGCCAGCCGGCGCCTCGGCGATGATTTCACCCTGGATTTCGAAATGCGCGCCAGTGAGAACGTCGATCCCGCCGAAGACCCGCAGCTGGCACCCTTCTCGCACACGGATTTCGCTCGACTACAATTGAGCTGGTACTTCTGAGCCGTGCGGCGCGGCGCGCAAGCGCTGTGCTGCGCGACTCAAGCGGCGCTCGCAGCAGCCGCCAAAAGCGGGATAACACCGCAGGATTCTGGTGCCAGCCTTGTCAGCCACAGCCCCCATGACACATGCCGTGCAGCCACGGCATTCCCTCAAGTACCGGCTCGCCGCCGGGCTGCTGATTTGCGGTCTGGCACTGGCGATTCTGCTCGGCAGCTACGCGCGCCACAAACTGATCGCCGTGGCCGAGCAGGGGCTGACGGAAAAGACCCGCGATCTGGTCGATAACCTGCGCCTGGCGGAGATCACCGACAGCGATGATCCGCTGGCCTCACGCTTCATCCACTGGCAGCGACACGATGACCTGCGCGCGCTGCGCATCGCGACCGCCGACGGCCTGCGCAGCCACGATCCCGATCAGCTGCTGGCCAGCCATCGCCGCCTGATCCAGCAGCCCGCAGCGCAGGCCATCGCACAGGATGGCGGCCGCGAGACCGGGCGCAACGCCAGCGCTCTGCTGCGCGGCACGAGCGGCGCCAGACAGAGTGCGCTGACGCCGCTGGGCGACGACCTCTACTACTACCGCAGCGGCGACATCGAGCTGATCGTCGCCGGCGGTGCGCCGCTGGCGCTGGCGCGTCGCGAGGGCTGGCACATTTTCACCGTGCTCACGCTGGGCAGCCTGGCGCTGTCGCTGATCAGCCTGGTGTGGCTGTCGCAGCGCGTACTGCGCCCGCTGCAAACCCTCGACAGCGTGCTGCAGTACCGCGCCCGCGGCGCACCGCAGGCCTGGGCGCCGCAGGACGGCGATGACGAACTGGGCCGTCTGGGCATGCGCATCAATCACACGCTGCGCACCGTCGAGCGGCACAACAACCGGCTCACCGCGATTCTCGACACCGCCGCCGACGCCATCATCACCACCAACCCGGTGGGTGACATCGAGTCGATCAACCCGGCGGCCGAGCAAATTTTCGGCTATTGCGCACAGAGCATCATCGGCCAGCCCATCGAACTGCTGCTGCCCAACCTCTACGACGCGCAGAGCATCGATGATCTGATCGACAATTTCGGCAGCCCGAGCACCCCGGCGGACGCCGAGCTGTACCGCAATCTGGGCCGCCGCAGCGACGGCAGTCTGGTGGATATCGACGTGACCATCGCCGAGACTACCGCCGGCGATCACCACCTGTTCACCATCATCGCCCGCGATGTCAGCGAGCGGCGCCGCGCCGAGCGCGAGCGGCGCGCCAGCGAGCGCCGCTACCGATCGATGTTCGACGCCTCCACCGTGGGCGTTGCGCTGATCGACCGCGACGGCTGCTTCATCGAGGTCAATAACGCCTTCGCCGAGATGCTCGGCTTCCAGCCGCAAGAGTTGCTGGAGATGGATAATCAGGCCCTCACCCATCCCGCCGACCGCCGCCGCACGCGGGTCTACACCGCGCGCCTGGTGCGCAGCGGCAAGGGCCGCAAGCGGTTGGAAAAGCGCTTCATCCACCGCGATGGCAGCATCGTCTGGGGGGATATGAACATCGCCCCGGTGCTCGATGAAGACGGCCGCACCGAGTATCTGGTCAGCGTCATCTGCAACATCAGCCAAAGCAAAGCCAACGAGCTGGCGCTGCGCGAATCGGAGCAGTGCTTTAAGGATTACACCTCGGTGTCCGCCGACTGGTTCTGGGAGATGGATGCCGAGCTGCGCTTCACCCGGCTGTCCGGGCGGCTGTTCGAGATTCTCAACGTGCGCCCGCAAGACATCATCGGCAAACGCCGCGACGAGCTGCTCGGCAACGCTCGGGATCCGGCCATCCGCCGCCACCTCGAAGACCTGCGCGCACACCGCCCGTTCCGCGATTTCGAATACCCCTTCTCGATGGATGGCAAGTGCGGCTACGTGTCGATCAGCGGCAAGCCGCTGTTCGATGCCGACGGCACATTTCTCGGCTACCGCGGCACCGGCAGCGACATCACCCGGCGCAAGGCCATCGAGGCGGAGCTGTCGGCGCACCGTGAGCACCTGCAGGATCTGGTCGATGCGCGCACCGAAGAACTCAGCGCCGCGGTCGAGGAAGCCGAGCAGGCAAATCGCTCGAAGACCGAATTTCTGGCCAATATGTCCCACGAGCTGCGCACGCCGATGCACGCCATCATCAGCTTTTCCAAAATGGGGCTGCAGCGCCACGGCAGCGCGCCGGCAGAAAAGCTCGGCCACTACTTCCTGCGCATCAGCGAGAGCGCCGAGCGCCTGCTGGCGCTGCTCAACGATCTGCTCGACCTGTCCAAACTGGAGGCCGGCCAGATGCAGCTCGACCTGCAGCCCCACAAGCTGTGCGCCGTGGCCAACTCGGCGATCGACGAATTCTGTGCACTGGCGCGCGAGCGCCACCTGCAACTCGATCTGCAGTGTGGCTCGCAACTACCGGTGGAGATCGACGAATCGCGCCTGCTGCAGGTGCTGCGCAATCTGCTCTCCAACGCGATCAAGTTCAGCCCCGAGAACGGACGCATCGATATCTGCATCGAAGCCTGCGGCGCGAATCACATCCAGGTGGAAGTCCGCGATCAGGGCATCGGTATCCCCGAAAACGAGCTACACAGTGTTTTCGACAAGTTCGTGCAGTCGAGCAAAACCAAGACCGGCGCCGGCGGCACCGGCCTCGGGCTGGCCATCTGCCGCGAGATCGTGCTCGCCCACGGCGGTCACATCAGCATGGAAAACAACCGCCACGGCGGCGCCACCGCGCGGCTGATCCTGCCGCTGCGCCACGGCCAGCCAAAGGCGCTGAAAGCCAGCGGCTGAAGCGCCGCGCAGCGAAGCAGAAGTGGCTTTGCCAGCAGGCCGACGCATGCTGTAAAACCCCATCAGGTTCGGCTCTGAATTTTCGCACCCGGAATTCCCGACCATGGAGGAACCAGGCATCACCAGCCGGCAAGACCAGGCCCAGACCAGGCCCGACACTGGCAGCGACGCGAGCGGCCGCGCCCTGAGTACCGCCGAACCCACCGCCGACGATGCCCGCGCGGCACCGCTGCACCGGCGCCTCTACCGCCAGCTGGTTCGCGGGCTGCGCCGCTTCGCCGCGCCGCTGCTCACCCCGCAGAATCGCCAGCGGCAGAGCCTGAGTCGCTCGGAAGAGCGCCTGCGCCTGGCGCTGGAGGGCAGCCGCGAAGCGCTGTGGGATTGGGACACGCAGCTCAAAACGGCGTGGTTCTCACCGCGCTGGCAGCAGATCATCGGCTTCAGCGATGCACAGATGCGCACCTACCAGTGGGCCGAACACATCCACCCCGAGGACATCGAGGCCTTGCGCGCGCAGGTCAACCGCCTCTACGGCGAGACCCTGGACTACCTGCACGTGATCTGCCGCCACCGCTACCACAGCGGCGGCGAGACGGGCTGGAAGTGGATCGAAGCGCGCGCCGCCTGCCAGCGCGATGCCCACGGTCGCGTGCGGCGCATCGCCGGCCACCTGCGCGACATCGACGCCGAGCAACGCGCCAAACTGGCCCTGCGGCAAAGCGAGATGCGCATGGCCGAAGCCCAGCGGGTCGCCCACTTCGGCGACTGGTTGCTGGATATCCGCAGCGGCGAGCTGCAGTGGTCGGAGCAGACCCGCGTCCTGCTCGGGGTGACGCCACAGGTGCGCCCCAGCCCGCAGCTGCTGCTGCGCCTGGTCCACCCCGAGGATCGCCAGCGCCTGCGCCGCCTGCGCCGCCGGGTCATGGCCGGGGAGTGTGACTACGACATCGAATACCGCATCCGCAGCGACGATGGCGATATCCGCTGGCTGCATTCCATCGCGCGCGCCGAATACGACGCCGAGGGCCGGCTGCTGCGCCTGATCGGCGTGTTGCAGGAGATCACCCAGCGGCGCAGCACGGAGCACGCCCTGCGCCGCAGCGATAAACGCCTGCGCGAAGCCATCGAAGCGCTGGAGGAGGGCTTCGCCCTGTGGGACGCCAACGATCAACTGGTGATGTGTAACCGCCGCTACCGCGAGCTGTACGCCGAGATCGACGAGCTGATCGCCCCCGGCGCGACGTTTACCGAGCTGCTGCAGGCGAGCCTGCAGCACGGCGCGGTGGTGCTGGAGGGCGAAGCGCCGCAAAGCTGGCTGGCGCGCGTCCGCGAGCTGCACCGCGAGGGCGGCGTGCGCGAGCACCAGCTGGCCAGCGGCAGCCTGTTGCGCATCACCGAACGGCGCACCGCGGAGGGCGGCACGGTGTCCGTGCACAGCGACATCACCGAGCTGCGCAGCGCGGTCGGCGAAGTGCGCCGGCTGGCCTACTACGACGATCTCACCGCCCTGCCCAATCGCGCCCTGTTCCGCCGCCAGCTGCTCGACGCCACCCGCCGCGCGCGGCGCAGTGGGCGGCCGCTGGCGCTGTTGTTTCTGGATCTGGATCGCTTCAAGAATATCAACGACAGCCTCGGCCACGCCGCCGGTGACGAGCTGCTGCGGCTCACCGCACAGCGCCTGCGCGAAGCGCTGCGCGACAGCGACACGGTGGCGCGCCTGGGTGGCGATGAGTTCACCATCCTGCTGCCGGATCTGGCCTCGCGCGACAGCGCCACGCGGATCGCCGAGCACCTGCTGCAGGTGCTCGGTCGCGCCTATCGCCTCGGCGAGCACAGCGTCTACGCGGAGGCCAGCATCGGCATCACCCTGTGCCCCGAACAGGGCACCGAGCCGGAGGCGCTGCTGCGCCAGGCGGATATGGCCATGTACGCGGCCAAGCAGCGCGGCCGCAACACCCTCGCCTACTTCACCGCCGAGCTGACCGAACGCGCGCAGCACTTTCTACGCGCGGAGAGCGAATTGCGCCAGGCGCTGGCCGAACGCGCCCTGCGAATCCACTACCAGCCGGTCGTCGAGCTGGCCAGCGGGCGCATCGCCGGCGCCGAGGCGCTGGCGCGCTGGCCGGATGGCGACGGCGGCCTGCACGATACCGAGCAGATGATCAGCGTCGCCGAGGAGACCGGGCTGATCGATGACCTCGGCGAGCGCGTGCTCAGCGATGCGCTGGCAGCCTGCCGCGACTGGCGTTCGAGCGACGGCGGGCCACTGCATCTGGCGGTCAATCTGTCCGGCCGCCAACTGCGCAGCGGATTCGATGCCACGCGCCTCGCCGGGCTGCTCGCCAAATACGACTTTCCGGCACAGCAGCTGGTTCTGGAAATCACCGAAAGCACCTTCCTCGAACACAGCCAGAGCACGCTGCAAAACCTGCAGGAGCTGCGCGAGCTGGGGGCGCGCCTGGCGCTGGATGACTTCGGCACCGGCTACTCGGCGCTCGGCTACCTGCGCCGCTACCCGGTCGACCTGATCAAGATCGATCACAGCTTCGTCAGCGGCATGCACGTCGACGATGGCCACCGCGCACTGGTCGAGGCGATCATCGCCATGGCCCAGGGGCTCAAGCTGCAGGTGGTCGCCGAGGGAATCGAAACCACCGCGCAGGCTGCCGATCTGGCCCAGCTGGGCTGCCTGTGGGGACAGGGCTACCACTTTTCCCCGGCGCTGCCGGCGGATCAGTTCCACGCCCGACTGCTCTGCACAGACAACCCCTGAGCGCCGGCCGCGGCTGGCTCGCGGGCGATCGGGCGAACCGCTGGAGAACGCTTCGGCGACGTGTCAACATCGCTGCACCCGCCCCGCGCGACCGGCTCAGCACCACCCACCCGGATCCGCCCCATGGATGCACACATCATCGCCCTGGTGCTCGGCGCCGCGCTGTTGCACGCCGCCTGGAACGCCATGATCAAGACCGCCGGCGACGCCCTGCTGCGGCTGGCGCTGATCAATCTCACCGGTGGACTGGTGGCGCTGCCGCTGCTGTTGCTGGCCCCTGCGCCGCCGGCCGCAGCGCTGCCCTGGCTGGCCGCTTCGGTGCTCGCCCACCACGCCTACTACCTGCTGCTGGTGGCGGCCTATCGACACGGCGACCTGTCGCTGGTCTACCCCATCGCGCGCGGCTCGGCGCCGCTGCTGGTGGCCGGCGGCGGCTGGCTGCTGGCCGCTGAGGCGCTGTCGCCGCTCGGCCTGCTGGCCATCGCCATCATCTGCGCGGCGATCCTCAGCCTCGCCGCCGCACGCCCGCCAGCCGGCGCAGAGCGGGGCGACGCCAGCCGCCGCGGCAGCTGGCTGGCACTGGCCACCGGCGCATCGATCGCCGCCTACACCGTGTTCGATGGCCTCGGCGTGCGCGCCAGCACGCCGACTTCGGAGCCATCGGCGCTGCACGCGCTGGGCTACATCGGCTGGCTGCTGGCGCTCGACGCGCTGCCCATGGCGGTGCTCGCCGCAGCGCGTCGCGGCCGCGCGCTGGGCGCGGCGCTGGCCGCCGGCTGGCGCGCCGGGCTGGTCGGTGGCGCGCTCTCCGCGGCGGCCTACGGCGCGGTGATCTGGGCCATGGCCAGCCAGCCGATGGCGCTGGTCTCGGCACTGCGTGAGACCAGCGTGATCATCGCCGCGGCGATCGGCGTGTTTCTGCTCAAGGAGCCGCTCGGCGCGCGCCGCCTGCTGGCCGCCACAGTGGTCGCCGGCGGGGTGATCCTGCTGCAGCTCGACGGCCAGTGAGCGCGGCGTGACGAGGCTGACCCAGCACTGGCGCTTTCTGCTGTTCGGCTTCCTGCTCTGCTGGGGCACCTTCCCCGGGCAGACGTTTTTCTTTTCCCTGTTCAACCGCCAGATCCGCGCCGAATTCGAGCTCAGCCACGGCGACTTCGGCTTTTTCTATCTGCTCGCCACGCTGGCCAGCGCGCTGACGCTGAGCGCGCTCGGCGGCTGGATCGACCGCCTGCCGCTGAAGCGCTGGAGCTACGCGGTGATCGGCCTGCTGCTGATCGCCGGACTGTGCTTCGCGCTGGCACCGAACCTGCTGCTGTTCACCCTCGCCATCTACCTGCTGCGGCTCTCCGGCCAGGGCTTGCTGTCGCACACCGCGATGACCAGCATGGCGCGCTATTTCAGCGGCCTGCGCGGACGCGCGCTGGCGATCGCCGGGCTGGGCTATCCGGTGG
>Ga0207752_1000502_pt1 | contig 18367 bp, 15 predicted proteins | sample Pon2CUnioCityCA_6_FD_187272 | JGI IMG/M metagenome (GOLD analysis project Ga0207752, IMG submission 187272) | Marine sediment microbial community from Union City, CA, USA - Pond 2C Sediment 2 (SPAdes) | ecosystem: Environmental > Aquatic > Marine > Intertidal zone > Salt pond sediment ...
TTCCTGGCCCGCTATCGCGATCTAAATCTGTTCAATACATGACGGGCAGATATAGATGCGCATCATCTTGAGTCGGAAGGGTTTCGATTCCAGCGCCGGGGGTGTGGCCAGCCCGATTTTTCCTTCAGGTGAACTTTGTTCCCTACCGATCCCGGAGTCCAGTGACAACCTGGCGCGTGGACGCCCTTACGGAACTATCCACAACGCGGGTATATCCCTGGGATCCGTCGTCGCCGATCTGACGGGAGGGCAGCTGGGCCCGGGCGACCGCGCACATCTGGACCCAGATTTGGACCGGGAAAGCGTGCCCCGGCCACCCGGCTGGAAGCCCACTTTTGGTCAGACGGCGGCAGCAGAAAGCCACTTGCGTAACCAGCGGGTAGGGCCCGGCGACCTTTTCCTCTTCTTTGGTTGGTTCCGGGAAGTAGAGGAAAGTACGAATCGTTTTCGCTACCGGCCAGATAGTCCTGACCGGCATCTCCTCTTCGGCTGGCTCCAGGTTGCGCAGCGTCTCCCGGCAGCAACGGGCGGAGCGCTGCCGGGCTGGGTGCGAGACCATCCCCATGCCGTGGCCGCCTATTGCAACAACGACAGCCTGTATGTTGCCGCAGAGAGCTTGCAATTGGGCGGGTGCGGGCTGGATTTACCCGGAGGCGGGATATTCCGGCGCTACCACCCGCAACTTTGCCTCACGGCCAGGGGGGCATCGCGCAGCAAGTGGTCGCTACCGCTATGGATCCATCCCGGAGCGCGAGAATCAGCCCTTAGTTATCATGGACGGCCTGATCGCTGGTCGCGCACTGGCGATAGGACCTTGCTGCAAACCGTGGGCCGGGGGCAGGAGTTCGTGCTCAATTGCGAGCACTATCCGGAGGCGCTGGCCTGGGTCCGGGAACTACTGCTCACCTGCGCGGGCTGACCAGTGCTGACAGCTTGCCCCGGGCGGCAGCTATGCTAGAATATCCGCTGACATCATGAAATCACTGACCCTTATCGAGGAATTGTCTCTCAACGCCCTGCCCGCGGTCCGCACCCTCCATCTTGACGGCTGGATTCTGCGCTTTGCCGGCGGTTACAGCAAACGGGCCAATTCAGTCAATCCGCTTTATCCACCGGCAGGGGCCCTTGACCTAAGCAAAAAGATCGGAATCTGTGAAAGGCTGTACCGGGCGGAGGGCCTGCCCCCCATCTTCAAATTAACTTCGCACTCATACCCGTCTTCCCTCGATCAGGTGCTGGAAGAGAAGGGGTATCAACCAATTGCATCCACCAGCGTCCAGACCCTGAACGTGGCCGGGTTGGATTTGCCCGCATCTGGCCAGATCCAATGTACGCCGGAGCCTACAGAGGCGTGGCTGGCAGCCGTTGCTCGTATCGGTGCCTATGACGCGGACAGGCGGGCGTTGTTCGGTCCCCTGCTGCAACAGATTGTGCCCCCCGCCTGTTTTGGCCTCTTGTATATGGAAGGTGAGGCAATCGCTGCCGGGTACGCGGTAGCCAAAGCCGGCTTCGTCGGTCTCTTCCAGATCGGGACTGATCCTCGCTTCCGCCGCCGGGGCTATGCCCGTTCGCTCACCCGGCACCTGCTCCATTGGGGCCAGAGCCAGGAAGCCCACACTGCCTATCTACAGGTCACGCGCCAGAACACGCCGGCCCTCCGTCTATATGAGGGTCTCGGTTTCCGTGAAAAATACTGCTACTGGTACCGGCTAGGATCCACAGACCCGGTCACCTAGCGCCTGTAGTAGCGCTCCTTCCTGTTGGCAACCGCATCATTAGCAAGCGGGCCGCATGCGAAGCGAAATATCTGTCTTCCTCTTCTACTCTTGCACCAGGCGGGGCTGGGCCCAGACGCCTCCGCCCTGCGATTCAAGTAAAAAAGTTGTCTCCTTGCTCCAATAGCGCGGCAGCGACAGCGCAATCTCCTGCCAACCGGCTGTCGTTTCTTCCGCCGTTCCCACGGCCAGCAGGCTATCTGTTCCTCCTGCCAACGCCCGTATCCGGTAGCGGCCACTGGATGGCCCGTAGTAGGCCGTATAAAATCCCGCCCCGGCCGGGACGGTCACCGTCACGGCTATGGTCTGCCATCCCTGACCGGCTGTTGCTGTCGTCAGACGCTCCGCTCCGGCCGGACCGGCTATCTGTGGTGCCGTCCCTGCCGGCCATAAGAGATAGGTGGCCCCATATTCGTGGAGCCCGGGCAGCACGTCGCGAAGGCGCTCTCGCTCGTAATCGAACAGGTACGTTTCCGGCCCTACGGCACCCGCTTCCCGCAGCCGGTTCAGACTGCCACCCTCCACCTCTGTCTTTCCATACCAGACGGCGACCGCGTAAGGGGCAAAGGCCGGCTTGAGGACAAAGGTATTTGCGTAAACGGCCGTCGCGGGCGTCAGCTCGGGGATCATGGCTTTCATCTGCACCTCCACGGCTGCCACCTCCTCGGCATGAGCCAGCCAGCTCGCTTCCGCTTCTCGGGCAAAATAGACATGACCAATCAGCCAGGCGGCGAGCAGTCCGCTGAGGATTAGTGCCGGCACGCCGGCTCGTCGCCGTCCCCGGCGACCCTGGCTTCGTTGGCCCCTTGCTCGCCCTTTCTTCCATCTTTCCAGGAGTACCTGGGCAACCATGCCCAACGCCAGGGCAACACCCGCCCACGCTCCGTACAGGTGCCGCCCGCCCAACAGTGCCGGTGCTTGCACCCACAGCGCTCCGAAAACAAATCCCAGATGGAGCACCATCCAGGCCGGTGGCAAGAGGCAGGAGATGTGGCCGCCGGTGCTTTCTGTCCTCGGGCGCAAGCTGCCATCATGCGCCACGTTCCTCCCAACCTTGTAGGCAAGCCATAGTAGCAGCGACAAAGCTCCCAACGGCAGCAACCAGATGCTCGGGCCTGCCAGCAGGCGATTGAGCAGCGCCGTACCCCAGGCTGTCTTTGTCAGCAAGGTCCAGCGACCAAAGACTACTGCCAGAAAGCGTGCCAGCTCCGCTGGATCGAGATAGGCAGCCGCCGGCGTCTCCTGAACTGCCAGCGTCAGATTTGGCCGGAACAGATGGACGGCACCGGCCGCCAGCGCCAACAGGAGCAGCAGGCCGAGCCATAGCCATTCGGCAGCCGGTCGCTCCCCCGGCCGGAGAAGGGCGATTATCAGCAAGAGTGGGGGCAAGAGAATGCCGGTTTCGTGACTTAACAGAGCGAGCAGTGCAAAGAGCGTGGAAAGTGCCAGGCTCGGGAACCGGCGTCCTGCGAGATTGCTCTGAGAAGGGATGGAGTCTTTTGTCCCGAAAATTCCGGGAACACGATTCCTGGTATAGCTCAGAATCGCCAGGAAGGAGAAGACGGTGACCATTGGCGTCGAAACGCTGCTGATCCAGCCTACGACATCTTGATGATGAGCGTTGAGGGCAAAGAGGGCGGTTGCCGCCAATGCCACCCCGCGCGCCAGGTGCAGGCGCCGGGCGAGCGCATAGACGAGACTGCTGGCCAACAGGTGCCACAAACCCTGCAGAAAGTAATAGGGAAACGGGTTGAGGCCAAAGAGGAGGCGGTTGCCCAACAGCCACAGATTTTGCAACGGCCGGTAATACCAGGTGGACCAGAACGGATTAAAGGCCTGGTAGAAAGTGGATGGCGTCTCGATCAGCTCGCTGATGTAACCAAACTGCACATAATCATCGCCGATAAACGCCCAGGCGTAGGTTGGCAGGTAAAGGGCCAGCGCAAGCAGGAGCAGGCCGGCCAACAGGGCGCGTAGGACAAGCGGGGTATTTGATCTAGATAAGATGCGAGCGGAGATCGATGAACCGTGTTCCATTTTCTTGTAAGATTAGAAAGTGTAATAAGCCAGAAGTAAAGCTAAGGTATGGTGCACAAGTTTGGCGCCAGTAGTGTAGCAAATCCAGTTGGTTGACGCAGGTCTGCAGTCACTGCCGCATTCCTTGCATTGCCCCCAAGACTGGCCACGATCAACAAGACAAATCCTGAAGATCCTGAAAATCAGCGTCCAGAATAAAAGGAGATCCGTATGGCGAACCGTCTGGCCCAGGAAAGCAGCCCCTATCTGTTGCAACATGCCGATAATCCGGTGGAATGGTACGCGTGGGATGAGGATGCGCTGGCGAGAGCGCAAGAGGAGAATAAGCCAATCTTGCTCAGTATTGGCTATGCCGCCTGTCACTGGTGCCACGTTATGGCCCACGAATCCTTCGAAGACCCGGAAACGGCGGAGATTATGAACCGCCACTTCGTTAACGTCAAAGTAGATCGGGAGGAACGGCCGGATCTGGACAGCATCTACATGAACGCTGTGGTTGCCATGACCGGCCGGGGCGGCTGGCCGATGACCGTGTTCCTCACACCTGAAGGGCACGCTTTCTATGGCGGTACCTACTTCCCCAAAGAACCGCGCTACCAGATGCCGAGCTTCAAGCAGGTGTTGGGCAGCGTGGCTCAGGCGTGGGAGACCCGGCAAGAAGAGATCGTGGAAAACGCCCAGGGGATGTCCCGGCAATTGGGGCAGCGGCTTGGCCTGCGTGGCCAGGAAGGCAGCCTGCAGCCCGCCCTGCTGGATCAGGCATTGCAGACCCTTCATCGCAACTTTGAACCGGTTTACGGTGGTTTTGGCGGCGCGCCCAAGTTTCCCCCGTCGATGGCTCTGGAGTTTCTCCTGCGCATCTTTCACGAGCGGGGGGACAACGAGGCCCTGCGCATGGCGGAACATACGCTGGAGTGGATGTGGCGCGGCGGGATGTATGACCATCTGGGTGGTGGTTTTGCCCGCTATTCCACCGATGAGCAGTGGCTGGTTCCCCACTTCGAGAAGATGCTCTACGATAACGCGCTCCTCAGCCGCGTTTATCTGCACGCCTGGCAGGTAACCGGCCGGCCACTCTATCGCCGGGTGGTGGAAGAGACCCTCGACTGGGTGGTGCGTGAGATGCGCCACGACGATGGTGGCTTCTACAGCAGCCTGGACGCCGACAGCGAAGGGGAAGAGGGCAAGTTCTACGTGTGGCAGACGGAAGAGATCCGCGCCGTTCTGGATGACGAGGAGACGGCCACCCTCTTCCTCCGTTATTACGACGTGACGGAGCAGGGTAACTGGGAAGGGAAAAATATTCTCCATGCGGAGGAACCACTGGCCGAGGTGGCTGCAGAATTGGGGCTAGAAGAAGAGGAAGCCAGGGAACGATTGGCGAAGGCGCGCGAGCGGCTTTACCGGGTGCGGGCGGAGCGGATATGGCCCGGACTGGACGACAAGGTGTTGACGGCCTGGAACGGCCTGATGCTGGCTGCCTTCGCCGAAGCAGGGCAAATCCTCGACCGGCCGGATTATACTCGGGTCGCGCTGGACAACGCGACCTTCCTGTACGAGACGATGCGCACAGAGAACGGCCGCCTACTGCGTACCTGGAAAGAGGGTAACGAGGCGAAATATAACGGTTACCTGGAGGATTATGCCTATCTGGCCGATGGCCTGCTGGCCCTGTACCAGAATACCTTTGACGAACGCTGGTTCCGCTGGGCCCACGACCTGGTGCAGATGATGCTGGCTCACTTCCTGGACGAGGGCGAAGGTGGCTTCTTCGACACCTCTGACGATCACGAGGATCTGATCCATCGGCCAAAAGACGTGCAGGATAATGCGGTGCCCAGCGGCAACGCGCTGGCAACCGCGGTGTTGCTCAGATTGAGCCTCTACACCGGCGACGGCCGGTACTGGGACGTGGCGGAGAAGACGCTGTCGGCGATGGTTGGGGCCATGGCTCAATATCCTACCGGTTTCGCCCAATGGCTGTGTGATGCGCTCTTCGTCATGAGCGAGCCGCGGGAAGTGGCAATTGTGGGCGACTTGCAGGGAGAAGATACGCAGACGCTGCTGGAGGTGATCTTTGAGGCGTACCGCCCGCACCTGGTGGTGGCCGCGGGCGAGGAGATCGATCCTGAGACCCAGCCGGTGGACCTGTTACACAACCGTCCGCAGGTTGACGGCCGGGCCACGGCCTTCGTTTGCCGCCAGTTTGTATGCAACCGGCCGGTGACGGAGCCGGTAGCACTAAGGGAGCAACTGGCAGGCGCGGAGTAGCGAGTATCGCTGCAACCGATCACTCCGTTTCCCGTATAGGGTCATGAAAGCTGTCAGAAGGAACGGAGAAAAAACACGATGAAAAACAACAAACTGAGACGACAGAACGGCATTTTCGCCGGGGTTTGCGGCGGTCTGGGTGAGTTTTTCGGCATAAGTCCCTTCTGGTTCCGCCTCCTCTTTATTATCCTCGCCCTGCCCGGTGGTGCGCCCGGCATTGTTCCTTACATCATTCTCTGGATTGTGATTCCCAGACGGTAATCTGGACCGCGGGCCGCTCGGATTCGTGCCCCGCCGGCCAGGAAAATCGAAAGGAGGTCCGGCCATCCGGCCGGGCCTTTTCGTTTTTAGGGCCGGTTGCCGCTTCCCATATTTATATGATGGTTACGTGACGCGAATTGCGCAGCACCGTCGCCTGGAAGCGGGTCAGGGCGGCACCGGGTCCCTTCGGGTACATCAGATTCTCCTTATCGTCGCTGTGCCAGAGGCCGCAAGCGTGAGCCACTTCATGGGCCAGCAGCCGGTGGCGGGCACGGTCCAGCATCTTCGCTTCCAGGGTAACGTAGTCGGTCAGTGGCCCCAGGGAGCACCCACCCTTATTAGAGATGTCGCGCACAATGAAGACCGTGACCGGTGCGCCGTATCCGAGCAGGCGACCACTGCCGGTTACGGCTACCTGGCGCCGGAAATAGGCACCGGCTACGTCAAAATCCTCCTGCCAGGCGCCGTCGTCGCAGTGGACGTTGAGCGCTTCCAGGGGCGCGGGGTTGGCCACGGTAACGATCAGAGGATCCGCTGCTATCAGGCGTACATTCGCCGCCAGGGCCAGGATGCGCTCCGCCTCATCCAGTGAGGGCACGATCTCCGCCGGTGTGGCCAGTGGTTCTCCTGCTTCATCGCGCAAAATGACAACGCGGACTTTGAGTTGCTTGAAGGGCCTGACGCCCACCAGGCCGGCAGCAGCTTCAAAGAGACCGGGCAACCGGTTCACCGCTTCTTTCAGGATGTTCGTCCCCTGGGCAAATGTTCCGGCCGTGAATTGTCTGGCTGTAGGCATACTGACCCTCCTCTATATCTCGCATTGGCGCCGATCCTGGACTCGTCTATCTTATCATTCTCCTGCGCCCGATTCAATGACGGCCCTCTCCCCGTGAAGGTTTGAATGCCTCTTCCGCCCAAATTTGCTAGAATCGGGCCATGACTCACACCGAACCCTCCTGGCGTGCGACGCTGTCAAGGCACGCCGACCTACTGGCTCCCCTCCTACTGATCCTGCTGTTGCTTGCCGTCTACAGTTACACCCTTCTCCCCGGCGTGGGCTACACCGGCGACACGGCAAAATTCCAGTTTCTGGGAAAAATCCTGGGTACCCCTCATCCGACCGGTTACCCCACCTACATTTTGCTCAACCATCTCTTTGTGACCGTCTTTCCGGCAGGAACTGTTGCCTTCCGTGCCAATTTACTGTCCGCTCTCTTCGCCTCAGGCGCCGTTCTCTTTCTCTGGCTCACCCTGCGCCTGCTCGGGCGGAATCACCCGGCCAGTTTCTTCGCGGCCCTTCTCTTTGGACTGACCCGTGCCTTCTGGTCGCAGGCCATTGTCGCCGAAGTATACACGCTGAACGCCCTTTTCGTGGCTGCCGTTACCTACTTCTTCTTGCGCTGGCACCTGCATCGGCGGGATCGCGACTTTTTCGTTGCCTGCCTCCTCTACGCACTCTCTTTCGGCAATCACCTGACGATGATTACCCTGCTGCCGGCCATTGTCTACCTGGTCTGGGCCACAGATCCGCGCACCTTTACCGACTGGCGGAAGATTGGGGTCGTCGCCCTTTTTGTCCTTTTGGGGGCCGCGCAGTACCTGTACATTATCGCCCGCTCGCTCCAACCCAATCCCCTCTACCTGGAGACGCGAGCCACCACCCTCTCCGAACTGCTGGAGATTGTCAGCGGAGGCGTCTACCAGAACCAGATGTTTGTCTTCTCGCTGCGAGAACTTCTGTTTGAGCGCCTTGTTTTCTTCCTGAAATCCCTGGGCCTGAACTACCATCTATTCCCCCTACTGGTATTTCCCGGTTTCTTTAAACTCGGACGCCGGCCGCTGAACATATTTCTCCTATTGGCCACGTTGGGCAGTCTCTTCTTTAGCCTCAATTACAACATCATCGACGTAGACCTCTACTTTATTCCCCCTTATTTTTTCCTGGCCATTTATATCGCATTTGGGTTGCAATGGGGGCTGGCGTGGCTGGGCCGCCAGACCAGCGGCATTGGATGGCGGGCAGCAGCGGTCATGTTTCTGCTCCTGCTGGTCGCGGTCCAGGGGCTGATGAGCCTGAGGGTTGTCAGCCAGCGGGGAAACCGCCACGTCCTGGAAACGGTGGAATTGCTCAAGGAGTACCCGGAGGAAGAGAGTGTCCTCCTGGTGGACTATGGCTATCGCCAATACCTGCTCTATGCCACCTTCGTCGAGGATGCCAATCTTGAACGCTACTACGTGGTAGAGGCCTTTCCCTGGGGCTATCCCGATCCGCCCACCCTCGGCGCGATCCGCGATTATATCCACCAGGATATGCGCAGTGAGATCATGGATGTGGCCCCCGGCCGGTCCGTTTACTGCGTGGCCAGCGTCGCCTGTCCCCAACTGGAAGAAGCAGGCGTGATTCTGGAGCCGGTAGCGGGCGACCTGTACGCTGTTGTTGGTTTTCGGGGGCAATGAAGCGACCCGGTACGTCTGGAGGAGTCGTGTAAAGCAGGCTGGAGCGGAAAACAAAAAAAGAGGCCAGCTACGCGGCCAGCTAAAGGGGCCTAATTCGCAGTGACCTCTAGCCTGATGCCCCCGGAAGGACTCGAACCTTCAACCTCGAAATTAAGAGTTTCTTGCTCTGCCAGTTGAGCTACGGAGGCTTATGCTATGCGCGACTTTTTAAACTCACTTTGAGCCCAAAATGCATCAAAGCGCCTCTATTATAAACACCCCTCCCTCTCTGTCAAAATTAATTACGTATTGTTAAGAAATCGGTAGCGATCTAGTCGCGATCAGCCGCCCATTTACTGGTCAGAGGCCGATTGCGCCGCGGCGGACGGGGAGGGAGTCGGATTGAGATCTGGCGTAGGGGTGACGGTCGTTTCCGTTGGCAGCGACGTCGGGGTCAGCGTAACCGGGTTTGTGGATTGAGTGGTGGCGGTTGAGGTGGCGCTGGGCGTAGGCGGTGTTGACGTCGTGCCGCTGGGGGTGGTGAGCGTACCGGTGATTGTCGGCGTGGCCGAAGTAGCGGTGGTTGCCGTGGGCAGCGGCACCGGTGTGTCAGTAGGAGTGGCAATGGCCGTACCGGTGCCGGCTGGCGTGATGACAGTGGTGGGCGTCACCGTTGGCACAGGTAGGGGTATCTGGGTTGCGGTGGCCGAGGGTGTGGGGGTATTGGTGGCGGTTGGCGTCGGTCCGGGTGTCGGCGTCTCTGTCTGCGTAGGCGTTGGCGTCGCCGTCGGCGGAATAGCCGGGTCCAGCTTGGTCACGCGGATTACGGTCAGCTCCAGGGCTACCTCTCGTTCGGGACCCAGCTCCGGTTGGATGGCGGTCCCAATCCGGTCGCGCAGGCTGTCTACTGCCTGATAAGGCACGTCGTAAGTAGCGCGCACGGTCAGGAGCAAGGTTAACGGTTCTTCGGGATCGTTGAAGTTCTCCAGCTCGAGCCGCTCAAACTCCACTCCCGGGATCTCGTTTGCGAATGTTTCGGTCGCGCCGGCTATCTGGTTGCGCAGACTTGATTCCCTCGCCAGGCGGTAGGTGGTGACCGCCAGGATTATGGTAATCAGGACGAGCACGCTCAGGGCCACCTGCACGCTTCGCATCTGTACGGCTCGCTCCGCCTTCTGACCGCGCGTTGGGCGGAAACCGAGAATGACAAAGACGAAGACGGCAGCGGCCACGATAGCCGTCAGGTTGGTGGTAAAGAGGAGGGTAGCACCAAACGCCTCGGCGAAGTTACGGGTGGCAAGGGAGATGCCGACGGCCGAAAGGGGCGGAACCAAAGCTGCCGAAATGGCAACACCGGGGAGGGCGGCAGCGGCCTCCGAGTGGGCGAGAGCATAGGCGCCGGCCATACCGGCAAAGATAGCAACGCCCAGATCGATCAAGGTCGGCTGAGTCCGGAGCAGGATTTCGCTGGTTAAGGGATCGTTAGCGCGCAGAAGACCGGTCAGGAGGCTGAGAAAGACGGCCAGTAGCGCACCACGGACGATGGCTGCCAGGGTTAAACGTAGGAAACGGGTGTTGCCGAGGACGATAGCCAGCCCTGCACCGATCATGGGAGACATCAGCGGGGCGACTAACATCGCACCAATCACCACGGCGACACTGTTGAGCAACAGGCCGAGGGCGGAGATGAGGGAGGATAATCCCATCAATATAAAGAAATCAGTCGTCGGCCGGGCGCTACGCCGGATGCGTACATATACCTCCGTGCGGGCGCTCCGTTTCAGGCGTGGGATTACGTCCTGGATGCGCCATGCCAGGTTCCGGGTCAGGTTGCCTACGGTGGAAGTTGCGTCGCGTACCACAATCACGGGCGTCTTGCTTTCGCGGACCACGCTGCGCACCACGTCCCCAAAGAGAGCGCGGTCGAAGGAGCTTTCCCGGCTGGCGCCCAGCACCACGAGGTCGTAAGGGCCACTCGCTTCGCCGATAATGCCTTCCGTTGCCGAGCCAGCCTGTACCACCTTACGCTCGACACGCTCACTGGCGTCGGCAAACTGGGCGAGCTGGCGCAGGCGTGCGCTGCCGTGGGCCACCTCGTTCTCGCCGAGGTGTTCGGCCGCGACGTAGAGCAATGTGATTTTTACGGCCGGTGCCAGTGGTAACAGAAAGCCCAGAGCCAGAACAGTGTTCGGGCCGCCGGCCGTGGGGATCAGGATGCTCTCGATTGGCTTCATCTGCGGCGACCGGTCAGAGGCGGCATCTTCATCGTAAGCGCGGTAAGCGGATCCGCGAATAACGGCAACCGGAACGGGCATTCTGTCCAGGCTGTGCCACTCCGGCCGGTCACCGTCTGCCAGAATCAGATCGATATCCGCGGCCTCGATGATTTCTAGCAATGCCTGCTGGTAGTTGGCAGTTTCCACCAGCAGCGAGGACACCTTGTCATCAGCTTGTACTAGCTCCCGTGCCTGGCTAAAGATGACCTGAGCCTGCCCGCGCGCATTCTCGGCCATGCTTTCTGGGAGGATGATGCCGGCGACCATTTCGCCGCTGTTTCCCTGTGCCAGTTGCATGGCGAGTTGCCAGGCGAGGCCCGGTTCTTGCTCCAGCGAGAACAGCACCAGCACCCGCCACAATCTTCCTTCCGGTAAGCTGCCTTCAATGATCTTCATAGGCAAATCCACACGGGAGTATAACGATAATCACAAAATAATCGAATATAATGCAATGAAAACGGACATCGTTTATCCTGAACCAAGATCGACATTCGACCGCCGGAGATTAGCCTAAAAGAGGAGAAATCACCATGAGCGCGATTGTGACAGAAATGATCACCTTCCAGGCCGGAGAGACAGAGGTGCCAGCCTATCTGGCCCGGCCGGATGACGAACACGCTCACCCGGGGATTGTGGTCATCCAGGAGTGGTGGGGATTGGTCCCTCACATTAAAGAGGTCGCCGAGCGCATTGCCCGCGAGGGATACGTGGCCCTGGCGCCCGACCTCTATCACGGCGAAAAGGCCGAAGAGCCGGATGAAGCGCGCAAGCTGGCCATGAAGCTGGACCGGGAGCGGGCGGTAGCCGAAATTGAAGGGGCGATGGATCACCTGCGGGGGCTGGAGGCGGTCGGTAGCGGACAGATCGGCCTCGTCGGTTGGTGCATGGGAGGCGGTCTGGCCCTCTCTACGGCCGCCGAGGCAGAGGACGTGGGTGCGGTTGTCGTCTTTTACGGCCGGCCCCTGGAAGACGAAGATGCAATCAGGATCGAGGCTGCCGTTTTGGGTCATTATGGCGAACTGGATCAGGGAATTCCGGTGGGTAGTGTGCGCGCCTTTGAAGAGGCGATGACCAGCCACGGGATTTTCTGTGACATCCGGATTTATCCCGGCGCCGGGCACGCATTTTTCAACGAGACGCGTGCTGCTTATGATCCGGACGCGGCGATGGCTGCCTGGAAACGGACCCTGGAATGGTTTGACGAACATTTGAATTAGGTGGACGCTTGCGCTCGGCGAACACATAAGAGGTTTCGATATTGACACGCAGCTCAGCCGGGGATTATAATACAGGTAGACAATTAGCCATAAACCCCGAACGATCAAAGGGTAGGCTGGCAAAGTAGGCGGTATTCGAGATCACCTCTGGTGCGCCCACCCGCTTCCAGGGATGCACGTAGGAAGCCAACAATTGTCAAACCGGCCGCCACGTGATCCACCTACATAGCTCCGCCGAAACGCTCGCCGGAGAGGTTCTGGCCTCTTCGCCAATGCCATTTGCTCTCGTTCGGGGTTACTTTTATCCTTTGCCGGGCGCCGAGCATTTCCCGGACCGCAGTGATTCTTGCAGCAGATGGGCGATTTTTACGGACACGCTACCGGCACCATCGCAAATGGGCAGGTGCGCCTCGTCTACCTGGCAACGGCCGGGCCACGGATTGTGGGTCTTTTCCGGGAAGGGTCTGAGCGGAACCTGCTGGCCGAGACGCCCGAGCTAGGCTGGGAGACCCCGGCCGGTACCCTGCGCCTCTACGGCGGGCACCGGTTGTGGGTGGCACCGGAAGTGCCGGCATACACCTACGTACCGGATAACGAGGGCGTGGTGGTGACGGCGCTGGCCGATGGTGTTTCTCTCTGCAGACCGGCCGAAGGCGCCGCCGGGATTGGCAAGACACTGGAAATTCACCTGCACCCCGACGAAGCGGTTGTGAGCCTGCTCCACCACCTGGATAACGAGGGCGAGCAGACGGTAGAGATCGCGCCCTGGGCCATTACCCAGCTCCCGCTGGGCGGCACCGCTTTCCTCCCGCAGCCCGTGGAACCTGTGGATGCAGATGGGTTGCGGCCGAACCGGCAACTGGCCCTGTGGCCCTACAGCGATTGGGAGGATCCGCGCTTCCGGCCGGGCAACGAATTGATCCTGGTGGACGGGCAGCCGCGGGAGCGCGCGTTCAAACTCGGTACCTTCATCCGGCATGGCTGGGCCGGATACCTTTATGCGGACGGCACGCTGCTGGCGAAGACGTTTGCGGTGGAGCCGGAACGGCGCTATCCGGATCTGAACAGCAACGTCGAAGTGTACGTCTGGGATCGCTTTCTCGAGCTGGAAACGCTGGGACCGCTGACCCGCCTTGAACCGGGCCAGCGGGTAAGTCACCGCGAGGAGTGGCGGCTGCACAGCGACGTGCCGCCGGCTACCATAGCTGCCTTTGCGCCGTAAATTATGTCGAGGCAGGATAGCAGATCTTTCAATGGCTGAAGCGGTTACTGCGAACCGGCAAGGGTATTGCAGGCGTGGCACGCCGGTCCTGCAATCCGTCTGAATCTATGGACCGCAGGCCGGCAAACCTTTACAATAAGGTAGGCTGGTTCCTGAGAAAGATGATTTCTCCTGCCGGCATTACCTGTGGCACCGGAAAGCGGGCAAAGGAAGGAAAAGGTGAGTCAACACAGAAACGCGCGAATTTTGCTGGTAGATGACGATCCCGATCTGATCAAGGTGATCGGCCTGGTAATGGAGCGGGCCGGCTACCGGCTGCAGTTGGCCGCCAACGGGGTGGAGGCGCTGTCCATGATTGAGGCTTCGCCGCCGGATCTGGTCCTTCTGGACGTGGTGATGCCCTTTATGACCGGTATTGACGTCTGCCGTCGCCTGCGGGGCCGGGCAGAGACCCGCAACATGCCGATCATCATGCTCAGCAACCTGGACGGGGTTGACGATAAGCTGGAGGGCTTCGAGGCCGGCGCCGACGATTACATCGCCAAGCCAATTGACCCGCGCGAGTTGCTGGCCCGGATTAACGCCTTGCTGGCCCGGACGCGCATGGGCCGTGGCCGGAAAGCGCACACAGTGGCCGTGATTGGGGCGAAAGGGGGCGTGGGCGTTACTTCGGTCGCCGTCAATCTGGGTGTGGCCCTGGCCCAGCGGGAGTGGGCGGCCGCGCTGGCCGAGTTCCACCTTTCGCGCGGGGACCTGCGCTATCACGTCAACGTTCCGGAAACACGGACCCTGGCGCCCCTGCTGGAGAAGGAGCCGGAGATGCTGGAACCGGCCGATGTGGAGGAACAACTGGTCAAACATTCCTCCGGCCTGAAGTTGCTGTTCGGATCGATGCGGACCGGCGAGAAACCGCTCAGCCCTGACCACGTGGAACAGATCGTGACCTCGTTACAGCGCAATAATGACTTTTTGTTGCTGGATTTGCCGGCCGTAGAGGGTCCCCACGTGCGCCGCGCCCTGGAACTGGCAGATTATACGCTCCTGGTGACGGAACCGCACACGCTCTCGGTTGTTTGCGGTCGCAATTTGTTGGAGCTGTTGGACAGGTGGGGAGTGGGCGAGCCACTGGGTGTGGTTATCGTGTCTCGCAATCCTTCCGGTATCCTGCTGACGCGCATGGAGGTCGAGAATGAAATTGGACTGGGCGGGAGCAAGCCGCGGGACACCACTTACTGGCAGGCCCAGCGGGAAGGAAAGGTGGAGACCCGCCAGGGGGTGGTAGCCGCCATCCCGCCGGCACCTGAGGCGTTCCAGGAGGCGGTGGCGGCCGGTGTGCCCATCGTCCTGCTGGATCCGTCGGCGCGGGCAGCGCGCGCGCTGGCGGGCCTGACCGAGTTCCTGGTCGAACGTACCGAATCCGCCGAAGTGGCCCGGATATAGCCGGATTTATATCTCTCTTCTGTGCCTCTATACATGCTATCTCCCTGACTTCTAGCCTACAATTGAGGGTGTAGTAAGCTCACGGTTCGCGCCCTGGGTGCGGCGTCGTGAGCGCGAAATTGATAATGACAGTGTGTGGCAAGCAAAAGGAGAGAACCCGCTATGGATGACTATTTTGCAGGTAATTGGAAGCAATTGAAAGGTAAGATTCAGGAAGAGTGGGGCGAGCTGACGGACGACGAAGTGGACCAGATCGAGGGCCGCCGCACCTACCTGGAAGGCAAGCTGCAGGAGAAGTACGGCCACAGCAAGATGGAAGCCAAACAGGCCGTGGACGACTGGCTGGATAACCTCGACGGTGACGACGACGTATTTTAAGCGTCGCCGGCTTTAGCGCCCGTCCGGAGAGGGAGGACCACCCGTTCTCCCTCTCTTTGCTTTTTATGGAGCACTCAGGCGGAAGCGCCGCTGTAGGCGCGGAGGCCGACGCGCCAGAATAGGCGGGAGAGCACGAGCAAAAGGATGCCGGCGGCGACGGCCTGGAGCAGGTCCGCCCAGGTGAGGCGCCCGATCAGCCCTTCGGCGGGGACGGTTACGGCGAAGGCCACGGGGACGATGAACGTCAGGGTGACCTGCAACCACTGGGGATAAATGGTGACCGGCCAGCGCCCGGCCTGGTACATGCTGCGGAAGATGACGAGGATGTTTTCCACCTTGACGAACCAGAAGGAAAGGGTGGCCAGCAGCAGCCAGAAGCTATAGACGATGGCGCCGCCACAGAGGAGGGCGAGCGCAAAAAGGAGGGCCTGGGTGGGGCTTACCCGCTGGCCGATGCGGGCCAGAGCGATCAAAATGAGGGCCAGCCCCAGGCCGATATCGACCGCTTTCCACAGTTGGATCTGGCGCACGCTGACCAGCAGTTGGGCGTCTTCCGGTTTCGTCAGGACAAAGTCCAGCGTGCCCTTGCGCACATCCTCCATGAAGCGCTGCATGCTGGGGTTGATCACCATGTTGATGATGCCTCCCATGAGCAGATAGATGCCCACCAGGGCCAGCAATTCATCCGGCTGCCAGCCGCCGAGGGTGTCGGTCTGGTTGAAGACCACGGCCAGCCCGCCCAGGGCGACCAGGAGGGAGAGGGCGGATTGCAGGATCTGGACGAAGAAGTTGATCCGGTATTCGAGCTCGTTAAGGAAGCCGAGACGGAAGTAGATCCAGAGAATGCGCAGGTAAGTCATCGGTCAGGCTCCGAAGGCGGCGTAACGGCGTACACCGGCGCGCCAGACCAGGCGCAAGAGGACGAGGCTGAGGCCGACCCAGATGAGTTGGGCGAGGAGGCCCATGATTGTCTCGCGCGGGGTGAGGCGGCCCATGACCAATTCGACGGGGAAGGCGAGGGCCCAGCGGAAGGGGAGGAGGGTGGCGATGAAGGGCAAGGGAGCCGGCAGCAGGGCCAGAGGCGCCAAGCGGCCGGAGAAGAAGAGCTCGGTGACGAAGTAGATGTTGTTGATGGCGTCGATGCGCGTGGTCCAGAAGGCGGCCATGGCCACCGCCCAGGAGGTGAGAAAGCGCACGGCCGCGGCCAGGAGCACGGCCGGGAGGGCTGCCAGCAGGGCCCACAGGGGCGGATCCAGCGCCGGCCGGAAGAGGAAGGTGAGGGCGACGGCAGCGGGGACCATGACCAACAGGGAGAGCAGCTTGTAGGCGATGTTGTCGGCAATGTCGGCGTGGATGGGGTGGAGGGGGCGCAGCAGCAGGGGCGAGAGGAGCCCTTCGCGGATGCGGTAGTCGTACTCCCACATGTGCCAGTCAAAGGTGAGGTGATCGACGATCATGAGGACGATGAAGTAAGCGGCGAAATCGGTGGTGGTGAAGCCGCCGGCGCTGCCGCCGCGGGATTCGGCCACGTTGCTCCAGACGACGAGGTAGACCACGGGTTGGAGGACGGTGCTGATCAGCCAGATGACCATGGAGGCCCGGTACTGCAATTGCACCGCGGTGCTGACCTTGAAGAGGGCGCCGTACACCTCGAAAATCCTGCGCATCAGCCCGGCTCCTGGTTGAAGACCTGTTCGATGACTTCTTCGATGGGCGGATCCTGGATGGTCAGGTCGTGGATGGCCAGATCGGCGAGGAGGCGGCCGGTGACGCGGGCGGCTTCCGCTTTGGGCACGCGCAGGGTGACCTGGCCCGCGGTCTGGGCGACGACCTCGCCGTAGCGGCTCAGCTCGCCGTTGCCGCGGGTGCCGCCGGGGAGGTCGACGACGATGGTCTTGTGGGTGGAGAAGCGACGGACGAGGGCGGAGAGGTCGCCGTCGAAGAGGATCTGGCCCTGGTGGATGACGATGACGCGCTCGCAGAGGGCTTCGACGTCGGCCATGTAGTGGCTGGTGAGGAGGACGGTGGCCTGGTGGCGGCGATTGTACTCGCCGATGAAGGTGCGGATGCGGCGTTGCATGGTGACGTCGAGGCCGATGGTGGGCTCGTCGAGGAAGAGGACGCGCGGCCGGTGGAGGAGGGCGGCGGCGATCTCGCATTTCATGCGCTCGCCGAGGGAGAGGTTGCGTACCGGTTTCTGGATCAACTGCTCCAGGTTGAGCAGGGTGACCAGCTCGTCGAGGGTCTGGCGGTACTCGGCCTGGGGGATGCGGTAGATGACGCGGTTCAGATCGAAGGAGTCGATGGCCGGGATATCCCAGGCGAGCTGGTTGCGCTGGCCCATGACCAGGGCGATGTTGCGCAGGAACTCGCGCCGGCGGCGGTAGGGCTCGTGGCCGAGAACGCGGACTTCACCGGCCGTGGGGTGGAGCAGGCCGGAGAGCATCTTGAGGGTGGTGGTCTTGCCGGCGCCGTTGGGGCCGAGGAAGCCGACGATTTCGCCGGCGGCGACGTCAAAGGAGATGCCGTCGACGGCGCGCACGGCGCGGGTTTTGCGCCGCACCAGGCTGCGAAAGGCGGCCAGGAGCCCGGCCTCGCGCTCGTGGACGGTGTACGTCTTTTGTAGATTGTGCAGATGGATGACGTTTTCCAATGATTGATCTCCCATCTTTTGTGCTCAGTCAGGTTGATGGAGAAATGTTTTAGACATGGCACAGATTGTGACACAGAGTTCCACAGAGTTGTTCACAGAGATCCACAGAGAGGCCCATCCTCAGTGGATCTCTGTGCTATCTCCGTGGATCTCGGTGTTCCTCTGCAGGCGCCTGTCTGTCTTGGGTGCCAGATCTGAACACTGCGTCTGTTAGTACATGCACTCACTGCGTTACTAAGAAGATGTGTCGCTGCCTGTGAGCCGGGCTGGTAAGGGCGACGCCGCTGGGATGCTTCACTGCGTTACTCAGAAACTGCTTCTGTTCCCGTTGTGTCGTGTTAGTAAGGGTAACGCCGCTGGGATCCTTCATTGCATTCAGGATGACAGGTACGGGGAGGTTT
>Ga0207752_1000503_pt1 | contig 18363 bp, 18 predicted proteins | sample Pon2CUnioCityCA_6_FD_187272 | JGI IMG/M metagenome (GOLD analysis project Ga0207752, IMG submission 187272) | Marine sediment microbial community from Union City, CA, USA - Pond 2C Sediment 2 (SPAdes) | ecosystem: Environmental > Aquatic > Marine > Intertidal zone > Salt pond sediment ...
GCTTGCTAAGAAACAAGCGGTCTTCCAGACCTACGTGGATGACATGCCAGAAATCTGGAGTGAGACACAGGCGAAGACCTACGACCAGCTGATCATGGATGCATATGCCGCCGCCGCTAAGCAGACCAAGGAGCAGTTCATGGCTCTGCCGGTCAAGATGCGCTTCCATAAGCACGACGAAGGCAACTACCAAAACTCTGACATGTTGCGCGATGATATCCGCAATAACAATTCAATGAACGTCTACCAAGGAGGTGATCCGCACGAGTTCTGGGATGAGATTGACCCAGCCACCGGCCTGACTGTTAACGAGATGTTCCGTGCTGTGCATGACTACTTCGGCCATGCTGTCACGAACAACGAGTTCGGCAGGATCGGTGAAGAGCGTGCTCAGGTGGTTCACGGACAGATGTTCTCACCATTGGCCAAGCTGGCTCTGGCATCGGAGACACGTGGCCAGAATTCATGGGTGAATTACAGCAATGCTAACCTGCCCATGCGCCAGAAACAGAAGGAGCTACGGGAGGCGATCAACAGAGCGAAGCGCTCTAACCCTGAAGACGTACCGGCGCTGGAGAAACAGCTGGCTGACACGTGGAAGGACTTCCAGTTCGCTGAGCAGAAGGCCGTCCTGTTGCCAGCACAGATGGTTCGTCCTGATTTCAATGGTATTGCGCCGCAGAGTGTGCTCGATACCTACGGTGTTGAAGGCAAGGCCGTACAAGGCAGGCACTACAGCACCCAGAAAGATATCGATACACTGGATCCTGCTAAATACGGCACCGGATCTGCAGGCAAGGAGCGTAGTTACGCTGAAAATCTGCCGGATGAGATGAAGCCTGTGCATTTTTATACGCCTGAAGGCTCCCCAGAGGCTCAGGTCGTCGCTAAAGCAAAATCCATGACCGAAGCGCCACTGAAGGGCTTATATGATCTCAGAGAGGATCCTAGGGGCTTCAGGGATCTAGCGAAAGAGTACAGTAATGCGAACAATGAGGAGATTCAGAGCAATTTATACCGCCAGATCCATGGTGCAGGCTACAAAGGATTCGTCGGTGACTCAGGCACAGCTGTCGCATTCGGTGAAACACCAGTCAAGAAGGTCGCTGACCTCGAGGGCTTAACTCCGAAGGAGAAAATGCTCGCTCAGCCGATATCGAATGATGAGGTGATGCAACCAGCCGTTGTGAACGTGAAACCAAAGGCGCCACCAGCCAGAGCGATGAAAGGCAAGCGCATGTCTAGGCAGGAAGCTGAGGAGCTGGGCTACTGGCATGATATCGGTGACGGTAAGAAGCTCAAGAAGCCTGTCAGCCAGTTCCAGTTCGAGACCATCCATGCACACGATGAAGTGCCTAAGCGTATCATCACACCGGAGGATATCGCTGGCGGAATAATCATCCCTGCTGGCGGAGACCGCACAAACTCTGGCCGTCTGCTGACACAAGTCGGTGGCCATAAATTCAAGACGCCTATCCACCTCGAAGGTGGTAACGGTTTCATGAAGGATAATCCTGACGGTATCTGGGCATCGAAGGACAGCGTAACGACACGCCTGAACAACATGGCCAAGCCATTCATCGATCAGGGTACTGACGCCTTCATGGTCTACCTGCCTATGAAGCACAAGTCAGCTAACTTCAGCACCATGATGAGCGATGCACTGTACGAGCAGATCGTAGCTGGTGATGTATCGAAGACAGCCATGACGGCATTCGATCGCAAGCTCCGCAAACTGCGCCCCGAGTGGAAAGGTCTGAATAGCGATATCGCCATCGAACAGCTACACGGTAACGGTGACCTGCGCCATGCATTCTCACAGATCGCTAACCTCGAATACTTCCAGAAGCGAGGCTTCCCTGATCTGGCTGAGACACGCTACGCTATCACTGATCCTGATCTCCTCGATACACCACTGCATCACGGTGGTCAGGCTATCGGCAAGATGGACGGCACGGTAATTAGTAACCCTTCACGACCACATACAACGTATAATACGACCATGGGTGGTGAATATGCTGGTGGATTCACTGAAGCAATACCTCGTGAGATACTGTTCCCTACGTTCCACGCTGAGAGGCGAGCACAGGGTAAGCCTGCATCACGAGACTACAGAGCATTCAGCATGTCAGACCAGTCATTCCAGAAAACAGATCAGGAGTGGCTCGACGGCATCATGAACTACCTAGAACGTAAGAAACTGGAGAGATAGATGGATAAGCCTGAATCAATGGACTCAAACAAGATCCTGTATGAGAACTTGCTTCTCAAGATCGATGAAGCTATTGTTAGCGAAGTCGGTGAGGAACGTGAGTTCAGCGACGAAACAGATATGATCCTCGATGAAGTATCTACAATGCTCAAAGAGGCTTTAAACTTGCCGGAGGATTTTACCCTTTAGCGCTAACCCTGCCGATCGAAGCAGTATAAATAATCCGAGGAGACAATATGAAAATTACATCTGACCACGTGAGAAAGAAGATCTCTCACTCTCAATACCACCGATTCAAAGGCACCACTGTAACCGTGTGCTGTATCACCCTGAACAACGGGCATACAGTCGTAGGTCATTCAGCCTGTGCTGATCCAGATGAGTTCGATATCAACGCAGGACAGGAGATCGCCTTCCAGAACGCATTCGATAAGGTATTCGAGCTCGAAGCGTACATGCTGTCCGAAAATCTGAACAACTCTCGAACGAGCGCTCAACAGCTGTTCAACGAACGTTCATCGATCGTTAGTGATCGTGATGCGCCACACGCTGACTTCGGTGCTGGTGAACCTGATGAGCAAGAGCTGGAGTTCCCTCCTCTCAACATCGAGATCCACGAATGGAGCTACTAACCAATGGGTAAGCCTCGTAAGACAGCTAAGACAGCGCCAGTCGCTAAGCCTGATCCACAGCAGAAACGAATAGATCGTCTCGAGGCGGCTCTGTTCGCTCTGGTTGATACGCTCGAAGGTAAGGGTGTAGTATCTGGAGCACAGCTAACTAACATTAAGCAGATACTGACTGATTAGGTGATGCATGAGACCGACTAAGTACAATGAAGAAATACTGGAGAAAGCCAGAGACTACATAGACAACTTCTACCCTGATGGAGTGACCGAGATCCTGCCCACTATTGCAGGGCTCGCCACACGCCTTGGAGTGCGTCGTAACACGATTTATGACTGGATGTCACACGAAGATAAGGAGGAGTTTTCGAACATCGCAGAACGAATTATGACTATGCAGGAGCAGATGCTGGTCACTGGCGGCCTGACAAACAAGTTCAGCTCAGTTATCACGAAGCTCATGCTGACCAAGCACGGCTACACTGACAAGACCGAGACCAAGGACACAACCAAGAAATCAGTCGAAGATTTGAGTGACGAAGAGCTAGATGAATTCATCGCCGCAAGAGCTAAGCAGATCTGACAAAATACTGCTGGCAAAAGCGCTGGAAGAGCGAGCACGGCGACGATCTAACGATAAGACCGTCATCGGCCTCGTGTCTCCAGAAACCAAGCAGTGCTCCAAAGTCATCCAGCACAATGGAGACGAATGGTGTGAGGTCGACAAGGAGCCAACCGTGTATCTGGCTGAGAAGCTGGAACCGGTGCTTACTTCCACCAAAAGGTTCATAGCGGTCGTAGGTGGCCGTGGATCTTCCAAGTCACTGGGTATCGGTGGCATCAGGTTAATCAAAGCCAAGGACAACGAAGAAAAGACATACTGCCTTCGTGAGTTCCAGTCATCGATCAAGAACTCGGTGATGTCTCTGCTGAAGGATGAGATCGATCGTCTTGAGCTGGACGGCTTTGATGTACTGGATACAACAATCAGGCGCGGTGATGTTGACATGTTCCAGTTCGCTGGTATCGCTCGTAACGTAGCGAGCATCAAGTCAGCTCACGGCTTCCACTGCTTCTTCGTCGAGGAGGCACAATTCTTATCACAGGAGAGCATCGATGTACTCACACCCACAGCACGTAACAAGCCAAACAAAGGTCTACCACGAGTCAGCAGAGAAGAGGAAGAGGATCTCACCGGAGTGTCCATGGTCTTCGTTGCTAACCCAGAGAGTAGTGAAGACCCATTTTCCCAGCGGTTTATTGTACCGTTCCAAGCGGAGCTAGATCGTAACGGCATCTACGAAGATGACATGCACCTGATCGTCGTGATGAACTACCACGATAACCCGTGGTTCGAGGAGTCAGGGCTGGAGCAGGAAAGGGTATGGGCTAAGGATAACCTACCACGTGAGCTGTACGATCATATCTGGCTGGGTGACTACAACGATAGCGTTGAGAATAGCCTGATCATCGGTGAATGGTTCGATGCCTGCGTAGATGCACACAAGAAGCTCGGGTGGCGTGAGAACGGTGCACGCATTGCCAGTCACGATCCATCCGATACCGGTGATGACAGCAAGGGCTACACGTTCAGGCATGGCTCAGTGATCAAGCGTGTCGAGGAGAAGGTCGAGGGTGATGTCAATGAGGGTGGCCACTGGGCTACTGATCAGGCCATCGCAGACAGGGCTGACTACTTCACATGGGATGCTGATGGTATGGGCGTGGCGCTGAATGAGCAGATCTCGAAGGATCTGGTTGATAAGCCTATGCGTATCGCTATGTTCAAGGGCAGTGAGTCGCCGGACAATCCGAAGTCGATATACAAGCCTGCCCAGTCATCGATCGTTGAGAACCAGAAGCTGGTCGAGGACATCTTCCGCAACAAGCGAGCCCAGTATTACACCGAGCTACGTGATCGCGTCTATCGCACGTATCGCTGGGTGGCGCATGGTGAGTTCGCTGATCAGGATGAGTGCATATCGTTCGACTCAGAGACCATAAGCAACCTGAAGAAGCTCAGGGCTGAATTATGCCGCATGCCGGTCAAGCCAAACGGTAACGGATTCATTGAGCTGTACACGAAGGAGATGATGAAGAGCAAGTTCGGATTCAATTCTCCTAACCTCGGTGACAGTGTGATGATGTCAATGCGCTACATAAACGAGAATGTGGTCAAGCCAAAGATCCCGAAACCTATTAGACCAATGCCTTTGCGCCGAAGGTAAAATGAGTTAACATTGTCGAAACCATTCACCGGAGCACGTCGATGGACGAATCTACCGAACTCGAATACCAAGAAGATATCGATCTTGATGAGCTCAAAGAGCTACACGAAAAAGCATGGAACCATAACACCATAACCCGAGAACGGGCATCAGATGACTTAGCCTTCTACTGGGTATCTCAGTGGCAGGACAACGCACTCGACGATAGCAACCTTCAGTTCCGTGGTGAATTCAACATACTCCGCAAGGCAGGCCGACAGATATCGGCTGACCTTCGTTCTAATCCTGTACAGGTAGACTTCGAGCCCAAGGCTGATGCCCGTGATGACGGTGCTGATCTACTGGATGGCCTCTATCGCTCTGACGAGCGAACCAATACATCGATGGAAGCGTACAACAATGCATCAGGTGAGAGCATTGTGTCCGGTGTCGGTGCATGGGAGCTTACCACTGAGTACGTGACCAACCGTGTCGGTGATGAAACGCAGAAGATCTGCCGCCAGCCGATCTACGAAGCGAACAACAACGTGTTCTGGGATCCTAATGCCAAGCTCCTCGACAAGTCTGATGCCAGCTATGTCTCCATCCTGACAGCCTACAGTCATGAAGGCTACGAGGAGATGTACGAAGAGATCACTGGCCGCAAGTGCGAGAACATGTCCAACTTCGCTACACCACAGGAGTCGTACACGTTCCCGTGGGTGGGTGGTAAGAACAGCCTGTTCTACGTGGCCACTATCTACGTGCGTAAGCGTGTGCCTGATGAGATTGTCACACTGACTGATCCACTGGGTGAAGAGATCATGCTCCGCATGTCTGACCTGAATGATGTGATGGATGACCTGATCGATGAGGGTTATACCATGGGTGAGACTCGTAGCGTCGAGCGATATCAGGTAACCAAGTATCTGGTATCAGGTGCTGAGATCATAGACAGCTTCCCGATTGCCGGTGAGCATATCCCTGTTATCCCTGTCTACGGTGAGCGTGCATTCATCGAGGGTGAAGAGCACTACGAAGGTATCGTGAGACTGGCCAAGGATCCATCTCGCCTGCGTAACTTCATGATGAGCTATCTGGCCGACATCGTAAGCCGTTCGCCACGTCCGAAGCCTATCTTCTCCCCTGAGCAGGTACAGGGCTACGAATTCATGTACGAAGAGAACGGTGCCGACAGCACTTATCCGTACTACCTGATGAACACACAGCGACCGGATGGCACGCCTATCGAGGCGCCACCTAATCCTGTCCTGCCTGAGCACCAGATGCCGACATCACTGCCGCACCTCCTCGAAGAGACTCGCATGGCTGTGTCTGACGTTGCTAACGCTGGCGCTCCTGCTGAGATCGCTGATATCGATCTGTCTGGCAAGGCCGTCATGGCTCTGCAGAATCGACTCGACCAGCAGTCAATCATCTATCAGGAGAACCTGAAGCACGCTAAGCGCCGTGACGGTGAGATCTATGCATCGATGGCCTCTGAGGTCTATGACTCGCCACGGCCTGTCACGATCACCCTGCCGGACGGTACACGCAAGAAAGAGACCGTCATGAAGGCTGTGGTTGATAGCGAAACCGGTGAAGTAGTAACGCTCAATGACATCACGAACATGGAGTTCGAAGTATTCGCTGATATCGGTAAGCCATACAGCAACCAGAAGGAAGAAACATTCGAGAAGCTGGATTCGATGATCGAGAAGGCTCAGGTGGCCGGTGATCCTGCTCTGGCCAAGGCTCTGACGATGAAGCAGTTGATGCTGATTGATGGCGTCGACATGAAGGACATCCGCGAGCATGGCCGCAAACAGCTGATCATGATGGGCTTCAGTGAACCAGAGACACCAGAGGAAGAGCAGATGGTGGCCGAGGCTCAGCAGAATCAGCAACCAGATGCCGCCATGGTGCTCGCTCAGGCTGAGCAGGGTAAGGCTCAGGCAATGTTACTGGAAGGTAAGCGCAAGGCTCAGGCTGATATGGATAAGAACCGGATCGAGGAAGGCAAGCTACTTGTTGACCAGTTCCGTGCTCAGTCTGATCGTATGGGTGTCCAGATCGACGCAGAGGTCGCTGGCGCCAATATCAATGCTAAGAAGGGCGAAGCCATGCAGAAGCGTGTTGATGCGACTCTGAAGGCCACAGACCTTCGTGCAAGGGCTACTCCACAACAGCCACAGCAGACTACGCTTGCTGATCAGGTGGCTGGTCTGGTTTAAGAAATAATCCTCCCGACAAGGATACCCACCGAGAGGTGGGTTTTTTGTTTATGTATTCCCCTTTACAGGCGTAAAAAGGGATAAACGTAAAAAGTGGTTAAAGCGTGCAAAGCGGTCAAACCCCGTCATATAGCGGTTTACACGCTTTGCACGGTTTACACGTTTACCCGTTTGCACGTTTGCCAGTGGGAGCGGATTTATAATCGCGTAGAATTCGCTCGTATCCCTCGATCAGCTGATCAAGGTACAGCATATTCTGCTGATCAATACCGCACAGGTGTCCATTGGATTCGCTACAGAGCTTCTTACGCTTAGCGCGAAGTGATTTCAGTTTCTGTTGTGCTTTGTTGTATGACATAAATTGCATCATGACGATAACCATCCTGTGATAACGAGACCGGCTACAGCCAGACCAAACACGATGAGTATAGCCGTCTCTGTTGATGTGAACTCTTCCTCCTTCTCATGACCGTACATCATGCGCTTGCGATATTGCTCAGCACGTCGCAGAGCGACCTTCTGGTGGAATTCTGGGTAGTGCTTCTTAACGTAATCATCATCCTTCATGATATCTTCTCCATCCATATCGAGTATTCATCTCCCCAGAGAGCTTCCTCTGCCTCGATGTAAGCAATAGCCTCGGCCTTCGTTAAGTCGTTAGCGATTAGACGGAGTAGACGGCCTTCTGAATCATCCGGCGCGTCTTCCCTGTCGATGTAAACTGCGTAGCGTTCTATGTAGACCATCACATACCTACCTTGTCATCAGATTGATCTTCGATGATACCGTCGACAGCCTCACGCAGTACCTTGACGCATGCATTACGTGAGATCCGGCCAACCGTTGTGGCGGCATCCTTCAGCGATGTCTCGATGGTCGGCGCCGGTATTGTGTATGCTGTCTTTACGAATCTAGCCATGAACTCGAACTCATTGTCGTTAGAGTAGATCGAGCTAAGCCTGACCAGCGTTGTTTCAACCGCTACGCCTGACTGTGCGTTGATGTAAGAAGCGTAGGTAACCTCCTTCACATCTTCACACTGGCTGGCGATCTGTTCGTCGTACACGTCTGCCATGGCAGGTGCTGATAGGGTGGATAGTGCTGTTATTAAGATTAAGTTTCTCATTGATTTTCTCCTCTTCCTGCTGGGGATTTAAGGCCGCAGGATTGCCGCCCATTAGTATCCCCAGCGATCACGTTTGTTATTCGCCTTCGTAGTATTCTGTTGGTGCATCCTGTCTGTGCTGTTCAGCGATAGCCCAGAGTGTTTGCCATCCTTCGCGGTACTCTTGGCTCGCATTGCTGGCGATGAGTGCTGACTGGATGCCTGAGATCTCGTCACGTGTTGATCTCCATGTCATGCCGCAGTTCATGTCTTGCGCTACCTTCCATGAGGTGCTAAAGAGTGACTCGAGGCTGTTTAAAAATGATTCTTTGAGCATAGTGTTTCTCCGGTTCGTTGTGATGATTAAAAGTTCTCGTTAGTGATTGCCCATGGCTCACCCTGTTTGCCCATGATGCCAGACTCGTAGTAACCTTTACCGTCTGGTGCTCTGGTGTGCAGGATGGTCTCAGCATCTGCTCTTGCTGGCAGGAAGTTCCAGTGTGGTGCGTTGTAGCCAGCTACACCTACACGCTTGCCGTTGAATCCGCCTTCATCTTTAAGAGACAGGACGCGCACGTTAGCATTGTGCAGGTCGCTATAAACGTACTGGCCGATGCGTGTGTTTTCAAAATTGATCATGTCTTTTCTCCGGTTCGTTGTGTCAGTGAGGTAACCTTACCACCATCCTTGGCAGTAAGTAAACTACCGTTCGTCGGTTACTTGCCTTTGATCTCTACCATACGCAGGATCCGTGATCTCTTGTTCGGTGCTTCATCCAGATGGCACTGAGCAGTGTTGTCTGAGAACATGTTGCCGGATACTAGCATAAAGTGATTGGTTGTCATCAGCAGGTAGGTCTTGTTCCGCTCCATGCCACGACGCTCCCTGATCCACTTGGCGAACGTCGGTGCCTTTTTGCCATCATACAGGTGGTTGATGGGTATGCGTTTGCCTGAGAACCCCATGTGGCTCAGGCATGTCATTATCTCGTGCAGGTACATGCCACTGCGTGCCGATACCTTGGTATCGATGCCTGCGTTAGACATTGAGCGCCAGCACTGCTCAGGCGTCTTGCCTGTGAGAGCCATGAGTACGTGGTCGCCGCACATCAGTCGAGATCCATCCTCGAGTCTTTCGGGTGGGCGGAATAGTTTGCGAGTTGCCATTATGCGATCCTCTTGGTTGCGCCGAACTTACGTGCGATGCGATTGAATTGACGTACCTGCTTCTGCGTGGCCTCACCGAAGTCAGTGAAGTAGCGAGCCTCCTTCAGCGGCACACGCTTCAGGCGTGGCCTGCCAACGTACAGCAGGTGGTAGTATTTGCGGCCTGTCTTAACGACCAGAGCCATGAACTGACCTTCGTCAGTGTGGTGTCGAACTAATTGCATGATTTTTCTCCGTGGTTGTTGTTTCAGTAAGATCATATTACTACCATTATAGTAATAACACAACTACCGTTCGTCGGGAATGTTCGGTAATTAGTGCTTGCACCATGAAAAAAAGCGATTTATCATTGGCTTACTGAATACAAACAGGCCAAATTGTAATCCTTACCAGAGGTTATCTGGGGTTTTTATCGTTACCAAACGAGAGAGTGATAAATGGTCAAGACATTGGAAGAACTGAAAGCTGAAAACGCAGTGGAAGAGCAAAAAGATGAGCTGGATACCCCAACCGGTGAATTAGACGGCGAAGAAGCTGAGGCAGATGAGCTAGAAGAAGAGCATGATGACTCTGGGGAGAGTGATGATGCAGACGCTGAAGGCAAAACGGCTGTAGAAGACTGGATGAAGGGCGATACGGATGACGACGATGATGACGATGACCAGTCATCGGGTGGTGCTAAGTTCAATGACACCGACATGGCGAAGGCTCGACGTAAGTATAAGGCCAAGATCGCCAAGAAGGATGATGAGGTAGCTGAGCTACGTCGTCAGGTCGAGGAGCTGAAGAAACCGCGCCAGCAGGCGCCGCAACAGGGCATGATCTCAAAGCCTAATCGTGATGACTTTGAGAGCGATGATGATTATACGGAAGCTATGATCGATTATCGTTTCGCTAAGCAGAATGCTGAGAATCAGGCCAAGTCGCAAGCGGAGCAGGAGCGTGAACGGTTCCGAAGCCGTCAAGAGCAGGTTAATACTGCTGTGGACAAGCACTATGAGCGTGCAGTGGATTTAGCTACGAAGAGTGGCATAACTCCTGAGCTGTACCAGAGCGCTGACTACAATGTTCGGCAGATGGCAGAGAGTATATTCAATGCCAACGGTCAGAACGAAGGAGCTGGCGATGCAGTCATCGATGCGTTGATTGCTAATCTGGGCGAGGGATCGGAGAAGGTGATGTATAACCTTGGCCGTAACCGCGCAAGGCTCGAGGAATTAAAGTCTCGATTCGAACGTGATCCATCCGGCCTTCAGGCATCGATCTATATTGGTGAGCTGAATGCCAAACTGGGCGCTCCGACTAAACGCACGACGAATGCACCTAAGCCTGCACCACGGGTAAACGGTGATAAGAACGTGAAGCCTAGCGAGAAGGCACTGAAGAAGGCGTATGACAAGGCTGATAAGGCCGGTGATGCACAAGCTCGATTCAATGCTCGGCGTGAAGCCCGCAAGGCCGGTATTGATACAAGAAACTGGTAACTTTAACTTCCTACTGAGGATTATAAAATGGCTAAAACAGGTAAGATTGCTGAGGTTCTCTTCGAGAAAGCCTTGGAAACATATGAGCATCAAACACAGATGCTTTCCCTCGTATCTCGCTTCGAACCAGATTCAAGCGATATGCAGAACACTTCTGTCGGTGGACAGAACACAGGCTCCTACGGTGGCGGTGTAGTATGGCGTCCGACTAGCCAGCACGCTCCTATCATGGAAGGCTGGGATATGACCGGCAATGAGACAGACATCATTGAAGAAACATATCCTGCCATCCTGACTCCACCTAAGAACGATATCGTTAAGCAGACCGCTGATGATCTGCGTGACATGTCTTTCTGGGAACGTCGTGGTGAGCAGTCTGGTAAGCGTCAAGCTACCGAGCTCAACAAGATCATCGCACAGGCAGTGGCCTTACAGGGCTCTCTGTTCTATGAGTACGATCTGAGTGATAACGCTAACAGCGGCTTCAAGGCTATTGCTACTGCACAGGCTTTGATGAACGAACGTCAGCTGATGGCTGGTGATGATCGCTCTGTTGTCCTGAACGACCGTGATAACCTGATCTTTGGTGACCAGCTTGCTGGCCGTCAGACACTGCAAGGTCGTCCGGCTGATACATGGGCTACTGGTCAGATCGGTTCAAACGTCGCTGAGTTCGATGTGTACACAGGTTCATTCCTGCCTACACTGTCTGCTGGCGGTACTATCACTGACGGTACTGTTGCATCTCTGTCAGGTGCTTCAACCACTACTGACGGTAACAGCTTCATCCCAGAAGCGGGCTCTGTCGATGCGACAACCGGCGCTGTAACTAACGTCGACTATCGTGTTGGTGTGGTTAACGTGACTGACGCTGGTACGCTGGCTGTTGGTGACAAGGTAACCTTCACTGAGATCAACTCTGTTGGTCTGGCTGACAAGAATGACTCAGGACAGCTGATGACATTCACTGTTGTTGGTGTTGCAACCAACGCTGTGTCTATCTATCCGAAGCCTATCCTGACCAACTTGGATGCTACTGATAGCGACCTGTACCGTGCATACGGTAACTGTGTTGACACTGCAGTATCTGTTGACGGTTCACTGGTTGGCAAGACCATGACTATCCTGAATGCTACTGGTGGTAAGCAGAATATCTTCTTCGGCAAGTCTGCTGTTGAGGTTACTTCTGGTGACGCACCTATCCAACTCCTGAACGAGTTCGGTGGCATGAAGGTGATCAGCTCTACCATGAGCAACGGTCAGAAGATGTACATGGCGTACACAGGCTCACTGCTTGATATGTCATTCACCTGCCGACTGTTCACATGGTACGGTGTAACCGTCGCTAACCCAATGGCGTGTGGTTCATTCACCACTAAGGCGTAAGTCTTAATGTAATGCATCTGGCTCTCCCATCTGGGAGGGCTAGATGTTATTATTACGTTACTTAATTGCCAGAGGTGACCCATGACCACTAAAGTCGAGCACATAAATTCCGCTTACTCACAGATGCGGATCTCCGGCATCACTGTTAACCCTACCCCTGAAGATACTCAGACGGCGCTACGTCGACTCGAGGACATGATGTGGGAACTCTACGGGAGAACCATTGATCTTAATTACAACTTCGAAGGCAAGCCACACAGCTCGTCTGAGAGCGGTATAGAACCCGTATTCAATCACATGATCGCCACTAACTTGGCTGTGCGATTACTTCCAGATTTCGGTAAGGATGCAACACCAGAGCTTAATAGTCTGGCTACAGCGTCTTTGCATAGCGCGGCAGGCGTCATTGCACGCCAGAGACTGAATGGCGTTAAGCATTCAAGCCGCATGCCTGTAGGCTCGGGGAACCGTCAGAGAACCCAGACCTACCGCAAATACTACCCAGCTACATCTAACCCGATTGCGAGTGCAGTTAATAGCGCTCTCCTGTGTGGTGAGGCTGATGACTTCTTCGAGTGCTTCGATGCATGGCTGGAAGGCGAGGAGATAGAATCGTACTCGATCACTGTCGGTGCTGGCCTGTCATTGCTGACTGGCATCGTTGATCCTGATAACCCTCCTTTCGAGACTCCTACGGGCGCAGTGTCTGCAGATCCGAACTTCGCTACTGCCTGTGGTGCTGGCAACTGGGTGTGCACCGGTGGAGCTACTGACTGGGTGATCGCAGGTGGCGAGGCTTCAGTCGGTGTGTCGTCTTATGCCATCCTGACCAACAGCTCGTTCGTATGGGATCCTACGAAGACTTACACGGTTACCATCCAGTACGACGATGCAACCAAGAGCTACGCTTATGGCCAGATCCTGTGTGGTAACGAGACCGCAGTCGGTCAGGCTGGCAATATCCAAGTCGATGATGCGCCTGACGGCTCACTGGATCGCGTTACAGGCATCCAGACGGTTACTGTCACTGGTGTGTCCGGCACTGGATTTACCTACGAGAACTATAATGAGAGCAATGACGCGATCGCTAACACCCTCGTCGAGCTCAAGGTCGAGGAAGTGGTTGCCCCATACGTTCCTATCGATTCATACGACAAAGATGGATGCATTCACTGGCGCCTGCAGGCTGATGCATGCCCGTATAGCGGAACAGCATGCGTCACTATCGAGGTGACTACCGATACAGGCCGTGTCGACAAGCGTGAGCGCCTGATAACGATAGAGAGTACCTGCTGATGCAACAGGAAGGCAAGGTTAGCCTCCTGTCAGGCGATAAATGTAGCATCGCAACAGATTACCGTGATGCATTACCCGTTAACTTCACTGCCATCGAGTCTGATCTATTCGGAACCAAGGGCTACATGCTCCAGATCTCCGGCCTCGCTGAATATGGCCTTGGATCCGGCGCTGATCGTGGCGGTGTGTGGAATGAGCGCCACAAGAAGCACTACAGGGTGTCTGGCGATAAGTTTATCGAGGTTGATGCTGACGGCACAGTCACTGAGCTCGGTGATGTGTTCGGTGTTGACGACGTGTCACTGCCATATTCGTTTGAGACGCAAGCAATCATCGCCAGCCGCAAGTTCTACCTATACGATGCCCAGTTCGGCTTCCGTGAGATCACGCTCAATGTGGGCGATCCTGTGGACGCCTGCTGGGTTGATAGCGTCTACTTCTTCACTGATGGTGAATACCTGTACCACACAGACTTCAGCTCAGAGAGCTCAATAAGCTCATACAAGTACGATACCTCAGCGATATCACCTGACATCACTGTTGGTGTTGCTCGTACTGTGGACAACAAGGTGGCCGTGTTTAACCGGTACACCACTGAATACTTCCAGACCAGAGGCGCTGATATATCTGCATTCCAAGGCCAGTTCGGCTTCGGTCGCGTGAAAGGGCGCCTGCTGAAGACTGGTATCGTCGGCACGCATTGCAAGTGTGAGCTCGATGGCCGGTTCATGATCATGGGTGGCAAGAAAGAAGAGAACGTCTCTATCCATGCGCTCACTGTGGGCGGCACCGAGAAGCTGGCTACCCGAGAGGTCGATCAGGTTATTGGTAAGTACACCGAGGAACAGCTTAGTACATCCAAGCTCGAGGCTCGGGTAGAGGATGGGTACATGTTCCTTATCGTTCACCTCCCTGATGAAACGCTCATGCTCAACTACACGCTGGCCAAGTCAGGTGGGCTGAATGTCGCATGGTCTATCCTGAAGAGCGACGTGTTCACTGATACCGTTTACGGAAAGGCTCGTGACTATCGCGCCAAGCACGTCGTGCTGGATCCACGCAGGGGTGAATGGGTGGCTGGTGACAAGGAGTCAGGCAAGCTGTGCGTCATCGATAAGACTGTCGCTACGCACTTCGGTGAGATCGCTGAGTGCGTCCTGTACACGCCTTTCCTTGATCTTGAGAATATGTCGATCGATGAGATTGATCTCGAGACCATCGCTGGCCACACAGCATCGAAGGATGCCACTGTCGCTATCTCTATGACCTACGATGGTATAAAATACGGCAAAGAATGGTGGGCTCAGTACGGATTGCCTTCTGACTTTGGTAAGCGGTTCGTCGCTCGTCGTCTTGGCTACATCAGAGACTGGGTTGGTATCAAATTCCGAATAGCATCACGATCGAGGGTAGCATTCTCACGCTTTAAACTATTTTACGGATAAGCCATGGCTAACACTGAATTCACCGGTCTCCAGCTCTCAGCAGACGATGTAAGACAGCTCACCGGATGGGGTGATGCTATGGTCGAAGACTACATATCGTTAGTCGATGCGATCAACAACATCCAGACAGGTGGATCAACATCAGATGATGCTCTGGCCGCTCTTCAAGATCTCGTAGAACGTCATGTAAACGACGACGAGAACCCTCACGCAACTTCCCTGCTTAACCTGATCGATACATTGATCAGTGAAGGCTCTCTCAAGAACGGCCATATGCTCGTTCAGGAGAACGGTCGCTGGATCAACCGGCACTGGTCTGACATCATCGAGAAGTGCTGTAAGGATCTGATCATCATTGCCGGATCAACTTACGACAAGGTGCTATCAGGCAAGAAGAACATCGATATCGGCCTGCAGTTAAGCGTCTCAGGTATCCAGACAGACTACGCTGGTCTCAGTGTAGTCAGCGAGCCGCCATCAGGCTGGGCTGGCACATCGATATCATATGACGGTGTCTCTCGCTCACTGGGCAGTCTGTCGTTCGGTAACGTATTATGGAACTCTGACGGCACGAAGATGTTCCAGCGCCAAGGTGGAGCTCCAGCTAATCAGCTCGGCTTCGTTGTCCATGAGTTCGCTACTCCATGGGATCTATCAAGCTGGATCTCAACATCATCACGTATCGATCTGCCTGCAGTATCAGGCTCAGCGAGTAACCTCGGTGTGTGGTGGATCAGTGAGGACGGCCTGACGCTCGTCTCACAGGGCTGGGATGATCTATACCAGTACGACATGTCTGTTGCATGGGATCTGACCACAGCGACTCACACGAAGACCGTGCTTAATACTATGACAGGCTGGAATAACCCCAGAACCTATGCAATGCAGGCCGGTAATGCTTCAGCCATCCTGACATCATGGAACACCAGTAACTGGAAGACAAGCCGCTGGGCAATAACGGACGATAATGATGCGGCATCGCTATCACTGCAGAGCACGGTAGACCATGAACCTGAATGGGATCCATATGATGCTGTTCCTCGTGGTGTGTTCCTGTCTGCTGATGGTGATCAGTTATTCTACTTCTGGGATGACAACTTCCATACTCGCCACCTGCTTACATTCTCGGTCTCAATACCGAATAACCTGTCATCGACCGTAGCGCTAACCAGCGATGATGATACTGGTTACAATTACAGTATAGACGGCGGCTTCATGTACTGGAGCCACGATGGCTTGAAGATGTACGAGGTTATTGGTGGATCGACTGATACCGCCTACCAATATTCATCATCCGTTGTTGGCGGTGGTGTCACCTCATTGCTGTTGCATGACAATGAAGAACGATACAGAACGAATGGCGAAGGCGCGTACCTTAAAGGCGTTACCACATTCAATGGTGTTGATGCACAGGCAGTGTTACCTCCATACGCAACAGGTAGCGAGCCTACAACAAAGTACGATGGCAGTTTACTCTATAATAGTAGTGTTTTAAGGCCGTCATGGTACGACGGTACTAGCTGGAAGATTGTATCAACCAAGGGCGAGCATGACCAGTTACGCATTGAGTTCGATGTGCTCGAGGGCGAGGTTGATGTCATCCGCCTTGATCTGGATCCGCTTCTCGATATACAGGATCACTCCACTGAGCCGACAGGAATGTTCGACCGTACAGAGACATCGATATCATTCGATGATGTAACTCGCACGTTCACTATTGCCAGAACAGGTGCGTCGTTCACGTACTTCATTATTGGTGTTATGCACGAGATCACTACAGATCTCGATATCATCATCCCAGACACTGAGGGCTTCTACTACTTCTATCTGGATAATGATGAGACTATCAAGTACATCAATACATTCGATCTTCGACTGATCACTGACTGGAGCTGGCTCGGCAACATCTACTGGGATGCGACTAATAAGGAACGAGTGATGCTCGCTGATGAGCGCCACGGCCTTACGATGGACTCAGCGTCTCACGCGCACTTCCATTTATCACTTGGTGCTCAGTACATCTCTGGTCTTGGCCTTGCTGACTTTGATATCAATGGCTCAGGTGATGTAGCGACCAATGCTCAGCTCTCAGTAGCATCCGGCCTTATACGTGATGAAGATGTACCTCACACCGTGCCTGCTTATGGCCTGCCTGCTAATATCCCTGTGATCTACAGAACAGGCGCTACAGGTGAATGGCGCAAGAAGACTGCTGATGATTACCCATTGCTATACTCAGGCTCAGGTGGCTATACAGGCGCTTCTGGGTTGCCTGCCTACAACGAGTGGACAGGTGCAACATGGCAACTGACCGAGCTGGCTGATAACAGCTTCGTGCTGATGCATTTTTATGCGACCAATGATATTGACAGTCATGTGATCGCTATCCTTGGCCAGAACCAGTATAGCAATATTGCTCAGGCGCGAGACGGCGCTAATACAGAGATAACGAACGTCGGCACCGTTCCATATCAGGAATGGTGTCCAATAGCGACTGTGATCTTTCAGGTTGATACATCGTACCTCAATGTACCAAAGGCTCGCACGAGGACAACGGATACCGGTAACGATTACATCGATTGGCGCTCATCTGCTCCAGAGGCCGGTACGCCTGTTGGCGACCACGGTACTCTCGGTGGTCTTGGTGATGACGACCACATCCAATACCATAACGATACTCGCGGTGACATCCGGTACTACCCACGCACTGAGGCTGATACAACATTCGAGCCTGCTGATGCTACGATCCTAAAGGATGCTGACATCGGCGTGACTGTTCAGGCTTACAGTGCTCTGAATGCTTACACAACTGACATCACATATGAGACGCTCGATACTAATGGCGACGTCGGTGCTGGTGCTGGACAGCCCGTGGGCGACGGGGTACAACACCTTCACGGTGAACCGGACCCAGTTCCCGGACCCCGAGGCCCTGTTCGCCCGGGTCCGCGAGCTGGGCTTCGAAGTGTGCGTCTGGCTCACGCCGTTCGTGAACGACAGCAGCGTCCAGGAGGTGCCGGGGATCGACCCGCGGGCCGCGACCTTCGACGAGGCCGCGGAGGCCGGGTACCTGGTAGAGCGGGCGGACGGCGGCGTCGCCCTGGAGCGCTGGTGGAAGGGACGGGGCGGGCTGGTGGACTTCACCGACCCGGCGGCCGTGGCGTGGTGGCACGAGCAGCTGGCGAAGACGCGGCGCTGGGGG
>Ga0207752_1000504_pt1 | contig 18362 bp, 12 predicted proteins | sample Pon2CUnioCityCA_6_FD_187272 | JGI IMG/M metagenome (GOLD analysis project Ga0207752, IMG submission 187272) | Marine sediment microbial community from Union City, CA, USA - Pond 2C Sediment 2 (SPAdes) | ecosystem: Environmental > Aquatic > Marine > Intertidal zone > Salt pond sediment ...
ATTCTGATCATCGAGGGCATCCTCCTTGTCTGGTCCCTGGTCTGGCGCATCTTCACCGATCATCATGCCACCACCGCCGACCTTTTCTGGTATGCGGTGCGCATCGTCATCCTGATCGGCGTGATCATCCTCTTTATCTGGTTTACCTTCCGTCGGTTTCTGTCCCGGAAAATCATCGAGCCCCTGGAGATGATTTCCGAGGCGAATCGCCGCTTCCGGGAAGACGACAACGGCGCCGACGACATCGATCTGCCACCCACCGCCCCCCGGGAGATCCAGGATATCGCAGAAACCCGGCGGGCCATGCTCGACACCATCTTGAAAGTGTCCGGCGAGCGGCTGGGGCTGATCAACTTCATCCGGGACACCTTCGGGCGGTATCTGTCCCGAAAGGTGGTCGACCGGATCCTGGAATCGCCGGAGGGGACGAAGATCGGCGGCCGACGGGAAACCGTCACGATCCTCATGTCCGATATCCGGGGGTTTACCAGCCTTTCACAGGCCACCGACCCGGAGCTCATGGTGCGTCTGCTCAACCGCTATCTGGACCGAATGTCGCGGCTGATCCTCCGCTACGACGGGATCATCGATGAAATCATCGGCGATTCAATTCTTGCCGTGTTCGGGGTTCCGGAAAGGCGGGGCGACGATCCCCATCGGGCTGTCGCCTGCGCCCTGGCCATGCAAAATGCCCTGGGCGACCTCAACCGGGAGATGGCCGCAGAAGGTCACCCCCCCCTGGAGATGGGGATCGGCGTCAACACCGGAGACGTGATCGTCGGCAACATCGGGTCCGAAGTGCGGATGAAATACGGGATCGTCGGTGCGGCGGTCAATACCGCCTCCAGGATCGAAAGCAACACCATCGGCGGTCAGGTGCTCATCGGCGAGTCCACCTACCGGGAGGTCGAAAAAACGGTGAATGCCGATCCGCCGTGGGCCAAGATGATGAAGGGGATCAAGCAGCCCCTGGTGGTCTATCCCGTCCACGGGATCGGGGCCCCTTACAACGTTGCCCTCACCCGAATCCCCGAGGAACAGGAAGGCCTCCAGATTTCCCTGCCGTTTCGGTGCCGGCTGGTGGAGGAAGGAAAAAAAATCTCCGACCGGTCTTTTTCCGGAGAAACCCTTTCCCTGACCGACGGCCGGATCACCGCGCGGATCGACGCCCCCCTTGCCGCTTTTTCCGAGGTCAAGATAAGCTTCGATTTCTGCGTCGATGCCCACTGTTTTGCCGATATCTATGCAAAAGTGGCCGATGAGGACCCGGACCAGGAGAGCAAAGACATCTACACCCTGCACCTCACGGCCATCGAACCGGTCGACCGGCGCATTTTTCAGCAGTGGATCAGGGAAGGGACGGCCCGCTGAGGCGCTGCCGCGCCGCTGGGAGGCTGGGTGTCGGGGAGGATCTTACGACTTCTCCGGCGGCTCGCAGGTGACGGCGGCAAACTGCCCGGACAAAAAACGCCGGTAGTAGACCAGGAGCAGGTAGGTCATGGGAAGGGCGATGATCAGGCCCAGCAGACCCAACAGCTTGCCCCAGACCGACAGCGACAGCAGGATCATGGCCGGGTTCATGCCGGTCACTTTTCCCATGATCCGGGGGACTAAAAAGGCGTCCTGGATCACCTGGACCACGACAAAGACCAGGGCCACGAGGCCGAGCACCACCCAAACGCTGGTGCCGGTTTCCACGGCGTGCACCATGGCGAGGAGCCCCGCCGGGAGCGCACCGAGAATCTGCAGATACGGGACCATATTGAGAAGGCCCAGAAACAAACCCAGCAGGATCGCCAACGGAAGGCCCACCAGGAAAAGCCCGATGCTGAAAAGCACCCCGCAGATCGCCGCCACCGCAGCCTGACCCCGAAAATAAGCGCTCATGGCCGATTCGAAGTCGGATACGAATTCGGTGATCGGCTCGCGGTAGCCTGCCGGAATCAGTTCTTTCCAGTCTTGGCTGATCCGGCCGTAGTCGATGAGCAAAAAAACCAGATACAACCCAATGACCGACAGACCGATCAATCCCATGAGAAAGCCGGCCGTTCCGGTCACCAGGCCCCATACCCCCGGCAGCAGCTTTCGACCCACCGCCTCGAGAAGGCTCCAGACGCTGTCGGCCCGGAAGATCTCCTGTACGTCCTTGCGGGCGGCCATGTCCTTGATGGAAGCCCACAGGTCTTCGGGCACATAGCGGGCCGCCCTTTCGGCCAGGGAGGCGTCTTTGGCCAAACGGGACACGAGCTGTCCCATCTGTCCGATCTCCTCGGCCATGGCCGGAATCACCAGGGATCCTGCGGCCGCCGCCGCGGCGATCACCAGCAGCAGGGCCAGAAATACCGACACGGTTCGATGCCGGACCCGCTTTTCGATCCAGGAAACCAGGGGATTCATCAGGTAGGCCAGCAAAAAAGCGACGGCAAACGGAATCAGCACGTCGCTCAAATAGCCCAGAAGCCATACTGCTGCGGCAATCAGGCCAGCGGTGATGAGAATCCGGCTCACGCGGTCGAAGGTGAAGGGTTTTGCAGTATTCATCCGGTTCGGCTCCTATCGAAAAGGTTGCCGCCATCAAGAAAAGGTTGCCCCGTTTTCCCCGGGGCGGAGGGATTCTTCCTCCTCGGATTTTCTGTGAAACCGCGGCTGGGACCGGATCAGTTCCCGGGTGTAGGGATGCTCGGGTTTCCGGATGATCGCTTTGGCCGGCCCCATTTCCACGATTTTTCCCCTGCGGATGACGGCGATCCGGTCGCACAGGTACAAGGCGGCCGCCAGACTGTGGGTGATGAATAAAAAGGTGGCGTTGAGGTTCTGTTTCAGCTGCACCAGAATATTGAAAATCTGGATCGAAATGGAGGCATCGAGCATGGAGGTCGGTTCGTCTGCAACGATGATCTCGGGATTCAATACCGTGGAGCGGGCGATGGCCACTCGCTGGCGCTGGCCGCCGCTGAGCTGGTGGGGATACCGGAACAGGTAATCTTCCGGAGGGGTCAGCCCAACCTGGGAAAGGGCCGAGACGACGGTTTCCAATCGCTTTTGCGACGCGGCCAGGCGATGGATGGCCACCGGCTCGCATACGGTCTGATAGACTGACAAATACGGATTCAGGGACTGGTATGGATCCTGGAAGATCATCTGGACCCTTCGGCGAAATCGCTTCAATTTGTGCCCGCGGATTTCCGACAGGTTCACTCCGTCTACCAGCACGTTGCCGCTGTCGGGTTCATCGAGCTTGACGATGAGCCGGCCGGCGGTGGTTTTTCCGCTGCCGCTTTCCCCCACGAGACCGAAGATTTCCCCCTGTCGGATGGAGAACGACACCTTGTCCAGTGCGGTCACCTGTTCGCCGGACCGCCCGAAAAAGGTCTTCTTCGTTCGGAAGATCTTGGTTGCCTCAACAAGTTCGACCGCTATCGGAGAATCTGTCTTCATGATCGAGGTCCGTAGCACATCACCTTGTGGGTGGGGCTCAAGGAGATCCATGTCGGCGGCTCCTGACGGCATTGCGCATCGGCGTGGGGGCATCTATCGTAAAATCGGCATCCCTTCGGCGGGGCGGCCAGGTTCGGCGACTCGCCGTTCATCGCCCTGGGCAGGGTCGCGTTCTCTTCTTCGATGGTGAGATAGGCATCCAGCAGCGCCTGGGTGTAAGGGTGGGCAGGGGTTTCGAACACTTCTTTCCGGGTGCCCTGTTCCACGATCTGACCGGCATACATCACTGCGATATGGCGGCAGACCTCTGCCACCACCGCGATGTCGTGGGAAATGAAAAGAACGGCGACGTCCATCTCTTTTTGCACCCGGCGGATTTCGGCCAGGATCTGGGCCTGTACGATGACGTCCAGGGCCGTTGTCGGTTCGTCTGCGATAATGACGTCCGGCCGGCAGGCCAGGGCCATGGCGATGATGGCCCGCTGTTTCATCCCGCCGCTGTACTGGTGGGGATAGTCCCGGCTGCGCTCCGGGTCGAGGTCCACCAGGGAAAACAGCGAGCTGACCCGTTCGGCGGCCTGGGCCGCCGAAACCTCCGGCTCGTGGTGCCGGATCGCCTCCACGATTTGGTCCTCGACCCGCTGGATCGGGTTCAACGCGTTCATGGCCGCCTGAAAGATCATGGCGATCTCCTTCCAGCGCAATTTTTGCAGCCGCTCGTCGGAGATGCCGACCAGGTTCTGCCCCTTGAACCGAAGCTCCCCGCCGAAAATCGACCCGTTGGCCGGAAGAAGGCCCATCAATGCCATTCCGATGGTCGTCTTGCCGCAGCCGGATTCGCCGACGAACCCCAGAGATCCGCCCGGTTCAAGAGAAAAGGAGACGTCTTCCACGGCCCGCAGAAGCCCTTTGCGTGTCCGGTATCCAATGCTCAGGTGTTCGGCCTCCAGCAGTGCCATGCTAGTCGGATTCTCCTTCCTTGCGCAGCCGGGGGTCGAGGACCTCCTCCATGGCCCGGCCCAGCATGTAAAAAGACAACGTCAGCAAGGAGATGCAGATCCCGGGCGGAAGCAGCCAGTACGGCGCCTGAAACATGTGGCCGGTTTTCCACACCCACTGGAGCATCATCCCCCAGCTCACGGTTCCCGGATCGCCGAACCCGAGAAAGGCCAGGGCGGCTTCGATGATGATGGCCGAAGTCACCCGGAACGTCATGTAGAGCATCGCCAGGGGCAGCACGTTGGGCAAGATATGCCGAAAAATGATCCTCAGGTGGGAAGCGCCGGCGACCCGGGCGGCCTCGATGAACGGCCGGTGTTTCAAGGTCAGGGTCTGGGAGCGGATGATCCGGGAAACCCCGGGCCATCGAAACAGCGCGATCAGCAGGACGATGGTCCAGATCCGGAGCTGGCCGAACAGCGACGAGAGAATCAGTACCACCAGCAGGGTCGGCATGACCATGACCATGTCGGCCAGACGCATGAGCACCGTGTCGGCGAAGCGGCCTGCGTAGCCGGAAATCATGCCGATCAATGTGCCGAAGAAGATGCTCATGAATGCCGCTGAAAGGCCGACCATGAAGGCGATCCGGGCGCCGGCCAACAGCTGGCTAAAGATGTCCCGGCCGATGAAGTCGGTCCCGAGCCAGTGGGCGGCGCTCGGTCCGGTGGCGTGGGAAATCTCCGGATCGACCCCGTGCATGGGATGGTACATCGGGTCGAGCAGGGGCGGGACGAAGCTGGCGGCGGCCATCAGGGCAAAGCACGCCATCAGGATCAGCCCGATCTTTCCGATCGGGTTTTCCCAGAAAAGCGCCCACCCGCCGGCCAGCCATTCACGGCGGCCCGCCGGGGCGGCGAAAGCGTCTCTTTGTTCGTTTCCTGTTTTCATTCAGTACCGTATCCGCGGATCCAGATACGCGTAAAGCAGGTCGACGACCAGGTTGGCCGTCAGCACCACGGCGGCGATCAGCAGAAAAGAGGCCTGGGCCAGTGGATAGTCGTTGTTGCTGACGGCAAACACCAGCTCCCTTCCCAGCCCGGGCCAGGTAAACACCGTTTCGGTCAGGGCGCCGCCGTTGATGGAAAAGGCCAGACTCAGCCCGACGCTGGTGATCACCGGAAGCGCCGCGTTGGGCGCGGCATGCCGGTTTCGGATGGTCGCTTCGTCCAACCCCTTGGCGCGGGCAGTGAGGATATAGTCCTCCCGCAGGGTGTCGAGCATGCTGCTTCTCATCACCAGCAGGTAGCTGCCAAAATGAATTAAAAACAACGTGATCAGGGGCAGTGCCATGTGGTGGGCGATGTCGAGCCCTTTTCGCAGGAGCCCGGCCGAGGGATCGGTCCAGATTTCGGCCGAGATCATGCCGGTCAGGGGAAACCATCCGATCCAGTAGGCAAATACCCAGATGATGATCAGGGCAAGCCATGGCAGAAACAGCGTGTGGCAGACCAGGGCGCCGATGGTCACCCAGGTGTCGATCCGCTCCCCCTTTTTCCAGGAGACGATCTTTCCGAGGAAGACGCCGACAAAGGCCGCCAGCAGGATTGAGCTGGTAAACAGCAAGATGGTGTTTGGAAGCCGGTTTAGGATGATCTCCGACACCGGCTGACCGTAGTGAAAAGAGATTCCAAACCGGCCTTTGAGAAAATTTTCCAAGTAGATGAGATACTGCTGCCACATCGGAAGATCGAGGCCCAGCTGTTCGATGAGGCGCTGGGCGTCTTCCGGGGTCATGTTCGGGTCCACCATCCGGCTGACCGGATCGCCGGGCGCCAGCCGGAAAAGCAAAAAGAGGACCGTAAGGATCACGAAAAAGATCAGCGTGATCTGGAAAAGCCGGCCCAGGATGTAGCGTCTGATCTCCATAGTCAATTCACAGGCGAAAGCTGGCAGAACGACCAGATGTTGCCGATTCCTTCGAGCATCTGAACCCATCCGGTAAAACGATCCGTGCGCACGGCCTCGATTTCCCGGGGCAGGTAGATGGGAAGGTATGGAACGTCCCTTGCAATGATCTCCTGCATTTTATAGATCCGCAAACGCCGCGCCTCCAGGTCCATGGTTTTTTCCGAAGCCTCTGCGATCCGGTCAAACTCGGGGTTGTGATATCCGCTCATGTTCCACCCCCGCTCCCGGTCGAATTCCGAGTGGAAAAAAATTCTCAGATAATCCGGGTCCAGGGACAGCCGGCCGTAGCCGAGAATGAATGCGTCGAAGTCGTGCCGGGCTTTGACCTGCTGCAGCAGGGCGCCGAAGGCCATGGGCCGCGAAGATGCAGGGATGCCGGCCTGGCGAAGCCACTGCTGGATGAGCAGTCCGCTGATGGCCCGGTGGGGGTCGTAGTCGGCCGGGGGCGTCAAAATTGTCACCGATTCCATGAGCGAGCCGCCCGGCAGCCGAAGGCCCTCTGCGGGTTGGACCTTTCCGGAGTCGTCCACCGGCGGCTGTGTCCAACGGTATCCGGCTTGCTTCAGTATACGATAAGCCGCGCGGATCCGCTGCTCCCGGTTCAGGTCCTCGCCGTATTCGGTCAGGTTCGGGTTGTACCAGAATTCGTTTCCCGACGGAATGATCGAGTCCATGCGGCTGCCGTATCCCTGCAGGACGCGCTTGATGATAAACGACTTGTCGACGAGCATGGCCGCGGCCCGACGAAGGGCAGGGTCGTCGAAAGGGGGTTTGCGCAGGTTGAATCCCAGGTAGTACAGGGCGCTTCTTTCGCTGGAAAAGATCCGGATCTCCGGATGCTGCTCAAGATTTTCGATATAGCCGGGCTGAATCCCCTGCCAGTACATGTCGATGGCGCCCTTTTTCAGGGCGAGCATTGCCACGTCCGAAGTCCCGTAGATCTTGAACAGGATTTCTTCGACAAAGGGCCCCAGCAGCCGTCCCCCGATCCGAAGCCCCTGCCCGAAAAACAAATCGTTTTTCTTCATGTGCAAATACGCCCCCTTGTGCCACTTTTCCAGCACGAAGGGGCCGGTTCCCAAAGGCCGCTTGACGGTGTGGTTGAACAAGGAGGCCAGGGGTTTTTTCTGCTTTCTCGCAGACGCTGCCACCTCCCGCCACTCTTTTTCCGACACGATCGGGATGGTCAAAGAGCGGGTGAGAAAGATCGCCATCGGCTCTTTGAGGATGAACCGAACGGTGCGGTCGTCGACGGCTTCGATTTGGTCGACGAATTTCCACCGAGAATAGTGCCGCGGAATCTTGAACTCCTTGATCAGTCGGCAGGTGAAGGCCACATCGGCGGCGGTAAACGCGGACCCGTCCGACCACCGGGCCGGCCGAAGCCGGACCTGATAGGTCACCCCGTCGGCGGCCATCTCCGGCGGCCCCGCAGCCAGCCAGGGCACCATTTCCGTCTCCCCCGGGGCATGACGGTACAATGGCTGATAGATCTGGGAAAGGATGTTGTTGGAGTTGGCATCGCTGGCCATCCAGATGTTCAATGTCCGGGGCTCTTCGCCCAGACCGATCCTAAGCGGCTGCCGGGTTTCGGCCCATCCAGGAGGGCAAAGCCACAGCACCGAAACGGCGATGAGCAACAGGGCGCGGTTAATTTTGGTGCACAAGGTCACGTTTGGTCCTCATGGCGCCGACTTTTTCCTCGATAAAATCGATCACCGCCGCTTCGATTCGGATCCCGTCGAGCTGGTTGATTCTGGGAATGCCGCCCGGGCTGACGCAGTTGACTTCCACGAGGCGGTCTGCGATCACGTCGATTCCGACAAAATAGAGGCCGTCTTCGATCAGCCGATCCCGGATGGTCTCGCAAATCCTCCGTTCGGCAGGGGTGACCTCGTGCCGGTAGACGCTGGCGCCGGCATGCACGTTGGTGCGAAAGTCGCCCGGTTTCGCCCGCCGCCGCATGGCCCCTAAAATTTCGCCGTTGAGAAGCAGGATCCGGACGTCGCCGTGGATCTTGACGTCGCTCAAGTACTCCTGGACCATGATGGCTTCCCGGTCCTGGTAGGGCTTGTATCCCTTGACGTAGTAGTTGACCAGCGAGACCAGGTTTTCCCGGTCTTTGTCGCTGACCTTGATCACCCCTTCTCCGCCGAAGCGCTGAAGCGGCTTTACGACCATGGCGCCGCCGAAATCCCCGATGATCTTCGTCAGGCGTCCCGGATCCCGGGACACATGGGTTTCGGGAATGATGCCCGGGAAATTCAGGATGTACAGCTTGCTGTTTCCCAGCACCTGGCCGGTGGTGGAGTTGATCATGAAGACCCGGTTTTCCACGGGCGCGAGAAACTCCATGACCTGATAGTTCAGCGGCGGATTCTTCCGCAGAAACAGGGCGTCCAGTCCGGTGATGGTTTCAAAGACGAGCTCCTCGTTTTTCAGGCAGCGGATCGCATCTTTCCAGTAGCCCTCCATGGGCTGATCCGGCGCCACGGTGATGTTTCGCATCCGGGCCACCACCTGGTCTTTCCGGATATAGATGTCGTGGGGCTCCAGGAAATAGACGCTATGGCCGCGCTGATTGCACTCGTACATCATGTGGCTGGTGGTTTCCCACATCGGCTCGATCGATTCCAACGGGTCCATCAAAAAAGCGATTTCCATGGCAGCACCAGTTCGCAGCTTGGCTCCCTTTCCGGGCAAGACGTCACCGGGGAGGCCGGCAGGCGGGAATATCCGTCCCAAAAGAGTTTACTACCTTATCGAACATCCGGAAAAAAGATCAACCCCCTTTGAGCTTTTCATGCAAGTGGCGGATTCTGCCGCTGAGCACTTTGCAGATTTCAAGCGCGATCTGCGGATATTCGCGAACGATTTCCGTAAACTCCTGTTTATGAAGGATCAGCAGCCGGCTGTCGGCTTCGGTCCGGATCGTGGCGGTCCGCTTGATGTCTTCAAAGAGCGCCATTTCACCGAAATAGTCCCCCTCGCCGATCCGGTCCAGCTCGAGTTCGTCTTCGGTGCCGTGGGCCTTGATCACCGAAACTTCTCCTTTGATGATCAGATACATCTGTTCGCCGGCCTCTCCTTCCCGGATCACGATCTCTTCGGCGGGATAGTCGATTTCCTCGGTCACCGAGGCCACCGCGGCAAGTTCGCCCACTGCAAGGTCTTCGAAAATATCGATTCCCCGAAGCAGGAGAATCTTATCCGAGGTGGTGGTTTCTTGTTCCATGGAAGGCTCCTTTTCCATCTTTGCCTCAGTCTGGTCCAGCACCGCCGACGCTTGCTGCCGGACGCCGCGCAGGGCGGAGCCGGTCAGACGGCGCACCGGCTCGGGTGTGATCCGGGCCAGTTCGAGACGTCGGATCAAGGCCAGGGTCAGCATCTGAACCACCCAGTCTTTGCTGTCGAGAAGCTGGTGTAAAAAAATTCCGTCGTCTTGCGGCGCCGACTCCACATCGAGCCGTCTGCGGGCTTCGGCCAGCGCCGCTGCCGGATCTGCCGGCTCCAGTAGCGGCAAGAGGATCTTTGAGACCATCTTTTCCAGCCGTTCATCCAAAGCTTCGATTCCGTTGGAACGCTGCGCCGCATCCGAAGACAGAATGCCGCGCAAAATGATGACCATCTTTCCGGTGCCGTCCTGGGCGGCAAGCACCCGGAGCGCGTTTTCCAGGATCATCTGCTGCTTTTGGCGGAAATGATCGATAAGCAGATCCCGCTCGTCGCAGGGGGCAAACTGCGAAAGCCGTTGTGCGGCCGCCAGGCATCGATACGATTCTTTGGCCTGCCCGCGGACGTAGCGATAGGCGTCCAGGTCCCGGATGTTGAGGGACTCCAGGATTTCATAGATCTGTTCGCGCACCCGACGCCGCGGGTTGTTGAGGGCCTCGATGAGCATTTTCGTATTCTGATGGGGCGCGGTCTCGATTTTTTCCCTGGCCAGTTCCCGGATTTTTCGGGAAGAATCACCCACCATGTCGATCACCCGGGACAGGGTCTCATCGTCGGCCACCTGTGTGGCCTGAAGGGCCGCGTACCGGACCTTGCTGCTCTCATCGGAGAGAAACGGAACAAAGATGGAGGGATCTTCCAGCGGTCCGACCCGCCGGAGGCTCTCGATGACCTCGGCCCGGAATGCCTCGGTCCGGTCATCGGCTGTCAGCCGGGTCAGCGCTTCTGCAAAGCGCCTGCGGCCGGCCTGTCCTGCGGCGATCACACCGGCCCGGATGGTGTCCGGTTCGGCGCTGTCGAGCCACTGCGCGATCCGGTCTTCATGCCGCTCCGGGTTTCTCTGGAAAAGGGCCGCGGCCGCATACCCCGTGCTTTTCGGACCGAAACCGCTTAAAAATCTCCCAAAGTCGATGCCGGCCGCCGCAGCCGGATCGAGCCGGCTGGCTACCTCCAGGGCCCTCGCCACGACTTCGGGATCCTCCGCATCGAGAAACCGGCTCAGCCGCTCGGCCTTTTGCCGGTTCGAGGCGTCAGAGACCATGTCGATCAAGGCTACCTGGACGGCCGGCTCCTGTTCATCGAGGGCGTTCAGCAGGAGACGGTCCAGGTTCGGGTACCCGATCGACCGCAGCAACCGGGCATACCAGAGGGCCGATTCGCCGCGGGCTGCGGAAAATTCGGCGGCCAGGCGGTTGCGGGTGCCGCGGTCGCCAAAGAGCTGGCTGACATCCTGTTTTCCCATCGATTTCAGATCGAGTTGGTTTTTGGAGATCAGGTCGAGCAGGATCTCCGAGTATCGTTTTTTCAGACTGAGGATCGAGCCGAGCCAGGCCGCCACACAGGGGAGGGCCACCAGCGACAGGTAGCGGGGATGGAAGAGATGCTCGCCGATCAGGATCGACCCGGAGCCGATCAGCAGGGCGACCCGCACGACGGTTCCCCGCAGAAACGGCCGAAGCACCGCCCGCTGGTCGACCGGGATCAACCCCATGAGGATGTCGGTCGCCGGTTTGTGCAGCGTGGTTCGGATGACGTTGGTCGACAACCGGGCGTAGACGGCCGCAAAGATGTCGAACCGGAGGAGAAAACCCATAAAGACAAACAGATAATTGGTGGGGTGGAACATCAGGGCCACCGGCAGCCCCCAGCGGCCGTAGATCCGGCCCACGAAAAGCAGGATCACCAGGCTCACCACGTTCATGCTGCCTTTGAAATAGCCTAAAAACGCGACCAGCCCCCCTTCTGTGGCAAACATTTCGTTGATGATGAAGTTGAACTGGAAATTCATGATCGGGATGATCACGTTCGGGAAAAAGGTCATAAAGACCAGGATCTTAATCAGGAACGACGCTTTCATCAAAGGCACCGTCCTGCGAATTTCATCGACCAGGGAGGATCTCTTGCGTTTGTCTTTGCTGTCGCCGCCGGTCAGCAGCAGCGTCGGATACCGCGTCCCCATGGTGCGGACGACCAGGGCCCCGGCAACCGTCACCGCCAGGTACACGAGCAGCAGATTGTCGATCATGATCCAGCCGGCGATGGCCGGCGTGCCGAAACCGGCCAGGATGTCGCCGCAGACCCCGCCGGCGGAGATCAGGGGAAACAGCCGCTTGCTCTGGCGGGTGTTGAACAGGTCGTTTGCCATGTTCCAGAAAAGAAGCCCCAGGAGGGCTTCGTACAGCGTTTTCATGACGAACAGCAGCGGATAAACCAGGTCCCATCCCGTGGGAATCAGAAACCGGGTGCCGGCAACGGTGAATCCGCAGAAAAACAGCAGGTAGGTCAGCAAACGGGAACCGGGCATGCGGGTCAACAGGCCGGTCATGAAACCCATCACGAAAAAGATGGCCAGGCTGTTGACCATGTACATGACGGGCAGGTACTCGACGCCGAAGCGCTTTAAAAAGGCGGTTTCTGCGTAGTTGTTGAAGATCATGTCGGCACTGCGGACAAGGAACAAAAGCACCAGGGCGCCGGCGAACATCCCGATTTCGCCCTTGTTGACCTTGAACCAGCGATTTAGAAAATTGAGCATGATCTGCGATGGGGCCGGAAAGAGTTGATTGGTTAAAGGGTCAAGTGGTCAAATGGTCAAGCGGTTGATTGGTCAAATGGTCAAATAGTTAAGTGGTTGCTGCGTCGACCGGTTGGAAGCCCGGATAGGTTTTTCCCCGTTCCCGGATAGGAAGCTTTCCGAATCGACCCATCGACCATTTATCCAATCAACGAGATTCACTCCCCCTCCATCACCAATCGGAAGCCGGTGGTGTCCAGCCGGCTGGCCGGGTGGGCGCCGGCGCGGTTGGCAGAGCGGCAGGCCGGCCCCCAACCGAACCAGCTTCCGCCCCTTTTCACCCGCAGGTCGCCCCGGTCCGGTCCGGCGGGATCGACGGCGCCGGTTGTGTCATAGTCGGCCAGCCAGTCGCCGCACCACTCCCACACATTGCCGTGCATATCGTACAACCCCCAGGGGTTGGGCGCGTAGCTCCCGACCCGGGCAGGGCCGTTGACCGGCATGCCGGTGTCTCGATGGAGGGCGACGCATTCGTTGGTTTTCATCGGGCTGTTGGCATACATCGCCTTTTTGCAGTCGATGCGATCGCCCCAGCTGTAGGCCGAGGTGGTTTGCGCGCGGCAGGCATATTCCCACTCGGCCTCGGTGGGAAGCCGGTAGCGGCCTTCTCCGCGCGCGTTGAGCCGCTGGATGAACTCCCGGCAGTCATGCCAGGAGACCCCGGCGACCGGCATCATGCCCGGGCCCTTCCGGTCAAACAGCATTTTTCGTCCCATGATCATCCGCCATTGCCGTAAGGTGACCTCGGTGGTCTGGATAAAAAACGGTTTGGAGATCCGCACCCGGTGCTGCGTCTCCGACAAATCCCGGTTCGGCTCGTCGACGGGGCTGCCCATGACAAAATTGCCGGCAGGGATCCGAACGAATGCCATTTCCAGGGAATTGACGAAGGTGTCCGCCGATGATTCTGCCAAGGCCCCGGTTGCCGGGGCAGTGAGCAGCAAAAGTACCAGCCCCAGGCAAATGCCATGCGACCGCGGGCTCATCGATCCTCTCCTTTCATGAACGGGACCGTGCGTCTGTTGTTTGCGCTGCCGTTTTGGCCTCCTCGCCGGGGGCGGGTGAAAAGATTTCGATCTCTTCGCTTTTTCCTCGGATCGGAAAGGTTCCCATCGGCGTCAATTCGATGTCGAGGCCCGCCAGTCGGTCGGCCACCGCCCGGCTGACCAGGATGTCCGTGCCGCAGGTCTTGTTGAGGACCTGAAGCCGGGAGGCGATGTTGACCGCGTCTCCGACCATGGCATAGACGAGTCTTTCCGGACTTCCCACGTTGCCCGCCAGCACCTTGCCGGTGTGGATACCGATCCCGTGACGGATGAGAGGCTCTTTGGCGGCATGTCTTTCTTCGTTCAGTTTTTCCAGCGCCTGGCGCATCCGAAGGGCAGCGGACACGGCCATCTTGGCATGGTTGTCCGACGGGCGCGCCGGGGTGCCGAACACGGCCTCGATTTCGTCTCCGATGTACTGCAGGACGATGCCGCCGGCGTCTCGGACCGACTGCTCCATTTCGGTGAAATACCGGTTCAAAAACCGGACCACCTCCTTTGGGGATCGTTTTTCCACAAAGGAGGTGTAGCCGCGAAGATCGCAAAACAGGATCGTTGCTTCCACCATCTCCCCGTCTGCGGAAATCTCCCCTTTCAAGATCCGTTCGCTGATTTCCGGGGAGACATACTGGCCGAACCGGGTCTGGCAAAAGTCCCTTTCCTTCAGCCCTTGGATCATTTCATTGGTCTTGGCCGCAATCTGCGTAAATTCGTCGTCGGCCAGCAGCGGCACCCGTGCATCGAGATCTCCGCGGCTGATCCGCTCCATGGCGTCGAGCTGGATGGCCAGCGATTGTTCGAGATTTTTCGAATAGCGCCGGACCACCATCACGCTGATGGCCAGCAATACGGCCAGCGCAAAGACGATCTCCTTGAAAATGCCCCAATAGATTTCCGGCTCGGGCATGTCCGGATGTTCCAGAAGGTAGTAGACGTCGAGCAGGACCATGAGCAGCACGGCAAATGCCATGAATACCAGCAGCGTAACGATCATGATCATCATTTTGCGGGTCACCGGAAACAGCTTTCCCGGAGACCGCTCGATGAACTCGACTTCTTTGACCCGTCCGATGAGCCGCTTTTCGGTGTTCAGGTAGCTGAGCATGCCGCCAAACAGGCCGAAAGACATGCAGCCGATCAGCACCTTGATCCCTGTGCTCAGATAAGGTTCGTAAAAGATCTCGTAAGCGGCCACCATGGCCAGGCCCGCCCCGGTCCAGGTGATCAGGTCGGCGCGCAGCTCCTTCCAGGGCAGACGGAACATGCGCTCGGCGTCGGGCCGGTCGTCGGCAACCAGGCGCATGTGACGCCGGAACGCCAGAGCCCTTGCGGGCAGCAGGGCGATCACCGGGCCGTAGGAGACGATTGCGGCGCTCGCATACCCGAGGCCGTCGAGAAACGGTCAAACCTGGGCGCCATAGACCACGAGGACGCCGGTAAAAACCAGATAGGTGGCGATCAGTTCCACCATGCCAGGGGGCTCCTTCGGATAACGCCCCGCCGCCGGTGAAAGCGGCGACGCAGGTTTGGCAAAAATCCTTTCATGGTAGCCGGTTATCTTTACCATACCGGCCTGGCTTTGGAAAGGCGCATACCGGGGTCAAGCGTTGACACCGGCCGGGCTTTCTCTTAATAACTCAACTTTCGGGATTCATGATGCCGCGAAATGGGTAATTTGCCCCCGTATCCACTCCGTTTGACCGGAACCCGATCCGAGAGCGATCCGGAAATGAGCCAAATATCCCTGACAACCCAGGGCCCGGCGTTGATCGTACAGCTGCCCATGGCCAGCCCGGCCGCCGGCCCCGAGATGGACGGCGGCGCTGCCCTGCAGGAAGGCGGCGACCTGTACGATGCAAACCAGGATTTTTACAGACGGGTCCTTTTCGATGCCGGCGCTTTGCACAGACGGCTGGAAGCCGTGCGAAACCGGCAGCAGAGCGGCGGCTACCGGGGGGCGGCCCGCTGGGCGGCAAAGACAGCCGGAGACGTCGTTTCCCGGCCCGGCCGCTGGGAGAAGATGGCCGCAGAAGCCGGGCAGATTCTCCATCGCCTCCTTTCTGAAGAACCCTACCCGGCAGGGGTTTTGGCAGGAAAGATATCGACCCTGCACGAACTGCTGCTCATGGTGTCGGCGGCCTTTTGCCCGACCCGGATCGGTTGGGGGTGGATCTGCTGTCCGAGCGTCAGGGAGGATGCCGAGGCCGGCGCTTTTGCCGCAGATCCGGTGGTGAACCCGTTTCTGGAACTGGCAGACAAGGCGTTTGCAGCACGGATTTCAGACGGCCCCTGGTCGACCGTCGTATTTGAGGCGGCATCGCCGGCGCAGTGTCCGGCGGCCCTGACCCTTTCCGAGTGGTGCCGCCGAAAAATTCCCGACCTGACCCGGCTGCTCAAGGCGCCCGAAGACATTGCCGCACCGATCAGTGATTTTTTCGACGGCATCTTGGAGACCGAAAAGAACTTCGGCGCTTCGGACAGCTCCGTTTCGCCGAAGACAGGTCAAACCGCAGAGGCGGTTGCCTCCCGGCTGGTCCGATGGCGGGCCGGGCAAAGAGAACTAGGACCCCTGGCCGAGGCGCTGCAAAAAAGCGCCCGGGCAGGCGCCTGGAACCATCTCGAACTTCTCGATTCTCCGCCGCCGGACAGCCCAGCGCCGAAGACCCCTCCGCTGGAAGCGGTTCACTCCTGGTGCCGGTGGGAGCGGGGGGCGGCTGCTGCCGCCGGCGCCCGCCAGCATTGGCCGAAAACGGCGTCGGGATACCGTGGGGTTGCGGCGCTTGCCGGGTTTCCCCTTTGGTGCGCCCTGCAGGATCCGTTCCTGCTGGTTCCCCTGCTGGAAAAGATGACGGCCGCCGAGCTGGGAAGATGGCGGTTCGACGGTGAAACCGGCATCGGATTCCGGCTCGGCGATGAGTTGAACTATCGGTTTTTGCCGCCGGCCGAACTTCTTTCCGCAGAAATGGACGAAGTCTGCCGCATGGTCCTGGCGGCAGGATCGGTAAAAGAGCGGTGGGTCCGCCACAACCTGGAGCGGGCCTTTCTGATCGGCATCGTGACCGAGCGGGGTGTGATCGTGGCCAATTCGAGCCTCAAGCATCCGCGGCAGGAGTACATCGACCAGGTCGGCCGGCAGACCGGCATCGACCTTTCCGGGTTTCTGGAGCGGGGCTACACATCGGTTCGGCCCGAGTACCGGGGGCTGGGGATCGGGACCCGGCTGCTCGCCGGATTGACCGACCGGGCCCAGGGCAAAAAGATCTTTTCCGTCATCGGAGAAGACAATCTTGCCACCCAGAAGATCGCCCTTCGCAACCGGACGAAAAAGGTGGCCGTTTTCCACAGCCGGGCGCTTGAAAAGCCGGTGGGGATCTGGATGCCCGAAGCCCTTGCCGACGCGCTTTCTAATTTCATGGAACATCCGGGTAAATAGAGAGGGACCGTACCGATGAACATCGGCATCGTCACCGTCAATGGCCGGGACTATCATCCCAACCGCCGGCTTCTGGAAGCTTCCGCCGCCCGGGGCCACCGGGTGAGCCTGGTGCATCCTTACCGAAGCTGGCCGGCGGTGGTCGACGGCCGGATTCGGTTTGCCGGCCGGCCCGTGGATGTCGACCTGCTGCTTCCCCGGCAGGGGGCGGAGATCGGAGAATCCAGCCTGTCTTTGCTCGAGCAGGCGGTTCAGGCCGGCGTTGCCGTGGTCAACGGTCCGGCGGCGGTCCGCCTGGCCGCCAGCAAGTACCGGACCTGTCGAACGCTGGCAGAGGCCCAAATCCCGGTGCCCGACACGGTACTGGTCAACAGTCCCGATGCTGCAACCGGCGCGGCGGCGGCCGTCGGCGGTTTTCCGGCGGTGGTCAAACCGGTGAGCGGCCGCCAGGGGGAGGGGGTCTTTCTGGCCGGCGACGCCGGATCCTGCCGCCGCTATCTCGAAGCTGTCCGGGACCTGAAGCCGGGAGTCGTGCTCCAGCGGTTCATCGCCCCTGCCGGAAGAAAAGACCTGCGGATTTTCGTCCTGGGAGAGGAAACGGCGGCCGCCGCGGTCATGCGGCCCCAAAACGGGGATTTCCGGGCCAACTTCCATCTCACCGGTCGCGCCGAGGCGGCCATGGTAGAAGAGAAGATCGGACAGTTGGCGGTTTCGGCGGTCCGGGCGCTTGGTCTTCAAATTGCAGGGGTCGACATGGTGATCGACGATCGCGGCCGGCCCTGGGTCATGGAGGTCAACTACTCGCCGGGATTCGAGGGCCTGGAGGCCGCCACCGGCCTCGACATCGCCGGAGCGATGGTCGATTACCTGGAGCGCTTCCGGGACGGACACCCCGGGCGATGAGCGGTCAGGGGCTTGCCCTGCGCAAAACCACGACTTGGGGGGAAGTTTCACAAGAGAGCAAAACGTCCCGTGAAAATGAGGAAACACGATGCGCATCGAGAATTTGACACACACCGAAACGGAAAAGACCGCCGCCATTGGCGCCAAGGTCCGGTGGGAAGACTGCGGTCAGCCGGATCGGGACGTTTATATCGAGACCGAAGCGCGGTTTTCCGGAGACCTGAGCGTTCATCTTCAGCCCTTTGTCGTGGGCTGCCTGATCCCGGCGCTTCATTTCGGCGAGCGGCGGATCGTGGTCGACGGATCGATTTGCCCGTATCTGCTCGAGGGGCTGGAAACCGTGATGGCCCTGATGCAGCTCTGGTCGGGTGGGGCGATGCAGCCCCTTCTCATCGAGCCGGCGGGCGGGGATCCCCCGCCGGAGGCCGAAGCACCCCGGGCCGGCATGTTTCTCTCCGGCGGAATCGATTCTCTGGCCGCCCTTCGCCTGGCCATGCTCCGCTACGAAGCCGGCCACCCCGCCCGGCCGAAAGATGCGCTGCTGGTTCACGGATTCGACATCGGCGGGGTCGTCGAGCGGGGGGCCAAGTATCCGGTTTTTGAG
>Ga0207752_1000505_pt1 | contig 18361 bp, 17 predicted proteins | sample Pon2CUnioCityCA_6_FD_187272 | JGI IMG/M metagenome (GOLD analysis project Ga0207752, IMG submission 187272) | Marine sediment microbial community from Union City, CA, USA - Pond 2C Sediment 2 (SPAdes) | ecosystem: Environmental > Aquatic > Marine > Intertidal zone > Salt pond sediment ...
TGGAGGTGAGGGGTAGTGCCTAACCCGGCCGGCAAGGGGACGATCAAGAAGAAGTACGCGAACGAGGACCCCGACTTCTACCTCAAGATGCGCGGTGCGGCGTCGACACTCCTCGAGAGGGGCGCCGTGATCATCCTCGAGCTCACGGGGATGCACGTGACCTCCCTCGCCGACCTCGAGGCCGACGCCCTCGTCCGCGAGGGGGACCGACACTACCTGTACTTCCGGCTGCCGAAGAGGCAGAGGAAGCGCAGGTCCCTGCGGGCGTCGGTCCCGCGCGAGGACGTCAAGACCGTGAGGGAGTGGCTCAAGAGGTACAGCGGCCGCCGGTCGACCAGGTGGCTCTCCCAGGTCGTCCACGACGTCGGCGTCCGTTCCGGCTACCCGAACGTCTCCCCCATGACCTACAGGGCCACGAGGATCGTCAAGCTCATGGACTCCCTCAAGTCCGTCCGCCAGGTCTCCTATCGGACAGGCGCGACCTTCTCGACGATCGAGGACCACTACGCCCAAGTGGATCCGGAGGAAGAGCCGTGAGGTTCCTCGCGCCCAGGGAGAGGGAGGGGACGTCGACGCACGCCGAGTGCCGCCGAGCCGGCCACCAGTGCTGGCAGGGCTGCCGCCAGCCACAGAAGAACTGCGTCCACTTGGAGGAATGGGTGGAGTTCCACGGGTCCCCTCCCCCCAACACACACGACATGTATCTCCATAGCCACCATCCCCGGGCTCGCGCTCGTTAATTCCGCGTTTTTCTAGTGTACCTAGATATTCACGCATACGATACACACCCGCCCAGCGTGGCGGTGGTCACTATTTTCGTCTTTATTCCTATGCAATGAAACGTGAACATCGCCATTAAATTAATATGGGAAAACGCGGCCAGCCCCTACTTCACGAGGGGTGTACCCCTCGGATGCTTGCCCTTCTCCGAGGGATAGAGCTTGTTGAACCATTGGCTTAGCTTCCCAGACGACCAGCCCGTGAGTTCGCTGAGGTCTACGAGCGTGCACCGAAGTCTCTGGTAGATCTCCCAGTATACCTTGGCGCGGTCCCTGTCGTCGAGGCTAGCCTCTCCAGAGTGCTTGATGATGTATTCCCTCAGTGCCTTCACCTGCTGGACCGAGACCCTCTCCTTGGAGCCCGAGCTGAGGTTGATGCGAACCTCCTCAGCGACGTAGGCGAGCAGGTCGGCGTAATTGAGGTCCACGACGAACACCCCCCAGGCGTCCGTGTCTATCCTCGGGACAGGCAGCCCCATCTCCTTTATTTCTTTGTGGCGCCTCGAGGGTGCACGCACGCCCTTGTAGTACTCCGTGTGACCGCCGTGGGTGACGTCGACGAGCGACTTGTCCGTTAGGGACGGACGCTTGATGTAGATGTCGGCGAAGCCCTTGAGCTCCGTGGGGACGTCGGTCTCCAGCTGGAGGATCGCAACGGTGATGCACCAGAGCTTCCTCTCGATGTGCCAGATGAGCTTCTGCGTCTGGTACTTGTCCGAGGCCACCCGCGTCCTCATCTGCCCCATCTGGGTCTCGTCGAAGAACCTGGCGGTCGCCCTCTCCTCGAGACGGTTGTCACAGATTGCCAGGAGCGTCCCCGACAGCGTCTCCGAGAAGGTGTAGAGGGGGGCGCCCTTGACGTGACCGTATTTCGTGGGGCCCACTCCCAGGTCGTCCTCTAGGTGGACGTTCCCGACGCAGTACAATCCCGCCCTGAGACAGTCGGGGAGAAGGTACTCGAAGGCGAACGTGGTCTTGCCCGTCCCTCTGTTGCCGTAGATTATCTCCGTCCTCCCATCCCGGTGTCCCCTCGTGAAGATGGACTCGCCACCCTCATAGAAGCGGGCGGAGATGTCCTTAGCCTCGCCACGAACGAACCGCATCCACATGCCGTGACCCTGCAGGGGCGCTTGCATGAGGGCGTTGATGCCCAGGAGGCACCTCTTCTTGACCTCCCGCTGCATCCCGTAGGAGTTCAGGGTCTTTCCGTCCAGCTTGAACTCGTCATCCTTCGTCCCGTTGGCCTCGGCGCCCACGCGACGGTAGTCGAAGAGCCTGTCGAGCGTGGGCTCAAGGGTCTTGGCGTCGGGGAAGGCGCAGGTCACGATCCACTCGAGCTCGTCCCAGTCCCAGTTCTCAGGATGGTCGAGGTACTCCTTGACGAGCTGGGCGAACCTGTGGGCCCCCACCGCGTCCGCCTCGAGGGAGGCCCGGGACTGACGGCTCTGACCTCTCTTAATACTGCTCGACCTCCCTGTCCATCTTCCTGTCGGCGTCGTCCCCTACCTCATAGTCCCTCTTCGTGATGCCCTCCTCGTCGCAGATCCTGAGGAGCAGGGCGATGGTCTCGGCCTGAGCATCGGCCTTGACATCGAGGGCCTCCGCGCGGATGTGCTCGAGGCCGGCGGGAAGGTCCCGGGGCGCCAGGTACATCGGGACGCTGTCGTAGGTGATGAGGTAGTCCTCCTCGCCACGTTCCACGCGCGTCTTGATGGTGTTCTTCTTGATCGTCTCGAATATCTCGTCAGCCTCGCCCCTCCGGTGGGATGGGATCCATCTCATGAGGTCCGCGATCAGTGCCCTGCCCTTCTGGAGGATGCCGGAGGAGTCCGACAGGGAGGACCACTCCCGGTACCGTCGGTCGAACTCGAACATGTGGTCGATCACCCGCGGCTCGTCCTTGGGGTATCCCGGGAGGTCGACCCGCGGCGGCTGCGCAGTCTCCTTCTTCTCTTCGTCAGTCATCGTCCTTCACTCCTAGCGCCTCTGACAGTTTCTCGCCCACGCTCTCCCTCTCGCTCTCCTCGAACCTGATGCCGAACTTCGCCATCGTACGGGACTGGATGTCGATGATGTTGTTGGAGCGCTTGAGTGCCTCGAGGAGCTTGTTCACCGTCTGGTTGGAGGCCTCGAGGGTCTCCTCGAGCTCCCGCATGTTCATGCCCTTGCCGGTGTAGCTCGAGTCCGTAATGGCCGTCATCCCCCAGACGATGGGGCCGTGGGGGTGGTAGAGCGCCTCGTTCTTTAACGCCTCGTAGAGGTGGGGCGGGAGCTCGTCCGGCATGCAGTAGTGTGGCTTGATGGCGGCGAAGACGGCCTTGTCCACGACCTGGACGAGGGACTTGGGCGCGATGAGCCACCCGTGCTTCTTCCCACCGGGTGGGGTGAAGTACATGAAGTTCCCGCCCTCGAGGGGGATGAGGACCATCCTCGGGTATCCGTCCCGCGCCGGCACCTCCCGCGCGACGCCTCCGTAGGCCGAGGCGCTGTGGCCGCCTGGCCACACGATTGGGAAGCCCCCGCGGTGGACCATCGCCTTGAAGTAGGCGCTCCATACCCAGGCGACTATAATGAAGAGGAAGGGGAACCACATGACATCGACGTTCGCGAGGGTCCAGGGTGAGAGCCACCCCAGTCCCAGGAATACCAGGATGATGACCGCCAGGCCCCTGTTGAAGCTCTCCAGCTTCACGTCCTCAACCTCCTCTGCTTCCGAACTTGGATGGGCATCGGCACGTAATCGTGACCCTCGTGCTTCCCGAGCTCATCCTTGGTGAACTCAGTCCTGCACTTGGGACACCAGGCCCTCTTCCACTCACCCTCGGGCGCTGGCGTGTCTTCCATGGTCTCCTTGCCGGCGTCATACATGATGGTGCCCCCCGGCGTCTGCTCGGGCCCCCGTCTCCCCTCGCGGACCCTGAGCCGCCCGATGTACTTCCGCCAAGCGGGAGGGACGAGGTAGAACAGTACGACGATCACGAAGACGTCCAGGAAGAGCCTGGCGACCCACCATCGCCAGATGTAGTACTCGAAGCGAGCCTTGTTCAGGTCGTTCTTGTAGGTGAGCTTGTCGTCCTCCTCGTGGAGGCGGTCCACCTCCTCCTGGAGGGCCACAATGTTCTTGAGGGCGAAGTCCAAGGGGTCATAGACAAGGACGAACGTTGCGTTGTCGTAGGGCCTGTTGAGCCACTCGATCACCAGCTCGTACTCCCCCGGGTCCCAGTGGAGCCCCGTCTGGAGGAGGACCTCGCCTGCCCTGTCGTCGTCCGTCTCGACCCAGAGGTTCATCATCACCCGCCCCTCGCGGCGGAGCTCCACATTCGCCTGCTCGTTCGGGTAGACGCTCTCGACCAGGACGATGACACCGTCGCCGAGGAACGGCCGGTCATTGTCCACGTCGATGGTCCAGTCCTTCTCGAGAGGGGCACCGGCGGCGACGGCCGCGGCCGCAACGACGACCAACAGGGCCAGCAGGGCCAGCCTCATAGCATCCCTAGCCTCTGGCCTGCGTGCGCGTAGATCAGTCGCAGGGCCCCGGGGGCGCCCTTTAGCATCAGCGAGCGCATGTACTCATCGAGCTCCCAGATGAGGGCCAGGTCGAGTGTGATCTCCTCACGGCAGAATTTCACGCCGCCCTGGTGGTACCTCAGGGGCTCGAGGTGGTCTAGCATCTCACGCCAGTTGGACGCGACGAAGGCATGGTCCACCAGTCTCGGCTCGACCTCTGGGCAGGCCTGCCTGGCCTCCTTCAGGACCCGGGAACGGACGTCCGCGAGGGGCTTCTCCAGGAGCACCTTGATCGTCCGGGTGTTGCTCACCGCCGCCGACGCGATTGGGAACGGGAACTTGTCAACCATTGGATGACAAGATTTCCGGTAGGGTCTTAGTCGTTTCCCAGAACCTATATAAACTACCCACCTACCCGTCGGTTTCAAAGCAATATATCAACCACGCCTTAACAACCTCCACCCAAAGTATGGGGTGCTCGAAAATGGATCTGAGTGCAAGCACGTACGGAGTGAGCGCGGTGATGTTCCTCATCATCGGCGGAGGGCTGCTGTTCCTCGGGTCGCGGTACGGCCGCGGCATCCTGGACTTCACCCCCCCGATGGCGAGGGGTGCGAAGGCCCTCGGGGTGATCATCGCGTTCGTCGGCATCGCCGTGGCGATGGGATGGACCCTGACCGGGGAGACGGCGTCGGTGGACAGCATCGAGGTGGACGTCTCGATCACGGAGGACACCGACCAGAGCCACATCGTGGTGGACAACACCGACCGCGAGGTCAGGTGGTCGGTTGACTTCAACTACACCGGCGACGGCACGTTCGCGAACCAGACACAGTACTGTGAGCTCAACGTCAGCCTGTCCCGCGAGGACCGGAACGACGACGACGTCGTGGTGGGCTGCGAGGTTACCGACAAGGGCCTGGTCACTGACGAGGCGGACGGGAAGACCTACTACCTGATCAACAAGGGGTCGGATTGGGCCATCAACTGGACCAAGGCCGGCTCCACGGCCGGCTCGACCATCTCGTTCCAGGACGAGGACATCACCCTCTCACTGGAGGACGGAGGCACCAACTGGGTCATCCTCAACGTGACCCTGAGGGCGGACGCCCTGGATAGCATGGAGCTCTACGAGAGCGAGTACTTCTACGTCAGCTTCCACGACGTGTCGTACGCGTTCAACGTGCGAGTGATCAACTACCTGGGCACCCCGCCCTCGAGCTAGGGGCCCCCGTGAGGGGGCCCAGCATGGTCGAGTCAAGGGACTCCGGGGACGACGAGGGGAGGTCGGTCTACACCGACCTCTCCCTCATCCACGTCGTCCTCGTGGCCATGCTGTTCCTCTACGTTACGGGGGACTACCTCTTCGGCTCGGACTGGCCCGGGTCGGGGGCGCTGCTCTACGCCGTGATGGTGCTCTCGGCGCTGTCGATGACGCAGCTTGTCATCCAGACGGTGCCGTTGACCGAGCAGCGGGAGTACCTGGGGCGCCTGGTCCCCCTCGCGCCGATATCCCACGGGGTGGTGCACTGGCTCGGAGGCTTCGGGGTGACATACGCGGTCGTTCTGACCGGCTTCCAGCTCGCCGGCTACGAGTGGCCGGACATCACCCAGTCCGAGGCGACGGCGATGCTCTATTTCACGATAGTCTTCGTCGCGCCGGCGGAGGAGCTCCTGTTCAGGGGCGTCCTCCCGAACCTGCACTACGAGCGGCGCGTCCTCGGCGTGCCCCTCGTCCTCGTGGCCTCCCAGGCGCTATTCTCCGTCTTCCACGTGGCGGCCTACGGGGGCATCGGCGCCCCCATGATCATCACGTTCGTCCTGGGCGTGGCCTGGGTCTTCGTCGCGAGGTGGACCTCCCTCTTCACCACCATGGGCTCCCACGCCGCCTACAACCTGTGCGTCCTCGGGGTCCTCACAGGAGGTGTGACCTGACATGTCTGTCGTCCAGAACATGATGTCGAACCCGGTCAGCGCCATCATCCTCGTCGGGGTGGTCGCGTTGTTCGGGCTGGCCCTGCTCGTGCTGGGTCTCTGTGTGCTAGCGCTGTTCCTGCCCCTCGTCCTCATCGGCATCGGCCTCTTCGTGCTCTTCCGCGGGCCGTTCCCGATGAACGCGAGGCTCCTGGTCGGGACGGGACTGATCATCGGGGGCGCCCTCTACGCGGTGGTGGCCTGGTAGGATGAGGCGGTCGTTAGTCTCTAACAGGGAGGCGGCGGTGCCCATCCTGCTCATCGTCGTCCTGGTCATCGTCGTCATCGCCGGCGTCGCCATCGCCTACATGCTCACGAACCAGAAGTACGACAAGCTGGACGGCAACCAGCCCTCCAAGGACACCATCGCCATCATCACCGTCGACCTGGAGATCGGCGACTTCGACAACCAGTGGGGGAAGGTCGACGCGAGGGACGTGAGCGTCAAGACGAAGGTCCTCGAGTACGACGGTGAGGAGGGGCGGTCGGTCCCGTTCCTCCGGATGGCGGGGTGGTTCGACTGGACGCGGGACGAGTTCGAGCTCTGGCTCCGGGTCCGGTGCACCGGTCCCAACGGCTTCACCGCGGACGCCCACGACTACCAGAAGATCACGGTGGACGACTGGGACTGGGGGGAGAGGGAGGTCGTGTTCGGCACCGTCCGTTTCTTCGTCGAGGACACCGGCACGTACACGCTGAACATCGAGGTGGTCGTCGACGCGGACGGCGAGGGCGTCGACGACGAGACGGCCTACCAGGCGACCAGGACGGTGGTGGTGTCATGAGGCCGCGGACAATCTTCGTGCTCGTCGTCGTCGCGATCGTCATCGGCGCAGCGTGGGCGCTCTACTCGAAGAGCTCCACCGACGTGACGGTGGTGGGCTACGGGACCTTCAGGTGCGAGTGCGACGTGGGCTACGCCGACGGGACGAGCTACACCATCACCAAGGTGAAGGCCCCCTCCAACTCGGTGGTGTTCTCCCACGACGACAAGACCGTGGACAAGTTCACGGTATCGATGGGTGTCAAGTACACCACATCCAAGGGCGACGACGTCCGCGTCCTCTGCGACTCCCAGGACGAGGTCCACATGTCCAAGCTCGAGGTGGTGAGGTACAACACTGGCACCGGCGCCCAGAACGCGGTGGCCACCTACCCGCTCAGCCTCTACGTCCAGGGAGACTACAGGGAGGTGGAGACGGGCGACTTCGTAGCTCTCTGGTCGGGCATCGAGGTCACGACGGACGAGCTCGACCAGCTGCTCTGGTCGGCCGGCAACTACGAGCTCCGTTTCCGCGTCACCACCTGGGTGAACTGGGACCCGGCGTCGGACGAGGTCGAGGGCGTGACCGTGACCTTCACCGTGCCCGTCTCGGTCACCGCCGGCGTGGCGCCCGCCGACCCCGACGACGGTGGGGGCGGCTCCGGAGGAGGGGGCTCAGGCGGTGGAGAGGGCCAGAGGCCGACGGACCCCCCACCGACGGACGGGGTCCAGCCCGTGGACCCATGGAGCGGCGGCGGCACGCAGATAGGGCGCATGGACTACCTGGCGCCGGAGGACCACGGGACCGAGCAGGCCTCGAGGGCCGCGTGGAGGACCTGAGATGAGGGAGACGGCCGCGGGCATCCTGGTCCTGATGATACTCACGGTCCTGTTCTCCATGGCAGCCCGCGACATCTTCGACGAGGTGTTCGCCCTCTCCCCCTGGGCCCTCCTCGGGGTATCCATCATCGGCATCGCGGCGTACCTCAGGTACCGCAGCTACATGGACAACGTGCCGACCATCACAGTCCTCATCATAGGGGCGGTCATCCTGGTGGTGGGTGCCGCCGGCTGGGGCGCCGCGGTCTCCTGGAAGACCGTGGACACTGACGCGGACGGCTTCTCCGCCACCGAGTGGGCCTACCAGAGGAACGCCGTGAAGCTGACCAACGGCACCCTGGCCTTCTTCTACGTCGACTCGTCCGACGCCGACGTGAACCTCTCCACGAGCACGGACAACGGCGCGACATGGACCCACCGCGGCCCCGTGGACGACGGTGACAAGGACGTGGACCAGGTGTGCGCCGAGGTCGTCCGCCAGGTCCCCGTCGAACCTGTCCAGGACATCATCGTGGTCACATGGAGGGAGGAGAAGACGGCCGATCCGCAGCTCTTCCAGATCAAGTACGCCTTGGTGTCTACCCTGACGTGGGACGCCCTCTTCACCGGCTACGTGTCCACCACCGCCCTCAACCAGGTGGACCCCTACGTAGCCTGGGACGGCGACACGGGCGTCGTGGTGGTGTACGCGGAGGAGAACATCGATGGGAACGAGGACTACACGATCTTCGAGACGGTCGCCACCGTCGACGACCTCGAGGAGCCCCAGTGGGACGAGGGCGAGCCGGCGTACACCGGCGAGGACGTGAACTGGTACGCAGAGCGGTGGCCCTCCCTGGCCTTCGACCGGAACCAGACGCTGCACATGACCTTCTCCGCGGAGAACTCCTCGGGCCTTGAGGCCCTCGACGACGAGCTCAAGGGCGATAACGGCGTGTGGCAGCTCTGGTACTGCAACAGGACCTCCGTCGAGCCGCTGTTCGACGACTTCATGCTCGTCTACGACAACTCCCTCGGGAACGACCAGAAGAAGGGCAGCCTCGTCTGCGCGAACGTCACCTCCGGCGGCGAGAGCCGCGACGGACTTATCGTCGCGTGGGAGTCCGACAGCAGCGGCGGTCTACCACTCATGATGAACGAGGGGCCCATGTGGGAGGGTGGCGACTGCGGCATCGCCGCCTCGGGCATGTGGGAGGGGGACACCTCCTTCCAGGCGGAGATCACCGAGCTCGACGACGACGGCGCTGGGCCGTGCGTGGGGTTCCACGCGAACAGGATAATCGTGGTGTGGTCGAACACCTCCACCCACGACATCCGCTGGGGCTACACGGACTTCGCAGGCTGGGGCCTCGAGCTCGACGTGACGATCGCGGAGGTGCCCGGGCAGGACTCGCTCACGACCACCTTTCGCTACGACCCCTCCCTCGTCTGGTCCTACTACGGCGGCCATCACAAGTACATAGTCACCGGCACCCAGGCCTGCTGGCTGCTGGCCCTCTCCGACACCGACCAGGTGTGGAGCTGCAACCTCTACACCGCCCCCCCGAGCAACCCACCCGGCGGTGGTGGTGGAGGCGGCGGAGGTGGGGGTGCCGCCACCACCAGCGAGGAGAGCTCCGGCGACGAGCTCTGTGGTACAGAGTGCTGCGGCAGCACCTCCGCGGTGATTGCCGTGGCGGTCTCGTGGTTCGGGATGGTCGGCTACATGAAGACGAGAAAGCGAAGGAGTGTTCGATGAGGTTAGGTACTAGAATCTGCGCCCTCCTGCTGGTCCTCGCCCTCCTCTGCCCACCGACGGGCTCCAGTGGGGACTCTCCCCCGCCGCCTCCGACGTGGCCGCCCGACCTCGCCCAGAACGGCACCGCCAACAACACCACCAACGCGACCGTGGGCGCGGTCATCCCACCGAGGGCGTCCACCAGGTCGGTCCCCGGCTACGGCGCGGGCGCTTGGGGCGACTTCACCAAGGGCAACGTGAGCCAGGGGAACTGGACCAAGCGCGTGGGGGACGATGGCGAGGTCTATCTCGAGTGGAACGACAACGGCACGGTGCACAAGGTCGAGATGTCGCTCGTGGGCTTCACAGGCTCCACCAAGACAGTCAAGGCCCCCAAGGAGACGAACACCACGAGGAGCTACGTTTCCAAGGAGCCCGTGTACAGGGTCGATCAGAAGACCGGGAACAAGACGATCTCGCACTACAAGAACGTGACGAGGTACACGACCCGGATGGAGCCCTCCGAGGCGAGGGTCTACGGCTACCTGGGCACGACGCCCGTGACCGTCACCTGGAGGGAGCATCCGCACCTGACCAAGGAGGAGGTGACCTGGAACGGCACCAAGCTCGCCTCGGTCAAGTACGAGATCAAGACCGACTCCAAGAACCTGACGTTCAACAAGACCAGCCTCGGTCTCGAACTCGACGGAGTCCCGATCGGGGCGGGGCTCGAGCCGCTGGTGCTCGAGGACGCCAACGGCGTACCCATCGACCTGAACTGGAGCGTCGCAAAGGGCAAGGCCGACAAGAAGGACCTCACGCCCATCGGCAAGGACGAGGCCTACTGGACCCTCACGGTGTCCTGGAGCTACCCGAACGGTTCCAAGGGCCCCTACGTGCTCGACCCCTCGGTGAGCTTCGACGGCACGACCTTCACCATCGAGGACAGCCAGTGGGAGATTAAAACGTATCAGCAGTTGTGGAGTATCAGGTCTGGATGGGGCACTAATGTAAGGTATCTTGGAGGGTGGATGGCAGCCGACACAATTGCAACAAAGGCGCACATCTATATTCATAAGACATTCACACCGACTCTCAACCTCACGGATTGGACTGATTTTACTGTTGATATTGATACGACGAATGCTGATGCGGCATGGACATTCTATTTTCAGTGGGGGACAGATAGTAACAATCTAATATCATACGAAAAATCTGGATTATCTGGAGACATCTCTGTAACCTACACTCTCTCAGACCTGACATTTCACACTCAGGTTGGAGACCCAGATTTAACAGCAATTAGCTACATGAACCTTGTTTTTCATAGCATCGACTCGGCGGGTTCTGGCTCCGTAACCATCAAATTGAAAGACATAAAATTCACTACCCCAATCAAGACCACCGACCTCTACGACGACACGGGCATGGCCGTCCTCTACAACGAGTCATTCGAGGGAGATGATGGGCTTGCGCTGGATGAGTATGATAGCGACTGGATTGTAACTGTTGCGGGAACATCGGTTGTTGAGATAGATGATGCACAGGCTCCTGATGGTGGAGATACTTCCCTTCTATTGTATAGAGATGGAGCAAACAACCCCGTTGCCAGAGATAAAGATATATTGGCCGACACCGATTATTGTCGAATAAGAGTGTTAGTTAGACTATCAATTGATAGTGGGTCGTTATACATTCAATATTATGAGGGGGCTTCGAGAAAGGCAAGACTAATTTTTGATGCCGACTCGAAAATTGGAATTTATTATGGTGATGGAGGGGGAAGCACCAACGAGGTTGAGGTAGCTTACTCGGCGGATACAAACTATGAGGTGTGGGCAGACTTCGATTTTACGAATAATAAATGGCGCGTCTGGATAGATGGTGTCATGTATCCTGGCCCCAATGCCGACGCTGCTGGTTTTGATAATTTTTATAATGACGATACTGGAACCCAAATAGATGACATACGATTTGCCTCTGCTGATGGCACTGGTTCCTATTGGGTAGATGGGCTTAAGACTTACGCCGGTTTCGAGGACTTCAGTGCGTTGTCAGCACCTCACGACCCCGATGACATCTGTGAGGCAGTCTCGCCCACGAACACCGACTATGGCCGACAGACTTGGGATGGGGATTGGACAACCAACGGGGTCAGTGTCGCAGTAGACAATACGAAGGTTGTAATCGGAACCAACTCGATAAAAGGAAATGACTTGGATTATTATCACAAATTAATCTATACACCAGATACATCTATGGACTTTAGTTCCTATATAAATATACGATTTTATATTTACCCCGAAACCATTACCACAGTTAGAGTATATTTAGTTTCAAGCACTGGTAATGATGCTCATAAAGAATTGACTGTGGTTGCTGATGAATGGAATTATCTTGACTTAGAAATTGAGCCCACTTGGTCTGGTTGGACTACTACAGGGAGTCCTGATTTATCAAGCATACAGGATGTGCGATTTTTCAATTGGGGGGGCTTAGCAAACAAAGATATGTGGGTTGATGGCCTCCACTTCTACGGCGACGAGAACGCTGGGGTTTGCTTCCAGGGGAACCAACTGGAGCTTAATACCAACTCCTTTGTCCAGGACAGAGCACATTACGATATCAAGGGATATTCCTTCACTGGTTCAGACTATGGTGGCCAACGTTTCACTTGTGAGATGACTTCATCGACACAAAACCTGGACACTGAATTCTCCGATGCGGCATATCATATCTGGAATGCAAACATCAAGGTGAATGTATCTGTCCAGGGTTACGACCCAGACCATCGGATAAAGTGGACATGTGTAGGCGATGTAGACCCTACTACTCATCCTACTGCGTCCACCGCACATCCCGACCCTTTTGTCTTTAGAAATGTCACGTTAAAATGGTTGGATACAATCGCGTGGGCAGCAGGTGGTCCAACTCATATTTTCATAATAGACAACTGTTCATGGTTCCCATACGATAGCTCATATTCACTTTACATTTATGCTATGGATGATGACGCGACAGCATACCTGATAAATTCTTACTTCTCAAACCTTGCCGGAGGCAATGTCAATGGAGTTGTCGGGGACAGTGATGTCGAAGCTCTATTTTGTACATTCAAAAAGACGAATAGTGGTAATGCAGTTCGACCTAGACCTGACAACTGGTTTGCAATGAAGAATTGCTCATGGGACAGCATTAGTCTATATGACAATTCCATTGTCATATCCAAGAATACAGATAACACCTCAGCATTCGATATTCGGGTAGAAGATGACCCTCCGGCGTGGTCAGACATTCCAACAGAGTTCTGGTTTGCCATCGGCTCCCAAGTGGAGGTCCAATATGAAGATGGTGCTGGCAATCTCAATTTTGATGAAAACATCACGCTCCAGAACGGCTCGTTCACCCGAACATCTGGAACGGTGAATATCCTAAACAACACCACCCTCACCATGCTCAACAGCACCTTCACCTCTGGCGACTTCACTATCTCCACTTTTGGCCTACTGCTCGAGAAGAACTGGTCCCGAGCCACTCCATCGGTCACTGGAAAGACCGTTTCGGTGGCAATCAACAACGTCACCTACTACAACTGGACCCCCGCGTACAACCAATGGAACGGCTCAGGCCACCTGGACGTGTACTGGCAGTACGACTGGGGCGACGGGGCGATCACCAACACCACCAACCCGAACCAGTCACACACGTTCGGCAGTGCCGACTCCCAGTCCATCACCCTCGGGACCGTCGACCTGTTCGGCAGGTGGAACAACACCACGGTCGCGGCCACCACGACGGGCTCCTACTTTCCCGGCGGCGGCAACCACCCCTCGATCACCCTCACCTTCCACGACTCGCTCTGGGGCGTCCGGTTCGTCCCCGTCATCCCCTCGAGCTTCACAGTCCAGAACCTCACCTGGTACTTCGGCGACGGACAGACGAGCGCAGTGAGGGTCCCCACCCACTGGTACAGGCACCCCGGGACCTACAGGGTGACCCTCCGCGTGACCCTCGAGAGGGCCGGCCCCGTGGAGGCCACCGCGACCGTCCACGTGGGCGAGAGGTCCACCCTGGTGAAGGCCCTGCACATGGTGGAGCTCACCGAGGAGGGGCTGCTCTTCTGGTTCGACGGCAACCAGGTGGTGTGGCCCGAGCTCGGGCTGTTCGTCGGGGGGGCGGCCCTGCTCGTCTCCGCCTACGTCCAGGGCCTCGAGGCCCGCTCCGCGCGCCGGCGCGGCTTCCCCGACCGCCTCAGGGGCTGGCGCCACCTGCAGCTGTTCTTCGGGGCCCTCATGATCCTCGCGGTCCTCTACATCGAGCTCCACGTCAAGGGGATGATGATCTGATATTCGCGCACCCAGTCGGCCGGTACATGTACGCCATCGGGGCCATCCTGCTCTCGATCGCCCTGTTCAACGCCCTCTTCCTCGCCTACACCCCCTGGGGCTCAGGGTGGCTCCACAAGTGGTCCCCCCTGTTCATCTTCCTCGCCGTCACGCTCCTCTGCGCCTACATCTCCGACCACAAGGTCGCGGTCGTGATCGCGTCCGTGTGCACGGTGGGCTGGTGGTACTTCATGGTAGGATGGTGAAAGAAATGCTGAAAGTGACAGTGTTGGTGGCCCTGACCCTCGTGGCGGCCCTCGGTGCATGGTACTGGTACCCCATCGAGGAGGGGCTCGAGCTCGGCATCCGGATCACGGACGTCGAGGACGGCCCGGGGAACGAGATAGACCTCGGCGTGGACGTGAGGATCCGCTCCAGCCGGGACGCGGACGTGGTGATCGACCACCTCGAGCTGCTCATCCAGACGGGGAAGGACGGAGACGTGCTCGTGGAGGAGACGCTGGACCGCGGGATGCTCATCCCCGCCCACGGGGAGTACCACAGGGAGCACCGCGTGACGTACATGCACTCCCCCGAGCTCGACGACGAGGTCTACATCACCGTGACGATCGAGGCCGACGGGCACGTCCGGAGGGAGTCCCGGACGGTGGAGCTCCCGATCTGAGGTATGCGGATGGACGAGGACGCGACGCTCCGGAGGATGGTCCTGCTGCTGTGGGTGGCCGCCGTGCTGGCGGCCGTCAGCGTAGCCGCGGGCCTCGTCGTCGTCGCGTCAGGGGCTAACGTCACCGTCTCCGTCGACCCGGTGGGGCACGTCCCCGACGAGGAGCCCGAGCTCTTCTACCTCTTCAACCGCACCACCAGGAGGTACGAGGACGTTCTCCAGTGGCACGTGGGCGCGGACCCGTGGGTCCAGCTGAGGGTCGCGGACGGCACGGCCCGCTACAAGTTCAACGACCGCGGCTGGATGTCGCTCCACCTCGACGACACGGAGGTCCTCCGCTCCATCGCCAGGCTCACCCTCGACGGCAACTCCTCGAAGACAGTCACGTTCTCCCTCGGGAACTGGACGTTCACGGACCGCGGGGAGACCCTCGAGGTGTGGCGGGCGGTCAAGACCAAGGACCACAGCCTCAACGAGTCGTGGACCTTCTCCTTCAAGCTCGGCGCGGCACCGAAGGTGACCTGGGACGTCGAGGACCTCGACGCGAAGGCGAGGGAGACGCGCTCCCTCGAGTGGGTGGTCAAGTTCCTCCCGACGACCATGAAGGTGAAGAGCCTCTCGAGGACCGCCGCGAACGTCACCAGGGCCTCGGTGAAGAACGTCGACATCGACTGGGCGGACTTCGGGAAGTCCAAGGTGGAGCTCTCCGCGAACGCCACCAGGAGGGAGTACGTGGTCGCCTTCCACCCCAAGGGCACCACGGCGGACTTCGAGGTGGACCCCGTGGTAAGCTTCACCACCACCGCGATGGCCACGCAGAGCTGGGTCACGCTGGGCTTCCTCAACCCGAACAACCCGTCCACCACCAAGGACGTGGTCAGCTGGTCCCACATCGACTGGTTCTGGGTGGACCAGTCCGCCCCGGGGACGGAGATACCGGTGGACTGCAACCCCTTCCCCGTCGCCGCGGGGGCCACCGTCCTGGTCCGCTGCTACGACATGTGGGGGCGATCCTGGCAGACCAACTACTTCGGCTCGGGCGCCGCCGGCACCTACACCCGCGTCGAGGGCGACCTCCCGCTGTGCTGGATTAGCGTGCAGTGCTGGAACGGCATCCGCTGCGACGGCTTCCACCGGTGGGCCATCAGGGTCCAGGGCGGGGGCTACAACTGGCACTACGTGGACGAGCCGGTGAAGTTCCCCCTCATCGTCGACGACGGCAACCAGGTCAACTACGAGGTGTGGGTGCCCGAGGACTCGTGGATCGACGACGCCGGCACCACCACGGTCACCCACGGGGACGTCTCGGGCCGCGTCGAGTACGTGGCGAACATCGACGTCGACCTCAAGTCCGAGCCGACGACGGTGTACATCCGCCTGTACGACTCCTCGACGGGCGAGGGGATCCCGTGGGAGCGGTTCGTCGTGAAGTGGGACTCCACGATCACGCCCACCAACGTCATCCAGGCCTGGACGGACGAGTCCCACGACGTCGAGGTCGAGGACTTCTGGGGCAACGACCTCTACACGGCCACGGTGTCCACTTGGGACGCGCCGATCCACCTGCTCAAGGTCCCCGTCACCATCTACTCGGTCAAGCTCTTCAACCAGCAGCCGGACTACGTCCACAAGGTCTCGGTCTACTACAACCTCGTGGACGGGCCGTACACCGAGTACATCGCGCCCCTCGAGGTGGTGGAGCTCCACCTCAAGGCCGCGGACTACCGGTTCGACTGGGTGCCCTACCGGAACTACGTCGCCCAGGACACCCAGCGGTTCGACCTCTCCATCAGCGAGGCCAACTACTTCCTCATCAACGGCACGACCATCTCCCGCGTCGTCACCGACGTCGCGGGCGTCTACGCCCTCCAGGAGGTCCTCACCACCCTCGTGTCCCCCGACCTCGTCTACGTCCTCGAGGACCCGCCGGAGGCCCCCTGCAGCGACGACCTGGGCATCGCCTACCTCCACCCCTACGAGGTCCTGAGGGCCGACGTCCGTTACAACGGCACGGGCACGTCGGCGCTGCTGTGGACGCCCCACCCGGACCTCGCCGGCCGCAACTACACCGTCGACCGCGACGTCCTCCACTTCTCCGGGCCCTACGCGACCCGCATCTACGTGAACTGGAGCTCGAACGGCACATGCCGTTACAACCTAACCCACCTGCCCGCCTCGCTGGACCTCGGCGACGCCGGCAACTACACCCTCTGGACGAACAACAGCGTCTCCTGGAGCCGCGAGGCCTCCTGGAGGCAGTACACCATCTTCTGGTGGGAGTACCACATCTCGGAGCACCGCTACCGGGTCTCTCGGTCGGCCAACAACACCATGAACCTCACCCTCCGGAACGTCAACTGGATGGTGGGGTGGCCCGAGGACGTCTCCGTGGACCTCACCGGCGTCGACGTCTTCGACATCGACAACCAGCGCCACCTCACCAGGGGCGAGCACTACGACGCCACCGTCGGCGGGGTGTACATGCACTGGGCCTCCCTCGCGTCGGGCGCCTCGAGGAGCTTCCGCGTCACCGCGTGGGACCTCAACACCACCGGGCTCTACGACACGCCCGTGATCACGTGCGTGGACGCCGCGGACGAGCACTACAGGGACTCGGTGTACAAGTACTGCCAGGGCTCCTGGACGAACGACTACGCCGTGCCCTACCAGGGCTCCATCCTCATCAACCTCCGCATCGACGAGACCGTCAAGCCCGGGACGGTCATAGTGTTCGACACTAACGCGAACCGCGAGGTGCCCCGGGAGCACTGGGTCTTCCAGGGCTCCTCCATCACCGTCACGGGTCAGGGCGTGGGCGAGATTGCCGTCGGGGGCACCGCCGCCTTCAAGGTCTACTTCAAGCAGGGCGTCTCGGGGGAGGACGCCTGGCTCTTCACACCCGTCCTCCTGGGCTTCCTCTCGCCGTGGTGGCTCATGGTCTTCCTAGCCTGCGGCGTGACCTACGCCGTCTACCACTTCGGGTTCCGCTCGAAGAGCTCGAGGACCTTCCAGACGCGCGTCTCCCTCGTCCTCGCGGCCGCCACGCTGTGGTCGCTGCTCATCATCACCTGGATGCTCAACGAGATGGAGGTGCTGCACTGATGCGGATGATGCGGAGCTCAAGAGAGGCCGGCATGGCGCTCGTGGCCGTGCTGGTGGTGGTCATCGTGGTCGTGGCCGTCGTGGTGGCGGCCGTCACCTACGCCTACGCCCACAGGGACGACGGGAACGCGAACTCCCCCGACGACCCGCCCGAGGGGCAGAGCGGGGACCCGGTCGCGAGGGGTAGGATGCTGCTGGGGGCCTCGGTGAAGAACCGCCACCTGGACGACGACTTCCGGCTGGAGATCTACCAGTCCGACTTCTACGCAGAGGAGTACGAAGGCCAGGGCCTGAACCTCGGGATGCTCTTCCAGCAGAGCATCGGCACGGACTACAACCAGAGGGTGGAGTTCACCCTCACCGTGACCGGGCCGGGCAACTTCGACGTCGAGGACACGGTCACCAAGACGGTAGACCTCCCCGAGGGGGAGACCACCGGCGTCACCACGAAGTCAAACTGGTTCCACTTCTGGGAGGGCGGGGCCTACACCTGGTCCCTAACGGCCAAGGTCCGCGGGCACTCCGCCCAGGACAGCGCCCACGGGACGTTCACTCTCCAGGAGACCTCTTCTGGAGCATGGAGGGCGAGCTAGATGATGAGACTCAAGAGAGACGAGGGGGCCGTGAGCCCCGTGATCGTGGGCCTGCTTGTGATCGTGGTCGCGTTGG
>Ga0207752_1000506_pt1 | contig 18355 bp, 11 predicted proteins | sample Pon2CUnioCityCA_6_FD_187272 | JGI IMG/M metagenome (GOLD analysis project Ga0207752, IMG submission 187272) | Marine sediment microbial community from Union City, CA, USA - Pond 2C Sediment 2 (SPAdes) | ecosystem: Environmental > Aquatic > Marine > Intertidal zone > Salt pond sediment ...
CGCGAACGGCGTTCATGTCGCTTATCGTATCTAATTCAACCCGCTCTGGACGCCGCCTGACGGCCTGAACCCGATTGAAGAATCGGTCCGTAACCCGGCCGCTCGAAAGAACGCTAACCTCACCGCCATCGAGCGAGACGATGTCCGGCGGGCTTATATGATGAGCCACGTCCTGGGCCGTTCTGGTCGGAATCAAACGCTTATTCTCGATTGTGACCCATATCTTGTACAAGCTCTCGGCGAGCGGCTCGATCTTGACCTCTGTTATCTCCAGCAGCGGCATCATATCGGCGTGATACAGCGTAAAAGCCATATTACGGTGAAGCTCCTCTTCCAGCAAAAACGAAGGCGGCACACGGCCCCACTCTTTCTTGTCGCCGCCGATTTCAATCTTGCCGTATGTCGGATGCTCATACTCGGTCCATGGCACAAAACCGTCGCCAAGCAGCACATATTTAATAAAATCAGCCTCCTGCTCATCGGAAATTGAGACGGAGCCTTTATATAAGTTCCTGGGGGTCCACAGCTCATTGGTGAAAGTAAGAATGCCCCGGCCGCCATAGAACCAGTCTATCTCCCCGCCCCAGACTGTATAGAGGTCTTTCCAGACAATCATCGAACGGTAATACGGCAGGATTTTCTCCCCTCGTTCGGCGATAAGGCTCATCACCCATTCATCCCAGTTCTTTATCTCGCCGCCTTCCCGGCCGGGACTGCGCAGAATCATGCCGCCGGAATTATGATACGACTGTGCTGCGGCGATATTGGGATGGGCCAGCACAAACTCGGCGACCGCACGCGTCTCAGGCTGGCTGAACGGATAATCTTTGGCGCCGTACTGGACATAAAGAGGCTGCCAGTCATAAGCCCAGTTTCGATTAAGATCATAACCACCCCTGCCGTCTTCGTTAATTCTGCCGTCGCCGTCATTATCAATTCCCTCCCAGCCAAGCAGGTTGAATTCTCCGTCCTCGTCGGGCCTGGTTCTGACCATAAGTTGGTCTGGATAATCCGGATGCCGCTTGAAACGTCCATGCGGGTCTTTAATCCGCATCATAGTGATTTGGCCGTCGCCGTTAAGGTCCTCGACGTCATCCTCATCGACCAGGCCGTCACGGTCATCATCGGTCGGCTCAAGCCCGGAGCGGGCACGGCCGCCGCGATTAAGCCATAAATCGCGCCCGTCCGGATTAATGCTGGGCAAAAGATAGAAAACCCGCTTATCGAGCAATTCAGTAACTTTTTCGAGCCGGCCGTACTGATGGCAAAGATACCAGGCGGTGTAGGCCACGGTCTCGCCGGCCTGCACTTCGTTGCCGTGGATGTTGCCGTCTATGTACATCCCCGGCTTGCGGTCGGGGTCGCCGGCATCTCGCGCTGTTACTTCCAGGCACCATAATTCCCTGCCCTGTGTTGACTCACCGATCGAATACAGCCGGGTCAGCTCGGGAAAGGCCCTGTTCAGCCGGCGCAGAATAGCCGTGAGGCCGGCGTGATCGTAAAATCTGTTCCATGCAACTCTAACCTTACGCTCGCTTCCCGCTCCCAGCGCAGGATAAGAATGCCTGGCGGGATTGCCCACTCTCGGCCTGCGGGCGCCTTCCGAGGCAACGTCCGCTGAGGCAAATATTAAAATCATGCTCAGAAGAATAAAAACAGATACGCAACGTTTAAGTTTAATTCGATTTTTCATAAAAGACCTCTGATAACATTCATATTCAGTTTGATTTGCTTTTACTTAAGCATTGCTTATAAAAGAATATACAAACCTTGTCATTCTGAGTGAAGCGAAGAATCTCAAATGTCTCTCTGTTGTAAGTCACGTTCCAAACCCAGATGCTTCACTTCGTTCAGCATGACAATTCAAAATCAAGATAAGACGAAAAAAAAAATTTTACATCAACCGATTTATTCACGGTTAGGCAGCTCGACAGTGCCTTTGACCTTCCCGGCCAGCATCGAGACGACTCTGAATTCTATTCTCTCTTGCTCCGGCACGCGGACGATGTAACGCAACTCGGCCATCCCGCCGCTGCCATGGATTGCCGGCAGATTTGTAAACCTGCTTCCTGATAGAAAGGACTCATCTTCCAACTCCATCTCCAGCCGGGTTGGATGAACTTCACGTGTCCTTTGCCCGTGCTGCAGAATGGTCGGCAAAAATCCGGTATTCTCTATCTGGATCTTGACTTCATAAACCGATCGGCCCAAATGGTTGCACTCAATTTTTCGTACACCGATTCGCGGCAGTTTCTGTGCCGCTTTGGTCAAAAAATCAGCTTGTTTATCTGTAATTTCATCAACTAATTCCTCAGGCGGATTCGTCAACGCGAAGGGACGGTACCCGCCGACTTCGGCACACTTGCCGGGAAAATCGGGATGCTCTATCGGCTGCCATTCGATGAAAGATTCCGGTGAATGTTCGTCGAACCATTTCAGCTCTTTACGCTCCTGTTTATTTCGCTCATCTTTTTTCTTCTTGGGTTTATCTTCGCTTTTCTCAGCATCCAATTCCAAACCTTTTTCTCTCCCATCGCTGTCTTGTTCGTCTTGGCCATATTCTATTTGATCCTCGGTCTTTTCATCTTGTTCCTGATCCTCGGCTTGTTTATCTTCTTTTTTGGTGGCTTTTGAAATCTCGACAGCAATTGCAGGACTCCAGGGTTTTGCCGCCAGCGACAGCCGCCCTCTATGAAAATACATCCAATCGCTGAAAGCTCCTGGTACAGAGGCACCCTCCAGTTCTTTTTCCAGCCCAAGTGTTTCACGATACAGCTCACCCATCACGCGATAGTAGCCGGCATCGTCCTTATGTATCTCGGTCAATGGCTCTCGCCTCCCGGGCGGTTCTACGTCTTTGGGAGCCTTCAAAAGATTGTCCGCCTGCCCGTAGGTCACGATTATCCCGATATTCGGATGCTCGATAACGAAATCCGCCAATGCCCGGGTCTCGGCTTCGCAGACCTGGTAAACGCCGGAATTTTCGGTGAAAAATTCATAATTAAACGGAAAATTGCGATTGAAGTTGACGCCGCCCGGGCCGTCCTCGTTCCATCGCTCATCGTGGTCGTTATCAATGCTCTCACGCAAATATCGCCATGCCCCGGCTTCACCTTTTAGATGGTCTGCCTTCAAAAGCAGCCGATTTTCATTCGGATCGATGATATATTCGCCTTCCGGGTCTTCGACCCGCATCCATGTAATAAGCCCGTCTTTGTTAAGGTCATCGGGGCCGTCCTCGTCGAACAGGCCGTCATGGTCGTCATCTACGGGCTTATGATTTGTGGAGGTTTCGAGTTTAGGCTCGGCGAAAAACTGCTCGGCGGCATCAGGATTAAGACGCGGCACAACATATATCGTCGTTGTTTCACGAAGTTTGGCAATCTCGTCATCGTTCTCATACCGCTCAACCAAATTTTCAATCCACGCGACCGCAACCGAGCATCCAATCAGGTCGTTGCCCTCGATGCCCGCGACGACCAGCATTGCCGGGCGCGTTTGGTGGTCTCGTTTTGTTCCTTTGCCAAGCTCAACAAGCCAGACCTTGCGTTTGCGCATAGACCGGGCAATGCTGTCGAGGCGCACAAGGCTCGGATTCTCCTCAGCAAGGATCGACAGACGCCTGCCAAGAGATTTGTTGTCGTAATATCCAGCGCCGCAGGCAAGCGGAACGCTCAGAAAAAGTATAGTGACAACTATTTGCAGAAAACAAAACGTCCTGACCGAAGACCGGAAAAAATTGAGCGACATCTTATCGTCTCCTATTAAATTCAAATTTGCCCTGCAATATTACCAGATTCATGCCTGACTGAACAATATTATTCCGGATTTCCTGCAAAGTTCATGATCAATGGACTCTAATATAGTAGTATGATTATGTCGCGGCAAACAGAAGTGTCATCTGATTCGCAGGAGAGATTTTATGAATCGTACTCAGAATAAATTTCGGCTGATGGTTGCCATTGTAACAACGGCTTCGATTCTACTTAGCGGCTGTAATGAAAAAAATAAAAAACCGCTGGCCTGTATGGAACGGGCCAAATTTGGAGAACCGTCTCAGTCGCCCTATATCCTGCCGTACCCCGTTGGGTCTTCATACCGGCTTATGCAGGGATATTGCTATCCTAAAGGTGGCCATCGCAACCAGCTTGCCTACGATTTCGAAACTCCTGTAGGTTCAGAATTCATCGCCGCACGTTCCGGCCTCGTTATGAAGATTCGCAGCGACTTACCCGACGACGGAAAGCAGCCGGAGTCCGGCCAGCATAATCACATCATGATAAAGCACGATGACGGCACAGTTGCTTTCTATGCTCATCTGAAGCAGAACAGCATCCTGGTGAAAGTTGGCGAATATGTTTCTCAAGGCCAACCAATTGCTAAAAGCGGCAATTCAGGCAACACACAAGGCCTGCCGCACCTGCATTTTGGAGTCTATCAGAGCTGGCCGCCAAGAGAAGGGTTCGATGTACCCGTCAATTTCAGAAACGCTGAAGGAACACTCGACCGGCGAAGAGGCCTCAGGCCAGGCGGATACTTTAAGGCCTTACCATTCTAAAGCGCTAATCCATCCTTCCGGCCATGGGTCGATCACAATGCTTTAAAGATTTGAGTCTTTTCCTTTGTCATGCTGAGCGAAGTGAAGCATCTGGGATTATCATTACAACTAAGATTCTTCACTTCGCTGTGCTGCGTTCAGAATGACATAATGCGCCGAGATTATTTAGAGGAATTTTCTTTGAGCATATTGCGAAGATAAACGTGCTCGTCGCCGTTCCAGGGCTTGGTGCAGATGTCAATATCGCCGTCGCGGTCCACATCGGCGGCCTTGGCCTCGTGACATCGCTTGCCTTCGAGAATCACGTGTTCTTTCCATTGACCGGCCCGGCCGTCAGCATTCTCCCAGATAAAACACTTGTGAACCTTGTCCTCTGAGAGCGGGCCTCCGCCGGAAAAGACATCGAGGTCGCCATCGTTATCGAAATCCGCCACGGCCAGTGAGTGAAAATCCTGCTTCGTATGGCTGGCGGAGATCAGGTGGCACTTGAAGTTTTTGCCCTTGCCCTGGTTCTGGAACCAGAAGACGCGCCCGTCCACCGTATCGGCCTCGGCCTCGACGATGTCAAGATCGCCGTCCTTATCCAGGTCGCAGTTCCAGACCTTGATAGCCAGGCCGTAGCGGTCGGGCCGGTTGCCCCCTGGGGGCGTCAGGCCGGCATGTTCTACCCACTGCAAGCCTTTGCCGTCAGCGTTCTCGAACCAAACGTCGCCGCGAACGACGTCATTGTCCCCGTCGCCGTCAATGTCGCCGACACCCGCCGGACCTACCCCGCCGTGGATGCCCCCGCCTATCTTATGTCCGATCCACTTATCGCGGGGGTCGTCGGGAATCTCATACCAGACCGTGACCTTGCTATTCTTCTGATCGCTGCAGGCGACTACATCGAGCTTGCCGTCACCGTTAATGTCGGCCGCCACGTCATCATGACAGACGATAGTTCCGCTTTCGAATTGCTCGAAGGATTCTGTGCGCGGCTTGCCTGTATTGCGATACCAACCGGTGCCGCAGAACTGGTCTATCCAACCATCGCCGTCGATGTCAAAAGCCGTACCCCCGACATCGGTGCGGTTACCCTGCCCCAAATCATGCCGAATCCACTTATCCGGCCCAACGTGCTCGAACCACCATGTTCTTGCCCTTTCTCCGACTACCCAGTCAAGATCACCGTCTTTGTCGATATCGACAAGCGAGGTCTGTCCCATGCTTCGGCCGATTTTATCGATCTGATAACACTCAAACTCCGGAAATCCCGCATAAGACAAGGGGCAAAGGACACACACTGCCAAAAGAAAAAAAGAAAACCATAAAACACTCCGACAATCATAAGAAGACATAGCAAATTCCCTTCATTACAATCAGATAAGTTTAATTTCTATATATTACTCCTTCGCCCCATATTTGTCCAGCAGTTCAACGATCTCAGTATGGCCTGAATCCCGCGCACAGTCTAAAGGAGATCGGCCTTCGTTGTCTTTTATATTTACGTCTGCGCCGTTAGTGATAAGAAGCTCGACCAAATTCGCATTGCCTGCGTGGGCTGCGAAGTGCAGGGGTGTGATGCCGTAGTTGTCTTTTGTATTCACGTCAGCGTCATTTTTAATCAGCCATTCGGCTATGTCTTTGTGGTTTTTTGTTACCGCCCAGAACAGGGGCGTCTGGCCGCGATGGGTTGTTGCATTGATATCGGCCCCGTGAGCAACAAGCACTTCGGCAACATCTCTGTGGTTTGATATAACGGCGGTATGCAGCGGCGTCATACCGAAGCTGTCCTGTGCATTAACATCAGCGCCCTCGTTTATGAGCCGTTCAGTGATTATCCGGTTCGGCGCCAAGTGCAAAAGCGTCCGGCCGAGCGCTTCACCACGAGGCTTGGACGGCCTGATTCTTACGCTTTGCGAATCGGATTCTTTGCTCCGGCATCCGAGAACTGCTATCATCAGAAGAACTATATAAATCAGGCTAAACGACTTCATTAAAATTCCTTATCCAATGAAATTCACTGCCCAAAGCACAGGATTGAATTACCTGTTTCTTTTAGGTCTTTAATTTTTTGTCGGCATGATTTTTTTTCTATAAATATTATTGCCGGTTTTGGACTGATTTTGAAGCAAAAATCAGTACTGCTAATTTTTTTTAAAAAATAGTTCAATGATTTTCCACAGAAAACGAACTTCGGTAAATCAGGCTCGTATGGATTTGTACAAAGCCACGGGCTGAGGTATTAAACTTCACTCCCCTCCTCCTGACCTCAGCCCCTTTTTTTATTCTTATTTTTAAGAATTTCCACTAAAGAGGCATTCAATAGCAAGGGATTAAATGCCTAAAATGGCTTATGCAGCACAAAATATCATCCTTTGAAGGATTTAGCAACTACCGTACAAATCTACGGGAAATTCCTCATTAAAAGCTGGAATTCACGGGTTTATGTGAAATATTTTTCTACTCTACAAATGGTATGAACTTTTATTGGAAAGCGGCGTATTAGCAAATAATGGATTACGGGCTGAGGTTTTTAAACCCTCCTTTCCTCCTTGCCTCAGCCCTTTTCTATTTTAAATCTGACTTTTCCCAAGCTTATAACAACGCGGTGCTGAAATAACGCTCAGCCCTGTCCGGCAGAACGGTTGCAATATTACCCTCCATTTTCTCAGCCAGCCGGCGCGCTGCCCATACATTGGCGCCCGAACTGATGCCCACCAGCAGGCCGAATTCCGTGCCCAACTGCCGGGTCGTCTGAATCGCTTTATCATCGGAAACTTCCACCACATCATCAACCATCGAAACATCAAGCACAGCGGGAATAAAGCCATCGCCGATGCCCTGAATCTGGTGCAGGCCCGGCTCGTGGCCCAGCAGCGCCGAGCGATTCTCCGGCTCGACAGCAATTACTTTCACATCTTTTTTATGCTCCTTCAGGAATTTCCCCACTCCCTGCAAGGTTCCGCCGCTGCCGACGCCGGCCACGAAACAATCGATATTTCCGCCCATCTGACGCCAAAGCTCGCGCGCGGTCTGCTCGTAATGGACGCGAGGATTTTCGGGATTCTCGAACTGCTGCGGCACGAAAACGCTCGGATCCTCAGCGGCCATTTGCTCTACCGTGCGGACTGCTCCGACCAGACCTTCCTCATCGGGGATAAGGACCAGTTCTCCGCCGAGTGCTATGATGAGTTTCTTCCTCTCCTCGCTCATGCCTTCCGGCATAACAATTCGGACTCGATAGCCCATCAAACGGCCAACCAGCGCCAGGCCTATACCCGTATTGCCGCTGGTAGGCTCGGTAATGATAGTATTTTCGTTAAGCTTGCCGTCCCTCTCGGCGGCTTCGAGCATCGCAAGAGCAACTCGGTCTTTGATACTGCCGCCGGGATTGAGAAACTCTGCCTTGGCAAAAATATTTTCTCCCCTCAGTTGCAGCAGAGATGTATTGCCTATCAGTTCAAGAATGTTATCTGTGAGCATAGCAATCCTTAAATTATTCATATAAAAATACAGTTATTTTGGTGCAAAAATTTTAACAATCTTCTTGAAAAACACAATCATAAATCTGCCGCTTTTGCGTAAGCTTATGTTTATAATCTATTTAGAAGGTTTTATGGCAACGCTTTTATTTTTATTAAAATAAGAAAATTTTTATAAAAATGTATTGCTTTATGAAAAGCGTTATGATATATTAGCATTTGGATAGACCGAGCACATTCACAGGGCTGGGGATATCTCGCTTTTTCCTCTCCCTCCGCACCTCAGCCCTGTTTCCTCTTTCTTAATTCTGCTTCGCTGAGGTTATCCCAAATCCATTTCCTCCCTTCTTATTCGAAATATCGGGTAAATATCCTGCTTTCTTAACCAATTTTCAGCAAATTCCAGCAATATAATTCTTACGCTCGGAAAGGCCCGGCTTCCAAAATGATGAATATATACTCAATATCGGCGGGTTACTATCTTGTCAGAATTTCGTGCGTGATTGATAAAGAAATACCGCAGGGCGTCGATTGGATGGTCGTAAAGGCCGTCTTTTTGCGGCAGCTCGCCGGGAGCATGATTGGATTCGGGGTAGTGGTAACATTCCAAAGCCTCGATTAAGCGAGGGCATCCCGGCGAAATAATCAGCTTGCTTTTGACATCGCCGGAGCGGATTGCCCGGCGTATTAGTTCTATTCCCTCCAGGATGCCGCTTCGTTTGAATCGTACGGCGATCCCCAGAGACCGCAGCTCCCGGACGGCACTGGTGCCGGTAACATCATTGACTCCTTTACCTGCAGGGTCGCAGAATGTCGCCGTCACTTGCTCTTCCGCAACCGGCGTGCGGCTCTTGATTTCAGTCGCGTGTATATCTATCGTCGCCCTGCTGCGGATGTATTCATCAATCACCCTGACCGTACCGTCCTGGTCAACCTGAATCCACAGGCACACAAACGGATTAACGAATCCGAAATCAAGCGACCGGTACAGTGGAAGATTCGGATCGTAATCGAAGGCTCCGACATGCACGGCCGGCTCAAACTCACCGAAGACAACATTCTGCCGGGACGGTCGGGTGCAGAGCATCTCGGCCTCCCAGCCGGCCCTGCTGGCGCGGCGCATTTGCGTAATACAATCGTCGATTCTCAAATAGCCGTTTGCCCTCTTCGCCCTGCCCCGGCAGTCTTCCCACAAGGGACACTGTGAGCAGCTTCTGCCGATGCACTTTTCTATCGTTTCCCAAACGCACCATTTGAAGACAGGTGTGCCGAGCCCCGGAGCTGATGTCACGACCTCATGCATCAGGCCGTAAGGCCGGTGCATTGTGCTGATAAGCTCCATCCCGGCGATAATCTCGTTTGTGCTCTGAGTGGTAAACTTTGCTGCGGCAAAAACATCCTCATCGAACAGCTCAAGCTCGTCGCAGCGGAGCTTCTGGACGTGCTGGCCGCGGACGCTGGTAGCGGACTGCGTCAATACCTCGACCGCCGAGCCGTTGACAAAGTTACATTTACTTTTACGCACAGGGCCGGCGAGAAACTGCTCGTAGCCGCAGCGCAGAAAACCGGTCAGATATTCGTACATCCTGCCGGCCTGCTCGCCCGAGCCGCCAAGGATTCTGACCTGACAGCCCGGCTTAAAGATGCAATCCAGGAGAGTCGCCACGGCGGCAAGTTCAGTCTTGCCCCCGGCACGATTAGCCCAAACAACCGAATCATGATTCGCAGCCCGAGGTTCATGTTTCAATTCACGAAAAGCATGCCAGAGGTAATCCATAGGGCTCTGATGTTCCGGGCAGATCCTCTTATCCGGCACGTCGATGTCAAGAAAGACCTTAATATAGTTCTTCAAATCCCGCTTTGTAACAGGCCGAGTTCGCCGAAGCTCCGAGTAAAGGTAAGCGACCCCTTGAATATCACTATTCTTATTTGGAAAAGTTACTTGTGTCATCACTATACCCCCTGATTTAATGTTATTCTGAATTGAAAATGAAATGCCTGGCCTTCGAGTTGAAAATGCCTCAAAAAGAAACCCGCCGAACTTGCACTGTATCTGATCACTGCACTATCAAATACAACGGAACGCCGGCCTGGAGGCTTATAGGTATGCCGTCGGCCATTTGTTTCGACGTATAAGATTTTCTCGTGTTGGCCCCCAAGTCTTGCACCAAATAGCGTTTATTCTCTTCGACGGTGAACCACTCTGGGAACTGATTAATACGAGGCCAGTCAAGCGGCATATTCATAATCGTCTTGTGACGCGGCGTATCGAACAGCAGCTTCCCCCGCCAACTTCTATCGGAGCTTATGTACACTCTAAGAATGTCACCTTCGGCACTCGCTCCGAAAACCACATCGTCCCTCCAGGGCCGAATGGTCAGGCCTTTTGTTTTCCACAGGCAGTACATGATTGTAGTACGTGCAAAATTTCCGTCGCCGTGCCAGCCCTCGATGATGCCGTCCGGCTGCTGCATATCCCACATCACCCTGGTTTGACTGTCTATCCATTTCGCTGCCGAATCAACCGGCTCGCGATTGTAAAGATTGATCGCACCTTCGATTGAGTCGGCGTAACCATCGGCACTGCTGCCTTCCCACTCATAGTTCCTGTAGTAATCGTTCAGGTTGCCCAGCACTTTGACAACAGCCTGGCGATAAGATTCGGTTTTATCTATCAGATACACGGTGTAAAATCCGTTGAGATTGTACCCCCAGGTATCGGCCAGAGAACCGCTATGCCGGCCTGTTTTGCTGCTGAAGGTATTGTAAAAAAGGCCGTGCTCGTTGCGGCCGAACCGGAGAATGTCATCGAGCATCTGGCGAACAGGCGCCCGGTAGACAGAATTTTTTGCCGGTATGGCGTAATTCACCGTTGCGTAAAGTTCGCACAGACCCGAAACGATTTCACAGCCGTGATCGCGAAGGCGCAGCGCATCTTCGTTGCGTGTGGGGTGATATCCGCCGAGAAGATAATAATCGCCGAGACTAAGCGCCCGGTCCAGATATTTCCTTTCGCCGGTCATCCAGTAAACCCGCGACAGCGTCTGGAGCATCTCACCGTTAATCTCCTGACTTCTCGAGACGATTTTGCCGTATTTAGTTTCAACGGACGCCCGAAGCCAGAGATCGTTCAGGATGTCTATCATGCGCTGTGACCATGGACTCGGCCCCAGCCATTCGGTAAGCGGCAGCAGGCCGTCTTTGACATATTCCGACGAGCCGAAGATTATTCTTCCCATATCTTCTTTATAATCACGAAAGTCCTGTTTTGTAAAAGAGTACGTATCGGGCAGACTTGCGATGCGTGATGTAAGCCGGGTTTCGGTGCGCAGCATATTGAGCATTCTGCCTTCGAAAAGAGGCCGGTCTATTATAGACGCGGTAAGAACCATAAACGGATAATTATCGGCGGCGCTGTCCTGGGCGTTCCAGATATCTTTGTCCCGGCTGAGATTCCTGGGTATCAGGCCTGTCTTCCTGTCGGCGTGACGAAGCCAGCCGTTAACGAAGTCCCGGCAGTGGATAAATCCTTCCCTGGCCAGACGTCCGTTCTCTGCGGCCTGTCGAAAGGCGTCTTCGTCTACCTTTGCTGATTTTCCAACGCCGTTACGAGCTAACTTCTTCAGCTCAGCAAGGTGATTCTCATAAACGCCGCGGGCAGTAGTATCGTGCTTTTTGCAAAGTGACGCCGCCATCCCTATCAGCTCGCCCATCATCCCGCCGGTTCGCATAACACGGACGGTCCCAAGCGCCACATGCGTGACGCTGATACATCGTCCGGCCATCATCAGATTGTCAATATTGCGGGAATAGAGGCACCGGTAAGGTATCGGATAAGGTTTTATCTTGGCATACTTGGCAATCGAGCGGAATTCCTCGCCGGGAAAGTATTGGGAGTTTTTCGGGTCCGGATAGTGAAGGTCGATATTCCATGTGGTCGTAACAAACGAATCCGGGAACCTTTTTCGACGCTGAATGTCCTGCTGCTGCAATATGATGTCACCGAGCAGCCGGCGGGATTCACGCTTTCCGGCAATATACGCCACCCATTCGAGCTGACGGTTCGCGTATTTGATTCTATTGCGGCTTTTATTTTTCAGAAACGACCAGTTGCCGAAGACGGCACGAAGTGCGTAATCGCGAATATATTCGAATTCGGTTATCTGGTCGCGGTTCATTCCCGTCTCCCAGTCCCAGTCGCCCCGGGTAAGATAGTGACAGCTTTGCTCGTCGAACTGCAGCGCCCAGGGACATTCCGGAAAGCTCGACTGCCTGTCGGTTTCAATCGAATACCACTGAACCGATGCACCCATCGTCATTTTGTCCGGCTCTTCCGGCGCCAGAGATTCGCCGGTCTGCTCTTTGCTTTCACGCCCCATCCTGAAATCGGCGCCGGCCAGAAATCCGAGCGTGCCGTCGCCCGTGCAATCTGCAAATAACGGAGCGGTGAATCGCGACTGCGTGCCTTTTTGAATATCCTGAGCTACGACAGCGACAATCCGGTCGCCTTGTTTTTCCGCCTTAAAAGCATGCATGTTCAAAAACAAATGAATATTTTCTTCCGCCTGGACGACATTGAGTTTACGCTGGTCATCATAATGCTCTGCCGGCTGGGCGTTGCCCCGCATGCCTGTATCGAGCTCGTTCACCACACCACCCAGTTCGGGATACGGCGGCAGATTAACCTGGCCATTGAGGTGTACTCGAACTTCCGTGCTGTTGTTGCCGCCCAGCACAGGACGGTCCTGTATCAGCGCCACCTGCAGACCGAGCCTCGCCGCCGAGACCGCCGTACACGTGCCGGCAATGCCTCCGCCTACCACGACCAAATCAAAATTGCCCGCATCCTCAGGCTCATCAGGCAAACCGAGCATCTTCCGGCGAAAAACCGCCATCTGTTCACCTTCATTCGGCGGAACAAAATTAATACCGGCGGAAAATACAATCGCATCGCATCTGCCGTCAAAGCCGGTCAAATCATGCAGTTTGAGCACAACCTGTTTTTTCGTAATCACGACCGTCCCGCCGTTCTGCCAATGCCAGTGAGCTACTTCCGTACCGAAGACGGTTTCGAGCGGTTTATCCTCGATTATAAGCTGGAATTTGCCGGGTGCTCCCGGTGCCTTCCATGGCGCGACCCAATCACGCGTGCGAATCCAAACCCTGTACGTACCCGTTGCCGGAAAATTTACCGCTGTAGCGGCGTCGCCTACCGGAACGCCCAAACCATGAGCAAGCAGAAACGGCGAACCCATCTGGTCCATAAACTGCTGGTCAATCACCCATCCGCCGCGATTCGCAAAGCCTTCGGCCTCTACAAGAACGGTTTGTGCCCCGGCACCATAAATCAAAATCGTTAGCAGGAATACAAATGTGCTCAGAATATTCTTTTTCATTTCAGCGTCGCCTCCGTAAAACTGGCGTTTAGCAATCTTGAAGTAATTGTATACAGTATTGTATCCGCAAACGGCTGCAGATGCCAGGAATTAATACTATGCCGCCATCTAATCAACGACTTTCAGCGAGTTGCCTTTATATCAACAGGATATTTCTGCCAGGGCACCGCCCCGGCTTCGATGATGTGGTTGCGCAGAGCGTTAAAGAGTGTTCGATACATCTTGTGCTTTCTGTCCAGCGGCTTTTGTTCCTGCTGGTCGTCTTTGAGATTGAAAAGCTCCATCGGCTCGTAAGGGCTGTTCTGCACGAGCTTGTAGTCGCCGTAGCGTGCGGCGTAATATGCCCGTCCGCCGTAACCGCCGCCCTCGCGACGAACCCAGAACAAAAAGCGGTCTTCTTCCGGCTGCGATTTTCCCAGCAGCGTCGGCAGGATGCTTCGCCCATCGATCTGGTGAGTGATCATTGCTCCGGCAGCTTCACAGATGGTCGGATATAAATCCATCGTAAGCGCTACGCGGCCGCTGCGCGCACCGCGATTGATCTTTCCCGGCCAGACGGCGCACATCGGCACGCGGATGCCGCCCTCATACATGTCCTGCTTGCCGGCACGAAGCGGGCCGTTATTGGCGCCGACTCTGAGCTGGCCGCCGTTGTCGGAGGTGAAAATCACCAGCGTGTTGTCGCTTACTCCGGCATCTTTTAGTGCCGTGATAACTTTGCCGATGCCGTCGTCTAAATGCTCTATAAGGGCAACAAGTTTTGCCCGTCTGTCATTGATGCCCTGCTCGCGCTTTTTCACTCGCTCAAGCCAATCATCCGGCGGCTGGATCGGCGTATGCGGCGCGTTGTAAGCCAGGTACAAAAAGAACGGCCGGTCCGATTTAGCACGCTGCTTAATGTAGTCAACCGACCACTGTGTGAACAGGTCGGTGGCGTGGCCTTCGGGGTTGATTTCTTTGCCGTCGAGCCGCATATAATTATTGCCGTGCCGGCGGTGGTTGTAGTAGTCGTCCATCATATCGCCCAAAAAGCCGTGGAAGTGGTCGAAGCCGCGCTCGTTCGGCGTATTAGGCAATTCCAGGCCAAGGTGCCACTTGCCGACGATGGCGGTATGGTAGGGGCGGTTCGCGAACCTCCCTTGTTCTTTCAGCAGCTTCGGCAGCAAAACCGCCTGCTGAGAAAGATAACCCCAGTTGTTGGTAATATGTGTGCGAATAACTCCCGGCACGCCGGCCATATCGGGATACCGCCCGCTCAACAGCGCTGCTCTCGTCGGCGAGCAGACCGGGCAGTTGGCATAAAAATTATCGAACCGCATCCCCGCTGAGACAAGCCTGTCAATATGCGGCGTCTTCAAATCCGTCGCCCCATAGCTCGACAAATCTCCATAGCCCAAATCATCAACCAGAATCATCAAAATATTCGGCTTGCCCAACGTCTTCCGCTCGTCGCCCAAAATCCTTCCAGTCGCCGCCAGAGCCGCCCCGGCCCCGGCAACCTTCAAAAATCCCCGCCGTGTATAGTCATTGCCGCATCTCATGCTCACAACCTCCTATATTATAGAATCTTATGCCAACATTCAATCGATAAATAACATTCTTGTCCAAGGCATATCTTATTATAATTTCCTTTAATAAGCGAATTCTTATTATACTTTAAGCCCGAAAAGTATAATAAGGCAGGAAATTCAGTTTTATATTAAGACTCACTTTTCTTTTTTATCTTCTGCGAGGACGGCTAAGAGCTTTCCGGCGGTTTCGGTCGGTATGTTCAGGGATTCGAGCGGCTGCTTGGGTTTATCGCCCGCAGCCTGAGTACCGGATGAAAGATTGGCTTGCATTGTGATAATATCGAGGCAGGCTTTGCGGGCGGTTTCTGTCTGTTTGGATTTTGTCAATTTCATTAAATTGGCTACCGCCTCGCGGACACAGCAGGTCAGGATAATCTCATTGTGGCGGCGTTCCGAGTCTATTCGCCTGTTAAGATGGTCCTTAAAGGTCTTGTCGGTCAGCCACTTTCGGTAGAGCTTTCTGCTGAGATTGTGTTTCTCCAGCATGTCCGATTCTTCAAGCTCGATATCAAAGAAATCATCTATCACGGCAAGCTGTTTGGTGCTTAATGGTTTTGCTGCGGCCATGGATGTCCCCTCCTCTTATCAAAGTCTTTCTTGAAATGAAAAATTAGCTGAAACTAAAGTTAGCCCCGGCAAAACCGGGGCTAACTGCTCATTATTGAATCCAAGCGGAAATCAGCTCTTTTTCTTGTGCCGTTTTCGGGGGCGGGATTTTATGGCTTTGATAAACTTTTGGCTTTTTCTCAAACCCAATTGACGTGCTTTGGTTTTTACCGAACCGGGCGAGCGGCCAAACCTTTCGGCCAGTTTGTCCGTTATTGTATTCGGATAAAGCTTTCGAAGCTGCTTCAATTCATCGTCGGTCCAGTAATGATAAATATCGGTTTTCATCCCCATATCGTAAGCTTTCTGCCTGACCGCAGTCAAAGGCCGGCAAAGCTTCTGTGCTATCATCTTGGTATTCCCCCGCGGATACAGCTTTTTGAGCAATTTGATATCATCCTCGGTCCATGACCATGGCCCGCGGATAAGTTCTTTTTCTCCATTATCAGACATTAGGTTACCTCTTTTAACATTAATAAGTGTTCACATTACCTTAAATTCAAACAGCCGGAGCCCTTGCACAAAACAAACGCCCCTAACGTAAGGCTCAAAAGACGAAAGACTTATAATTTACATGCGTACAAGCACCCCACAATTAACGGAAGTGACTTCTTCCACTACCGTTATAGTTAAGTATCGGCAATTTTGTTCGCTTTGTCAAGAGAATTTTTTCTTTTTTCATCACGAACGCCGGCATCTTTCTTCATTTTCAAGACGGCCTTGCCGTTTTCTGAGACCTTCAAGCAAATACATCCTTGCCTGCAAATAATCTTTTCTTGCCGGGCTAAGCCCACAGGTGCATTCCTGAGCCTTAATAACAGCAACAATTACTTTCGGCCCTTCCGGCCAGCACATCAGTCCGGAATAGTTTGTAATTGCAAGCTGCCCATAATAATACAGTAGGTATCGCGGTCCCGTCCCGAGATACAGGCCGATCTCAAGCATCTCTTGAAGCTCTGCTTCTATGCTTTCCATAATGCACCAGCATCTTTCGCACATCCTCTGTTGTCCTCCTGTCATAGAGACGCCTTACGGCGCGCTCAGAACGAAACGCTACGCTACCATATTCACTTTTCCGGCGACCGGCTTGCCGCTCCAGCCAAAAAAAAGCCCCCCATAATTGGACGTACCTGCGCGTTTGATGCGAAAATCTACAAAATTGTAGACGGCATTTTTGCCGTAAGTCTCTGTGAGGTATAGAATAAAAAAAAAATTTGAATTTCCGATTTTAGTTTTCAACTACCATCGCTTTTGGTCGGAAATTTGCAGAGATTTTACCCAGATTAACGCACCTTCAGACTAATTGACCGTACAACTTTTTGTAGAAAAATACGTAATCACCCCAATAGACATAGCAGGATAATAATCGTAAACTGAAGTGCGAAGCCTGTGATAATGGAGTTTCGCAGTTCTTTAAAGCCCCTGCCCCTCTTTATCCTCCTCCTGTATCAGCAGGGGCTTTCTTGAAAAAACATATCACTTTGCTTGACAAACCAATTTGTTTTATGCATAATAAAACAGGCTTTTCTTGAACCGTATCACAGCCTCTGGAGGAGAAACTCCATATGGCGTGCAATTTGTTATATCTGTTCGAAACAAAACGTAACGCAAAAGATGCGCGTAAACGCACGGGATAAAACGAATAAATAGTGAAAGGGTCCCAAGATGAAAAAGAAAATTCTGTTAGTATTGATTCTGGGATTTGGCCTGGCTTCCATCACTACAGCGGCACAGGACACCTGGACAACAAAAACCAGTATGCCGACAGCGAGGGGCTATTTGTCCACCGCCGTAGTCAATGGTAAGATATATGCCTTCGGAGGTGCTCTAAGTGCAAACTCAGGCACTTCGGTCGTTGAAGAGTACGACCCGGCCACCAACACCTGGGCGAGAGTATCCAATATGCCGGAGACAAGATTTGCCCCTTCGACAACCGCCGTAGACGGCATTATATACCTGATCGGAGGTTCTACGAGTTTACAAGGAGCAGGTCTCCGCACCGTTTACTCATACGATCCTTCAACGGATACATGGACACAGAAAGCCGACATGCTCACGCCGAGACAGGCATTTTCCGCCAGCGTAGTCGATGGAAAGATATATACTATCGGGGGCTGGAACGGCAGCAGGATTGTCTCGACTGCGGAAGTGTACGACCCGGCGACGGAAACCTGGACGCGGAAGGCCGATATGCCCACGGCAAGGTTCTATCCATCCGGTGAAGCGGTGAATGGCAAAATATATGTCATAGGTGGTATAGCAGGCACGACAGGACCGGTCTTGGACACAGTGGAAGAATACGACCCTCTTACGGATACCTGGACACAAAAGGCCGACATGCCCAGGCCGACATGCCGTTTTTCCACCGCCACAGTGGACGGGAAGATTTACGCCATCGGGGGCGGTTTGGCTTCGGGCGGACCTTATTCGTCTGTGGAACAGTATGATCCGATTACGAACTCCTGGATAGCAAAATCCCCCATGCCTACGGCAAGGCGAGCTCTTGCCGCCAGTGTGGTAAACGGAAAGATATTCGCTATCGGTGGTATCGGCGGCAGCAGTGGATCAGCGGCTCTCAGGACAGTGGAAGAATATGACACCGGAATCCCTCCCCGCTCGCCGGACTTCAATGGCGATGGTATAGTTGACAGCATTGATATGTGCATGCTGGTTGAGCACTGGCAGACAGATTACCCTTTATGCGATATTGCTCCTCCGCCGTTCGGAGACGGCATTGTGGACGTTCAGGACCTAATTGCC
>Ga0207752_1000507_pt1 | contig 18344 bp, 13 predicted proteins | sample Pon2CUnioCityCA_6_FD_187272 | JGI IMG/M metagenome (GOLD analysis project Ga0207752, IMG submission 187272) | Marine sediment microbial community from Union City, CA, USA - Pond 2C Sediment 2 (SPAdes) | ecosystem: Environmental > Aquatic > Marine > Intertidal zone > Salt pond sediment ...
TGACCGAGGAAGAAATCCGGGAAGCTTCACTGCAATTCGTACGCAAGGTTAGCGGTTTCAACAAGCCATCCAAGGTGAACGAAGCAGCATTCCTTGCCGCCGTCGACGAGATCGCGGCAGCTACCAGCGCCTTACTCAGTTCATTGGAGACGAACGCGCCCCCGAAGAATCGGATCGAAGAGACGGCCAAAGCGCGAGCGCGCGCTGCGAAAAGGTTTTCCTGAGAGACACATATGAAAGGTGATGGGTTGAATCACTGAGGCGATGAGGGGGATGAATGCACTGATTGGCTCATGTTCTCCGGGGCGGCTCGAAGTTCCGGATGCTCTCAGTGTGCTCAAAGTCTTTTCATCCCCTCAGTGGTTCAAAGTGATTCAGTGGTTCAATGGCCTATCGATTGAACCACTGAGGGGATGAGGGGGATGAATGCACTGATTTTCCTACTGCGTTCCGAACCAATCTAAAGGTCCGGATGCGCTCAGTGTCCTCAAAAGTTTTTTCAGTCCATCAGTGGTTCTCAGTCCTTAAGTGATTCAATGGGGGTATGATTGAATATCCGTTGATTATTCCGTGAAATATCTGAATTTTTATCCGGATCCGGTTTGATTAACAGATAGTCTCATGATTAGAGTTTATGCAGCCTGTGTACTAGCCCATAGAGCGTGTCATGTTGGATCGATTGAAGGGTGAATAGGTGAAGGATGACTGAACCTCAAGACAAGGGGATTCTCCAATTCAAATCCCTGGCGTGGTTCGCCGCAGTGTTTGTATTGGTGGTCGGTCTGGTGTGGGGCATCAACCACCTGCTGCCAGGCCAACCAGAGGCCGGCGGTGCTGTGCCAAGTGCGACTGCGATGATCGACTCCACCCCTACGCTTGCTGCTACCCCAACCGCCCCTGCTACCTCGGCAGCGCTTATTGGTCCGAACAGCGACCATCGAGAAATCCGACAGCGGCTGCTAGAACCGCACTGGGATACGCTGTGGGTGGAGAGCCAGAGCTTGCAATACCAGCCGGACGGTCAAATCATGGTGACCCACAATCAAGCCTGGCTGGATCGGGACGGCGGCGGACGGCTAATTCAAACCGATCCGCAGCCGTATGCGCCGGTTTCCTCCTATTTTGATCTGACGCCCAGCCAGGTGCTGGTCAGTGATGGGCAGAAGATGGATTCATTTGACCTGAAAACAGATCAGTTTATCTCTCAGGATGCAGGTGGTAACTGGATCATGCACCCCCTGGAGCAAAATCTGGGAATGCTCTTTCCCAGCCACCTGGCTTTGCGCAGCGAAGATGTTCAGGTGGGGCAAGTGAGCGAACAGGCTGGGCGGCCGGCTCTGATGGTTCGTTGGGCCAATTACCAGTTATGGGTGGACGTCGAGAGCGGAGTGATCTTGAGGGAACAGGTTTTCGGCTCGGACGGGGGCCTAGTCAGCGAACAAGTGGTGAGGGACATCCTATACAATCCAGCAATTCCGGCTTACGTTTCCGGCAGCGATCGTTTGGAACTGGCGCGTTTCGAACCCGCTCCGACGGCCAGGTTCGCTTTACCCGCCGGTTCAAATACCGAAATTTTGACCTATACGGTCCAGGCGGGTGAGAACCTGTTCAGCATCGCCGAGCAGTTCCGGGTCAAGCCGGAGAGCTTGCTTTGGTCGAACGTGCACTTGCTTCAGGATAACCCTAACAACCTCGAGCCGGGCATGCAACTCTTGATCCCGCCGGTGGACGGTATCGTTTACCGCTGGCAGGCGGGCGACGATCTGATCACGGTGGCAATTGGGTTTGGCGTTTCTCCTGCAGACGTTCTGAATTGGCCTGGCAACGCCAGCCTCACCAGTTCGGGTGATGCAGGGCGTTTGCCGGTTATCACGCCGGGATCGTGGGTCTTTATTCCGGGAGGTCAGCGAGAGGTCCAGGAAATGCAAGAACCGGCTGCGCTCAAAGATTATCCCTTGATCCCTGGCGTGACCTGGGTATACACTTATGATGAATACCAACCGGCGCCGCAAGATGCGACACATGTTATCAGTGCCACCTCCGTGCTTACGGAAACGGTTATCAGCAGCCGGCCTTCCGGTGATTATTACCTTGCACAGGTGGAAAGTAGCCGGTTGTTTGTGGATATGGACGACGACTGGGTGAAAAGCGGGGAAGATGAATCCATAGCCTGGTATGTAATCGATGCAGGCCGGATTTATGAGTCTGCTTTGCCGCTGGATATCCACCCGCCGGATATGGCCGATCTCAAACTGCTTTACGATCTACAGCTTTTCGACGGACAGAGCTGGTGCCCGTATGAAACTGAAGGCAGCAGCGCCTATCCGCAAGCCGTGCAGAACTGCTCCGGCAGATCTACCGTCCAGGCCATTGGCCGGCTCGATACACCGGCAGGCGCCTTCGAGGACTGTTACGAGATCGTCGAGCGCTACAATAATGGCAGCGTAATAAAGCGCTTCTGCAACGAGGTTGGCCTGGTTTCAGCGCACTTCGATCACGCCGGATCGCAGTTCGGGTACCATAAGGAGTTGCAAGCCTTCACGCCTGGCGCTCCGTAATCAGCTTGGGGGTTCTCATAAGCGAGACCTGGCAGGTTTCAAAAGCCTGTCAGGTCTTCGTGCTATGCAGCCTCTACTCCTGCTTGCTGAACAGCCCCACGCCCGGTCAAGCGTTCGTTTTTTTTACCTGGTCAATTGACCAGGTAATGAACCGCTCATCAGATCAGGATGGAAACTCTACGGGTTACGGGTGTGGCAGTTTCACATCCCCCTTATACTGGTATTAATTATGATTGGTTTCACAAAGGGTATTAATCGGAGGTTGAGATGGAGTCATATGGATTGTTCTTTTCAGCATTGATGCTCCTAGCTTTTATATTGAGTGCCCGGGGTGGACTGTCGAGCGTTGAGACAGGTTTGACGGATTCATCGCTTCCTGGTTATTTATCCTTTAATTACGCAAGGTTTCAGGGTGTGAAAAAGGCTCGTATCCGGATGGATCGTAAAGATGTAGTCAAGCTATATTACAATGTTGAAGTAGATGCTGGTAAGCTCATTGTGCTCCTGAAGGACCCAAGTGACGGGATTATATGGGAAAAGGCATTTATCGCAGATGCAGCCGACACAGTGACCCTCAAGCCAGAACGGCCTGGAAACTACCAATTATTAATCGAAGGCAGAGACACAGGTGGGGGATTTGACATCCAATGGAATATCGATGAAATATAGAATGAGGCATCAAATTATGAAACCATCAGAATTCGCATTACGGGTAGAAAATCTTTCCAAAACATATGCCAGTGTAGAAGCCGTAAAGAACGTAAGTTTCGACGTGCAATATGGTGAGATTTTTGGCCTGCTGGGCCCCAACGGCGCCGGCAAGACCACCACGATCCGCATGGTCCTGGACATCATCAAGCCCGATTCCGGCAATGTGATGATTTTAGGCGGGACAATGAGTGAGAAGGCCAAGGAGCGTATTGGTTACCTGCCTGAAGAACGCGGGTTATACGAAGATATGACGCTTTTGGATACCCTGGTGTTTTTGGGGCAACTCAAAGGTCTCTCCCGGAATGAGGCGCGCCAACGAGTGGAGAAATACCTGCGGGAAGTGGAGCTGTGGGAGGCGCACGAACGTAAGATCGAAGAGCTTTCGCGAGGCATGAATCAAAAAGCCCAGTTCGTGGCTGCTACACTGCACGAACCGGACTTGATCATCATCGATGAACCCTTCTCTGGATTGGATCCGGTGAACACGCGTCTGGTGAAGCAATTTCTTTACCGCATGCGCGATCGTGGCGCCGCCATCATTATGAGCACCCACCAGATGCACCAGGTCGAGGAGATGTGCCAGCGCATTTTGCTGATCGATCACGGCGAATCGGTTTTGTACGGCGACCTGGAAAAAATCCGGCAGCGCTTTACCAGCAACGCCGTACAGGTTGAACTGGCTGGTGAACCGGGGCAGGTAGAGGGGGTCGAATCGCTCAAGCTGGAAAACGGCGGCTATCACATGCTCTTGAAAGAGGGCGTCAGGCCCGAGCAGGTTCTGAAAGCTTTAGTCAATCTGCCGGATATAACCGTCAAGCGCTTTGAGCAGGTGGAACCTTCTCTGGAAGATATTTTCGTGCAAGTTGTGAGCCGTCAGCAGGCTCAAGGGGAGGTCGTGTGATGAGAAAAATGTGGTTGATTGCTGTAACGACCTATAAACAGCAGATACGATCTGGAACGTTCCTGTTCCTGACGTTTGGACTGCCTGTGCTGATGGTGATTGCAGGCGCCGTGCCGATCCTGGCTGCCAGCCGTGGAACAGATCTGGACTCCTTTGGCTATGTAGATCAATCCGGAAAATTGTCTCCGGTTGGACAAATTTCAATGGAAGACCATACCTATCATTTTCAAAGTATTCCGGATGAAACTTCTGCCAAGGCGGCGTTCCGTCAGGGAGACATCGATGGCTATCTGGTGATTCCCACTGATTACCTGCAAGGAGAACCGGTTTCTTACTTCGCCAACGACAACCCAGGCGAAGGCTTGGACATGGTCTTTGAAGACTTTCTGCGCAGGGCATTGTTGCCCCAGCTATCATCGCAGACCTTGCAGCGTCTGAACGACCCGGCAAAATTAACCTATGTCGCCAGCCAGAGTGGGGAGCGGGTTGCGGAAGGGCCAGCTTTGATCATCCATTTCGCATTGCCGGCGGTGTTGGCGGTCTTGTTTGGCCTGGCGGTCATGTTTGGCATCGGCCAGTTAGGCGCAGCCGTGGTCAAGGAAAAGGATCAACGCGCCATGGAAATTGTGATCACCTCCTTGCGCCCGGGTGAATTGGTCGCCGGGAAGATTCTCGGCATGACGCTGGTCAGCCTGACCCAATTGGGCATCTGGATGGTAGGGGGTGGCATTGCTGTGGCCCTGGCAGTTTCTGGCAGCGTGGACCTTTCCACGTTGACTATTCCCTGGGCAACTTTATTCTGGGCTGTTCTGCTAACCGTTCCAGGTTATTTTCTTTTTGCGACATTGGCAGCCGGGGCCGGGATCATCGCCGGAGAAAGCCAGCAAGCGCAGCAATTGGCGGGCATGCTGGGTTTCGTGGGTTTGCTGCCTTTGTGGATGGCTGGCGTGCTGCTCGAAGCGCCCAATAGCCCCATCCTGGTTGCGATGACGCTATTTCCATTAACTGCGCCGACAGTTATCTTGTTCCGGATGACTTTTACTGCCATCCCGGTATGGCAGCTTTTGGCCAGCTTTTTCTTGCTGGTCGCCAGTCTTCTGGTTGCAGTTTGGGCCGTAACGCGCATCTTTAGAGCGGCGATGTTGATGTACGGCAAAGCGATGCGACCGAATGAAATTTGGAAAGCCTTGCTGAAGGCCTGACGCTTCATACGATTAGGGATGATTCTTTAAATAAATACGAGAGCGTACAAATGCGAAACACACTTTTAGTTGGATATCGAGAATTTAAGCAGCGCTTGCGCAGCCGTGGTTTCCTGCTGGGCGCGTTGGGTATGCCGGTACTCATGATCGCCTTCTGGTTGTTCAGTGGTGCAGCGATCGGCGAACCTACGGCGGTAGAGACACAGGCGCCCGTGCCGGCCGAAGAGGAAATTCCGCAGCAGGTGATTGGCTATGTGGATCAATCTGGTCTAATCGTGCGGATTCCCGAGGTTGTCCCGGCGAATTTATTCCGTCCATATGCGGATGTTGAGGCTGCCAACCAGGCTATGCAGCAGGGGCGCATCGCGGCCTATTACATCGTGCCCGAGGATTACGTCGAAAGTGGCCAGATCACACGCGTCAGTCCTCAATTACCGACGCTTCCTGATGACCCGCAAATCTTTAATTGGATTCTGGCCGCCAATCTAGTCCCGGATGCTAGCAACGCCGAACTGATCCGCTTGCGCAACCCATTCAACCAGCCTTCCCCCAACTTCGTCAGCCTGGAAGAAGGCGACTCGCAGGTGGCGCAAGGGTCCATGCTCCCGTTCTTGGTCAGCATCATGGTGATGTTACCGTTGTTCATCAGCGGGGGGTATTTGCTGCAGAGTCTGGCTCAGGAAAAGGGCAGCCGCATCCTGGAGATTTTATTGGTTTCGCTGCAACCACGCCAGCTCCTTACGGGTAAGCTGCTCGGCCTGGGCGCCTTAATCTTCATCCAATACCTGTTTTGGATTTTGGTGCTTGCCGGAGTGATGCTGGTTACCGGTCAGGATCTAACCGGTTTCTTTGCAGGTCTCGATATCACTTCCGTTGAAGTGATTTGGATGTTCGGATTCGCGTTGGGCGGCTTTGTGCTTTACGCTGGGATGATGGCAGGTATCGGCGCGTTGGCTCCGAATATGGAGAATGGGCGTAGCTGGACGATTATTATCACGCTGCCCATGATGATCCCGATCTATTTGTGGGCAGCCATCGCCAGCGATCCCAACGGCATCCTGGCGACCGTGCTCAGCATCTTTCCATTTTCGGCGCCTGTGGCGATGTTGATGCGTATGACCAGCGCCTACGTTCCACTCTGGCAAACCTTGACCAGCATGGGTTTATTGGTCCTGACAGCGATCGGAATCATCTTGTTAATGGCGCGACTATTCCGGGCCCGCACTTTACTCAGTGGGGAGTCGATTTCCTTAAAGCGTTTTTGGTCGGCGGTCACGGCCTGATGGACTCTTCTTGAAGGCACGCGATCGGAAATTCATTTAATTTAGAGCTGGAAAGTGTATGGAAACAAAAATTGATCCAACCGATCCCAGTCTTGGTTACATTCTTTTCCCCCACCCCTTTTCGAACGTGCCTGCTTATAAACGCCTGGATATCAATATTTTCGAGCAACCCACGGAACGTCATTTCGATCCGGAACAGGTCTGTGTGGAGGTAGTTAGCCAGGAGGGGTATGTCGAACAATTCAATATCACACACCCCTGGACTCTTGGGAATGAATTTCGGGCAGTTGCCGGTCGCGTAATTCTAAACGATCGCATTAACAAACAGGTAGCCACCTTCACACTGGGAGGCCGGCTCAGAATACTCTCGGAAAGTGGCTGCACATGTTGTATCCTTGAATCTTCGGCGCCAATCTTCATGCTGCGCGACTTCAACGATCTTTCCTATCGATTAGTCAATGAAATTGAAATCTTCTTGGCGGAGCAGCGCGCCGACTATGCATTGGATGTAGAAGCCTACGATCAATTCCTGGCCCAGAAGCTGCCTCTCCCGCTGTATATCTCAATACTCAAATCGATCCTGCGAAAATTGCGTTTTGCTGAAGAAGAGGCAGGCTATTTTGCTGAATTACTTCGGTACGTAGAAACGGAGCTGGTCAGCATGCGAACCGGTGGGAGAAGCTACTTACAGCGCCTGGTGTTAGATTGAAGTTTCGTTAAATACGCCTGCATTAGATACGTTCGCTCAAGGGCGCTCCAGCTTCCGCCAGGGAATAGATAGCCGCTCGAATCCGGTGGCTGAATTGCTTGCTAAATATGCCGGCAAGCGCGGCCGTAAACTCGGTGAGCAAGTAAACCGGGAGGGTGACAATCGCTCGCAGCATGACCTCGTACGTTCCGGCGCGATCGGAAAGCAAATCCATAATGGCTTGTGTGGTAAAAGGATTGGGCGCGCCTAAAGCCAGGCACAGCCATTGCAGGCGGTAGAAGATGAGCGCAACCATCCGCGCCAGGATATGGTTACGGCCGATTTGTTGGTAGATCAGCCCCTGGTAACGCTCAGGATGGCCGTTAAGGATGGTCTGGCTGGCAATCTGCGCGCTTTTAATGGCATAGCGGATGCCCTCACCGGACAACGGGTCGACCAGCCCGGCTGCATCCCCGACCAGCAGCGTGCGGGTGGTTGCGATCGGTTCTCGACGGGTATATAGGGGGATAGGATGACCGTGAAGCTGCGCATCGTTCAGCGTGATATTGAAACGTTGCATGACTTCTTTCAACTTAGCTTGAAGTTCGCCGCGCCTGGGATGTAAAGCCGCAATGCCCACCGAAAGATGATCGGATTTTGGAAATATCCACAGGTATCCTAACTTAAGTTCACCGAAAATAAAGACCGGCCGCCGAGCGTAACGGCTAAAAACGGTTTGGGGAACCTCAACTTCAACTTCGATGGCAGCTACCAGGTCCCGGTCTGGTCGCAAATTCAGCGTTCTGGCAACCATTGAGTTGGCGCCGTCGGCGCCGATTAAGTAGTTACATTCAAAGCGCTCCCCCTGGGTTGTTTTGACGATGACCTTATCGGAGACCTCCCGGATGTTGTGAACTGAGACTTCCTGGCGCAGTACGGCGCGAGAATGCCGCATGATGTGGGCGTCGAACTGATCGCGCATTACCATGCCGATTACTCCGCTCTTGACCGGAATGGTGACAGCGTAGCGACCGAAGGTGTAGGTCATCGCCCGGGCATCCGTCTCGACAACCTCATCGAAAGAGAATGGAAATACGTCTTTAAGAAAGCGTAAAGAGATTCCCCCTCCACAGGTCTTATAACGCGGCAAGGTTTCTTTCTCCAGCACTAAAACATTCTTACCCGCCTCAGCCAGAAAAAAAGCTGCTGTTGCGCCTGCCGGTCCTGCTCCCACTACTATGACATCGTAGAATTTTGACATTAATTTAGCCTAATCTCCCCATAACTTGCAATAAATTATTTACCTTTATTAGCCCGCTGATCATAAGCTGGCAAATCTACCCCCCGCACGTATCAATCCTACCGCAATTCGGCCAACCTGTGTTTTAATAGCCCTTGTCTTGAATTTTATCAAGAAAGAGTGATTTTGGAGAAGTGCATGCCGTCGCTTTACGAAGATTACCTGATTCGCATGATCAATATGGCCCTGGTAGCCATCGCAAAGATCTTACAATTGAAAGCCGCGGGAATGTACCAGGAAGCTCAAAACCTGATCGATGTGAATCTGGAAGAATTGCTCGGTTTGAATGCCTCCATGATCAAGAACCTTGACGATGAAAGCTTACTTTCCATCTTGCGAAAACAATCGGAGATGGATAAGGAGCGCATGATCGTTGTAGCCGCGCTTTTCAAAGAGGAAGGCGATATTCTCGAACAGCGCGGACAAACTGAGGAAAGCCAAAGGAGTTATACGCGCGCCTTGATCCTCTATATGGAAGGTGGACTGGCGGATGACGGCGCCCGTACTGATGAGGTGATGGAAAAAGTGAATTTCTTGGGAGAAAAACTGGATTGGGAGACTCTGCCTGTTGAGTCGCTGTTTACGTTATTTCAGTTTTATGAACTGGGCGGCAATTACCGCCAGGCAGAAAAAGTGCTCTCGCGTATGGAGAAGGTCTCCGAGCAAAAGCAGGAACTGGCGGCCGAATTTGAAGATTTTTACTGCCGCCTGCTGGAGAAGGATGACCTGCAATTAAGCCAGGGCGGTTTTAATCGAGAACAAGTGCAGAATAAATTGGAGTTACGCCATAAGCAGAAGTGGGGATAACACATAAAATCGAATGCAACAAACCGTTCATGTGTGCAATTGAAGAACCCGTGTAGATTGGGGGAGAGAGAGTCAAGCCGGAGTCATGTGCAAACAAGTTTTTGCGATGAGTCCTGCACAATTATCCAAAGGAGAGGGGAAATATGTCAACCGAATCATCCGAATCGTCCAAATCATCCGAAACGCCCATTACAGTAATCGGGGCAATCATCGCCAATTTCATCATAGCGGTGGCAAAATTCGTTGCCGCGATCTTCACAGGCAGTTCTTCAATGCTTTCCGAGGGCATTCATTCGCTAGCAGATACCGGCAACCAGGCGCTGCTTTTGTTAGGCATTAACCTGAGTAAACGCCCTGCTGATGAAACCCATCCCTTCGGCTACGGGAAGGAACTCTATTTCTGGAGCGTGATTGTAGCGATGATTCTGTTTGGAATCGGTGGGGGATTATCCATGTACGAAGGCATCACCCATCTGCAACATCCGGGAGAGTTAAGGGATCCGCTCTGGAATTACGTTGTTTTGGGGATAGCCATGGTTGCTGAGGGCACCTCCCTGGGTATTGCCATCAACGAATTCTTTAAACACGAAAAAGAACCTGAAGAGGGCGTTTGGGAGGCGATTAAAGAGAGCAAGGATCCCTCCATTTTTGTAGTCTTATTCGAAGATTCCGCCGCGGTGATCGGGTTGATTTTGGCTTTCTTAGGGGTGTTTCTATCCCATCGCTTCACCAATCCGCTTTTCGACGGACTGGCTTCCATATCGATCGGAATCGTGTTGGCGGCTGTGGCAGTATTTCTGGCTTATGAAAGCCGGGAATTATTGCTTGGTGAACGCGCCGATCCAGAGACTGTAAACAGTATTCAAGAAATCGCCCAAGATAACCCCAATGTGAAAAGCATAAGCGATATCCTGACCATGCATTTCGGTCCAAAACAAGTGCTATTGACCATGAATATCCGTTTCAAGGATGGATTGAGTGGGGATGAAATCGCAAATACGATGGACAATCTGGAGACAAAAATTCGCAAGAAGCATAAGAAGGTGGACAGAATTTTCATTGAAGCCGAATCGATTCGCGATTTCAATGGAGCAGCAGAAGACGATAACCCGCAACAGTAGCGCCTGATTTTCAATTGGGTCAATTTGGTGTGAGGGGACATTTATCACTTAAGACGTAGATAAATGTCACTAGGGGAAGCGGAAAGAAACCTATATTATTATTGCAAATAGTTTGCAATAAGACCAAATTTATTCGATTGATTCAGGAGAGCCTGTAAATGCAATGTCACGGCGCCGCTCAGGCTGCGACAATCTCCCCAGGAGGCAGTATTGCGCTGGTTGGGCACCCCAATGTGGGAAAATCGGTGCTTTTTAACCTCCTCACAGGGCAGCGAGTCGCCATATCAAATTACCCGGGAACCACCGTTGAGGTTGCCCGAGGAATCGCACGAGCGCTTCCGGAAATGGTTCTGGTGGATACGCCCGGTGTGGTTACTTTCCCACCCCATTCAGAGGATGAACGGGTAACTGCCAGAGTTATTTTGAACGAACCTCCCCAGGTCATCCTCCAAGTGGGAGATGCAAAAAACCTGCGCAGGACGCTGCTGCTCACCGTGCAGTTAGCTGAGATGGGCTTGCCGCTGGTGGTGGCGTTAAATATGATGGATGAAGCCGCGGCGCGCGGCGTGCGCGTCGACGACAGGGAGTTAGCGCGCCAACTCAACATCCAGGTCGTGCCTACAACCGCAATTCACGCCGAAGGGGTGGATGCTTTAACCAGCGCCGTTCGCTCCGCCAGCCCTTCATTCCTAAGACTGGTCTACCCTCAAGTAGTTGAAAGCATCTTGGAGGAGTTCGAGCGCCGGTTTGAAGAAAGCGGTCTTTCAGATTGCCCGATCTCTCCACGCTCCTTGGGGCTTTTGTGGTTATGCGGCGATGAGGTAAGCGATCAATGGCTGGTGGAACGCTTGAATCTTGACCGTTATCAGGCGCTGGTAAGCTGGCGTGAGGTGCAATTGGCGCAGGTTAATCTGGTTGACTTGATCCAGCAAACCCGCCGGGAATTTGTGGACGAAATTTCCAACAAGATAATCGTCTCTGCTGGTGAATCGGATTGGGGTTTTACCCAGTGGCTGGGACATTTGACCACACATCCCCTGTGGGGAATGTTAATTCTGGCGCTGGTGCTGTACAGTTTGTATTGGTTTGTAGGTGTTTTTGGCGCCGGCACGCTCGTCGACGCGCTCGAGACACGCTTATTTGGTGAGTGGATCAACCCGTGGATTTCCGGTTGGGTAAATCAGATGTTACCCTGGCAGTGGCTGGCCGATTTATTGGTGGGCCAATATGGGTTGTGGACCATGGGGATGACCTATGCCTTGGCACTGATCCTGCCTATTGTGTCGACTTTTTTCCTGGCTTTCGGCATCATGGAGGATTCGGGTTTCCTGCCCCGGTTAGCAGCGCTGAGCAACCGCTTGTTCCAGTTTTTGGGTTTGAACGGCAAGGCGGTTCTGCCGATGGTGCTGGGTTTGGGCTGTGTGACCATGGCGACTGTGACGACGCGGGTTATGGAAAGCCGGCGAGAACGCCTTCTGGTAACCTTACTCCTGGCCCTGGCAGTCCCCTGTTCAGCACAATTGGGTGTAGTCATGGGCATGTTAGCGGGTATTTCCCTGGCGGCTACACTGATCTGGAGCAGCGTTGTTTTGGTCGTGCTATTTGCCGTCGGCTGGCTGGCAGCGCGATTAATACCAGGCGAACGCAACCAGTTGCTGGTTGAACTGCCGCCGTTGAGATTGCCCATGTTTTCCAATGTATTGATGAAGACGTTGGCCCGTTTGGAGTGGTATCTCAAGGAAGTCGTCCCGCTTTTTCTTTTGGGCACTTTAATCATGTTTGTGATGGATAAAACCGGCGCGCTCTCCGTTCTAGTTGAAGCCGGTAAACCCCTGGTTGTGGGTTGGCTGGGGCTGCCGGCGCAAGCCAGCGCAGCGTTCTTTATGGGTTTCTTGCGGCGGGATTTCGGTGCAACCGGGTTATTCGTGATGGAATCTCAAGGGCTGCTTTCACCGCTGCAGGTTGTGGTTGCTATGGTCACCGTCACGCTGTTCATTCCCTGTATTGCCAGCGTTATGATGATTGCCAAAGAGCGCGACTGGAAGACGGCGTTGGGAATGCTTGCTTTGATCTTCCCGTTGGCTTTCGTCGTTGGGGGACTGCTGAGCCGTGGTTTAACCTGGATAGGTTGGGGAGTTTGATAGCCGCCATGGGTACTGATTTAAACCCTTCCAAGCAGTCTGAGTTATTTACTTGTACGATGTGTGGGCATCGTTTCGATCCCGCAGAACAAACCGCCTGCCAAGGCTGTCCGGTGCAGCGTGGATGCCAGCTTGTTTGCTGTCCGGCGTGTGGCTTCGAAACTGTAGACCCCAGCCGGTCGAGGCTGGCTCGTCTGGCGGGTTTCTTCTTATCGAAAGGCAAGCGATCCACACCCGACCAAGAGCCACAATCGGAAAGCCGATAGGTAACCTGATGATCTTGGGATTTGGATTTCGAGGCAAGGGCAAGCGAGCCAGGCGGGGGTTCTTATTTGGCCGGCGCAGAAAAAGGCGAGCGCCATGCTCCGCAGGCGGCTTGACGACTCTGGCGGATGTGCCGGTTGGCGGCGATATCCAGGTGGTCAAATTTTGCGAGCGAATCCCACGAGTGCGCCGGGACCAACTGCAGGCTTACGGGCTTTCCCCAGGGCGCAGAGTACGAATCGAACAGCAATTTCCGGTCACCATCGTCCAAATCGAACACATCGAAATCGCCCTGGAGCGCAGCCTGGCTGAGTTGATTTTCGTGCAAGGCTAGGGTTGAGATTGGATGATTGGCATGATGACCAGGCGTACCTTTACCGGGTGATGGATGGCTTCCGTGAGCTTTTGGCTTAGCTGCCCTGGCACTCCTTTGGGTACCGGACCGGTGGTATAAATGGGAATGGTGACCAGCATATACTGGTCTTGGGTACTAAACTGAATATTATCCTGGCTGACCAGCTCGATATCGGGCAGTTTTTCTATCTCCTGGACCACCGTGGTCTGGATTTGTTCCTTTACGCTGGAAGTGTCGATGGACTGCACCAGGAAGAACCCCAGGGGGATCGAGACTAAGACGAACAAGACGATGGTCGTCACCAGGCCGCGACGCAAATGAGTTTCCCGTCCAGCGTGGCCTCCGGGGCGGAAGCCCAATAATAGAAATGTTAATGAGCCTGCCAGGGCAATGGCTACCAGGTTGGTGGCGAAAAGCAGGATGGCGCCCCCGGTCAGTGCCAGATTCCCCAAGGCCAGACCGATTCCGATGACGCCCAGCGGGGGCACCATCGCGGCTGCGATGGCCACACCTGGCAAAGCTGCGGCGACATCCTTACGGGCGACTGCATAGGCGCCGGCCGCGCCCGATGCTACGGCTACTGCCAGGTCGTACAGATTGGGCAGGCTGCGGGCGTTAATTTCAGGTGTCAGATTCTTGAACGGCGCGACTATGGCCAGCAAGCTGGCCAAACCGATAGAGAGCGCCACTCCTTTGAGAGTCGATTCAATCGCCAGGCGCAACAAGCGCACGTTGCCTTGCACAATCGCCAATCCCAAGGCGATTAGTGGGGAAAAGAGGGGGGCGACCAGCATGGCTCCGATGATCACCGCGCTGCTGTTCTGCAGCAGTCCAAACGTGGCGATCAAGGTCGACAAACCCATCATGACGAAAAAGTCCACATCCGGACGCGCTCCCCGGTGGGTTTCCCGGTAGACTTCAATTTGCTCCTCGCGATTCAAGGTCGGAAGCGCGTCGTAGATCGTATTCCAGAATCGCCGCAGCCATAAACGCGACAGACCCTGGTAGCGTTTGACGATGATCACCGGCGTTTCACTCATCAGGGCAACCTGCTCGGGAATCGAACCGAACAGGACCTGGTCGATCAGGCTTTCCTCTGATGCCCCCAACATTGTCAGGTCATAGGCTTCACCGGCGTGTGCGATACCCTCTACGACGTTCTCGGAGCGGATCACTTTGCCCTCGATGTGAATGTCTTCCAAGGAAACGCCGCCGTCCGAGACAGCCGGCAGTTCGGCGGCTTGCTCGCGCATGGCTTCGATGGTTTGTTGGATGCGCCGTTCTCCCTGCTCAATTTCTTCTTTACCGGCATCAATATCGGCTGCATAAATGGTAGTGACCTTGGCGTCAAACTCTCGCGCCAGCAGCAAGGCCAGCCGGATACCGAGGGGCGCGTTGGGGCCACCGGAGGTTGGCACTAGAATTTGAGAGGGGCGGAAGCGATACTCTCCATCTGCCGTCTGGGCTTCCCGGGACCTGCCATCTCCGGCCTCGATGGATTGCAATTGATTCTGTAGGCGCTCCTTTTTGTACGCCACAACCAGCACGTCACAAGGCGCCTCACGGACGACCGTGTTCAGTACTTGTCCGATGCGCGCTTCTGTGTCCTGGCGGTTGATCGCCCAGCTTAGAAGAACCAAATTGCAGTCCTCCTCGATGGCGGTGTCAATGATGCCTTCGGAAATATTGCGCGCCAGGCGCGTGATGGGATGGATGGGAACGCTGGCCCTATCACCAATGCGAGTAGACCAGCGGAAAAGTGTATTGCGTTCTCTTGCGATGCGGCGGCCTTCTTCGATTGCCAGAGGGTCGGGCACCTCAATGATCTGCAACGGGATGACCTCGCCGTTAAGCTGGTGGGAAAGCGAGGTCGCCACGCGCAAGACTATCTGGCGTTCCTCTCCGGATGCGATCGGCACCAGGATGCGATAGCGGGCTTCCCTGTCGCGAACTTGTCTGACCCGTCCGAAGACGACTTCCCCCTCCTGAGCTTCCACTTGATGGTAGCGTGCGTAAAGAAAATAATAAACCAAGCCTATCAAGAGCCAGCCAAAACCCCAAAGCAAGGTTTTTCCCGGTAGGGCGCGTAGGATTACCAGGTTCAGTACGATGGCTAACGCCGGTATCAATGGAGCGAAAGGTACTTCGAAGAACCTGCGCCGTTCCGGTTCAGTGCGCAGGCTGTAGATTGCCGCAAAATTCAGCACGGTCATCACCAGCAGGAAGAGCCCTGCTCCGATGGCAATCATTCTTTCTTGATCAAAAAATAAGATCAACGGCGTTGCCAGTAAGGCGATTAGCAAAAACAGCAGGACCGGCATGGGTACTGGTCCCAACATCCTTCTTAATCCTGCCGGCACGGCCCCTTCCAGGCTAAAAAGATTTAACTGGCGGGTGGCTGTCATCAGGCAACCATTGGCAGCCAGTAAAAGAAAGGAAAAAATCAGCAGCCTGATCAACAACAGGGGCAGAAAACCAGCTACCGCCAGATCGTTGATCAGATGTGAACCTTCGATTTGAGAAGGCGTACTGATTCCGGAAAGAATGAAGAAGACCAGCACCGAGAGTAAACCGCCGATCACTAAAATAGTGAAGATCGCTCCAGGCAAATGTCTGCCTGGGTCGCGAATCAGGCGCCGTGAACTGAGCAAGGATTCGATGGCGACATACGAGATGCTCAACAAGCCGATGGCATGGTTGAGCGTCGATATCTGCAACCTGGGTGCGTTGCGAAAAAGCGCCAGGTTGATATCCGGCAGGGTGGTGATCAGCACCAGCACCAGCAAGCCGGACAACAGGATGGCAACTGTAGTGAGGCGAATACTCCTGGGAGAGAGTTGAAAAATCTGGATTAATACCAAAAGCGCCAGCAACAGCAATGTGACCAGCCTGGGCTCCAATGAGAGGCCGGGTATCACCTCTGCCAATTGTACTGCCGCCATGGTCAACAACCCCGCCAGGGCAAGTACACTTCCGGCCAGCAGACCCCAGCCGGTCAGGAATGCGCTCCAGCCGCCTAAAATCTCATGTACCAGCACGTAGGTACCGCCGCGTTCGCCGCTTCCGCCGAGCAGTTCGATTACACTCACCGCTGTCGAGATTAGAACCACAATAACCAGGAACCCAGCCAACGCCGCACGGGGCCCAACCAGGGCCAGGACGGGATCCGCAAGAAGAAACAAGAGGCCCAGGAAAATTACCAATCCCCCTGCGGCTGTTTGGCCTAAGTTGGTTAATTTACGTCCCAGGCGAAGCTCCCCCAAGAACTCTTCTTGTGTGTTGTTCATCAGCTCTCCAACGAAATGTAGTGCCAGGTCTGGATTGATTTTATTCTTACAATCCAAGGCCGTCAAGAAAGGATTGTTTTTGAGGTAGGGTTTACAGACGTCCATGCCTTGACAAGCAACAATCGCATCGAATTGACGTCCCAGATTAGACATGCTAGAATGAAACTGTCGTGTTAAAATGAGTTCATTGGAAGTGGGGCATAACCAGGAAATGTACATTTGCGCGGTCTAATTGATTTCTTCAGGGGGCCAGGAAGATTTGTGTGTGTTAGCAGGTCTTCGGATTTCTACGCATCAACGCATGCTTAAACTTCTAAGGATACGCAATTTACCGATCAGACAACGCGGCAGGGCTATTATTGAATAAAATTTCAGGGAGGAATTAAATTGATGCGCAATTTGAAGGATTTAGAGGGTTACACAGTCCAGGCGTCCGATGGGATGGTCGGTAGCGTGCACGATTTCTACTTCGATGACGATCAGTGGGCAGTGCGCTATTTGATCATACAGACCGCCGAAGACCTAAATCGAGGCAAAATCCTACTCTCTCCGAAAGCGGTAGACAAGATTTATGATGATGAGAAGAGCTTTGAATTGACTGTCTCTCTGAAGGAGGTCAGAGACAGCCCTGACGTCGACACAGCCAAACCCATTTCACGCAAGTTGGAAACTGAAATCCACGATTATTATCAGTGGCCTTATTATTGGCAGCCGGGCGGTGTCTCGGGGATCGGTCCTGGGACGGTTTCGGTCGATCCCGCCTCGGCGGATCGCGATCGAGAGACCAGCGCCGAAAGAGCCACCAACCCGAACTTACGCAGTGTCAGTGAGGTATTGGGCTACAATATACAGGCTCGAGATGGGGAGATCGGTTTCCTGGAAGATTTCATCGTCGAAGAACAGGACTGGAACGTTGTTTATCTGATCGTCAACACCGGAAACTGGTTATCGGACCGCAAGGTCTTGGTTTCTCCACAGTGGATTGAACGGATTTCCTGGCCAAATTCGACCGTGGAAGTTGATTTGAAGAGGGATACCGTCAGACACAGCCCGGAATTGGATCCAAGTGCGCCTATCGATCGGGAGTATGAGACCAAGCTTTACGATCATTACGGGCGCAACAAATATTGGGAAAGCTCCCCCTGAGATGGGAGTCTACCCGCCAATCTACAAACCGAAAGCATATCAAAGCAAATCCACAATTGAAACAGGAGGTAAAAATGGCAAGAGTCGCAATAAACGGATTAGGAAGGATTGGGAGAGCAGCTCTCAAGATTGTTCTTGATACTCCCGAATTGGAATTGGTGGCGGTCAACGATATTGTTCCGCCAAAAAACCTGGCTTATTTGCTGAAATTTGACACGGTTTATGGGCGCTACTCAAAAACGGTCGAAAGCGGTGATGCCAGTCTGGTTATCGACGGCAAGCAATACCCGGTCTACAACAAGAAGGATCCTGCCGAGTTGCCATGGGAAGAAGACAAGATTGACATCGTTCTGGAATGCACGGGTGTCTTCACGAAAATGGATGGCTTGAAGAAGCACATTCAGGCAGGCGCCAAATATGTGCTTTTATCCGCTCCGGCCAAGGATGAAGAGACACCAACCGTTGTGCATGGTGTAAATACTGCAGGCGATGATGATCACGTCATCTCTTGCGCCAGTTGTACGACCAATTGCATCACCCCGGTGGTGGAGATCATGGACCGCCGCATAGGCCTGGAAAA
>Ga0207752_1000508_pt1 | contig 18337 bp, 13 predicted proteins | sample Pon2CUnioCityCA_6_FD_187272 | JGI IMG/M metagenome (GOLD analysis project Ga0207752, IMG submission 187272) | Marine sediment microbial community from Union City, CA, USA - Pond 2C Sediment 2 (SPAdes) | ecosystem: Environmental > Aquatic > Marine > Intertidal zone > Salt pond sediment ...
GAGGAGGCCGGCCGTCGGCGCGAGCAGGCAGCGGGTGCGCAGGAGGCTGGCCCTGTGCCCGAAGCGTCCCAGCGGGCGCGCGAGCTGGCCATTATCCACCAGGTGGCCATGGCCACTGCTTCCGTCCTGGACCTGGATGAGCTCCTGCACCAGACAACCCGGGTCATCGTCTCCACCCTTTATCCCGACGTCTTCGGCTTTGTGTTGTGGGATGAAGCCACGGATACCTTCCGCGCCCATCCCTCTTATCACGGAATTCCGCCCGCAGGCTATGATATCGCGGTCCCCCTGGAAGAGAGCATAGCCGGTAAAGTGGTGCGCACCGGCCGGCCCCAGATCGTCGACGACGTCGCCCAGGCGCCCGACTACTTCCAGATTGTCGCAGAGACCCGCTCAGAGATTACGGTTCCCCTGCACGTGGGCGGCCGCGTAATCGGCGTCATCAACGCCGAGAGCGCGCGCCTCCGTGCCTTTTCTGAGGACGATTTACGCTTTCTGACCACCCTGGCCGGCCAGGTAGCCTCGGCCATTGAGCGGACCCAGCTTTACAGCGATTTACAGGAAAACGCGGCCCAACTGGCTGTGGAGGTTGCCGCGCGCACGGTCGAATTGCAGGAGGAGCGGGATCGCATGCTGGCCATCCTCGAAGGTGCGGGGGAGGGCATTCTCTTTACCGATTGCCAGGGGAAGATCCAGTATGTCAATCCGGCGATGGAACGGCAGACCGGTTACACGCGAGACGAGTGCCTGGGGCGCGATGCGCGCCTCTGGTACCGCGAGGAGTTCGGCCGGAAAGCATATGCCCGGATGCGCAAAGCCGTGATGGCCGGAGAACGGTGGTCGGGAGAGGTGGCTTGCTGGCGCAAGGACCTGTCGGTTTTTGACGCGGCTGTAACCGTTTCGCCCCTGTACGGAGAACAGGGTGAATTGACCGGTTATGTCACCATCCAGGCGGACATCAGCCAGGTGAAAGAGATCGAGCGGCTCAAGTCCAAGTTCGTCGCTAATGTCTCCCATGAGTTGCGCACACCGCTGACCAATATTAAGACCTACGTTTCCTTGTTGGAACGAGGACAACTTGAAAAGCGCGAGCGCTACGTCGAGGTTATCCGGTGGGAAACCGAACGGTTGGAACGCTTGATCCAGGACCTGCTCGATCTCTCGCAACTGGATGCGAGCGAGGGCCGGCTGGCGCTCCGGCCGCTCAATCTTTCCCAGATGGTGGACAGGCTGGTGCGCGCTTTCGGCGCCCGGACTAAGCGAAAAGGTATCTCCGTCCGGGTCTCTTTGCCCGCCGGCCTGCCCATGGTGATGGCCGACGAGGAGCGCCTGCAGCAGGTCTTGCAGAATCTATTAGCCAATGCCCTGGCCTATACGCCGTCCGGCGGGCAGGTGTGGATTGAGGGAGGCTGGGATAGCCGGCAGGCGGGGATGCCCACGGTCTGGTTGCGCATGAAAGATAATGGGCTGGGTATTGCTGCCGACGAGGTGCCCTTGCTCTTTGACCGTTTCTACCGGGGAAGCGCGGCGCAGAGCAGCAATGAGCCGGGGACCGGCCTGGGGTTGGCTATCTGCAAAGAGATTCTCGCTCGCCACGGTGGCCGGATAGAAGTCGAGCCAACGAACGGAACGGGAGCGGCGTTCAGGATCTGGCTGGTCGCTGCCCGCGCAGAAGATGGTGTCAATGGCCGTTGAAGAACCACTTCCCGGCCGGCCACTTCCCCACTCCTTCTATAGCCGGGCGGCACGGATCGTGGCCCGCGAGCTGCTGGGCAAGCGGCTGGTACGCCTGCTCGACGGCGAGCGCCTCAGCGGCATCATCGTCGAGACGGAAGCCTACTGTGACAGTGAAGGGCGCGTGGTTCGGGACCGGGCCTGTCATGGCAGCGCCAACCAGGGCCGCCCGACCGCCCGCACCGCCGTGATGTTCGGCCCGCCGGGATATGCTTACGTTTACTTCACCTATGGCCTGCACTGGCTCTTCAACGTAGTTACGGGAGAGGAAGGAGCGGCGAACGCCGTCCTGATCCGGGCCCTGGAACCGCTGGAAGGAGCCGAACAGATGGCGCAGCATCGCCGGCGCCCCCGCTCCCAGTGGACCAACGGTCCGGCTAAGTTGACACAGGCACTGGCAATTGGTAAGGTCCATAATGGTGCGAACCTTTTCCGGCCGGGCGGGGTTATCTGGATAGAGGAAGGCCCGCCGGTACCGGCCGAATTAATCGCCGTGGGTCCCCGGATTGGGTTGGGGAAGACGCCGGAGCCGTGGCTATCCAAGCCGTGGCGTTACTGGATTGAAGGAAACAAATTCGTAAGCAGATAGGGTCAACACGTTGATAAGGGAAGCGCGTTTCTGCAAAAGCGCTGGTGGCGGGCCGCCTGGCTCCTGGGCCGGCGCTTACCACGCCAACGGGTAAGGCAAGAACCGCGCTTCCCCACTCCGAGGAGGTTTCATGGAAAAACTACTGGAAGGAAAAAGGGCGCTGGTTTTTGGTATTGCCAATCATCGCTCCATCGCCTGGGGAATTGCCCAGGCCCTGCACGAACAGGGGGCGGAATTGGCGATTAGCTACGGCCTGCCCCAGTTGGAGCGGCGCGTGCGCCCCCTGGCGGAATCGATCGGCGTGGAGTTTGTGGAGAAGTGTGATGTAACCCAGGACGCCGAGATCGAGGCCCTTTTTGCCAAGGTAGCAGACGAGTTCGGCACCGTCGATATCTTGATCCACGCCGTGGCTTACGCCCAACAGGAGGATCTGACCGGCCGTTTCGTGAACACCAGCCGTGATGGCTTTGCCCTGGCGCTGGATATCAGCGCCTATAGCCTGGTTGCCCTCAGCCGGGCTGCCCTGCCCCTGATGGCACCGGGGGGCAGTATCCTGACCATGACCTACTACGGGGCGGAGAAAGTCATTCCCCACTATAACGTGATGGGCGTGGCCAAGGCGGCCCTCGAAGCCAGCGTACGTTACCTGGCGGCCGATCTGGGGCCCGAAGGCATCCGCGTTAACGGTATTTCGGCCGGGCCAATCAAGACCCTGTCCGCAGCCGGGATCTCCGGGTTCCGCAAGATGCTCCACTACGTGGAGGAACGTGCCCCGTTGCGGCGCAACGTCGACCAGGAGGAAGTGGCCCGGACCGCCCTCTGGCTTTGTAGTGAACTGGGTAGCGGCGTCACCGGCGAGGTCGTGTACGTCGATGCCGGTTACCATATCCTCGGAATGCCTGAACCGCCGGAGAAGTGGGAGTAAAGTGAGCGGTCAGGAACCGCGTTCCTGTGACCGCGCGTCGTCCGCGCACGGGCAGGTGAAGGAACGCGGTTCCTTGGGTTGCTTTAACCTGATTTGACACCGGAACCGAAAACGAGATATACTGGAAATCGCGCTGCTTAAAAGCGCTTAACAAATCCATACTCTTATCCAGAGCAGCGGAGGGATCGGCCCGATGAAGCTGCAGCAACCATCCCCGGGGGGAAAGGTGCTAATTCCGACAGCAGGAAGCTGGACGATAAGAGGTGATAGACGCTCATTCTAGCCTCTTGCACTGCGAGAGGCTTTTTTATTACGTCCGGGTCGCGCCGGCGGTCAAAGTGACGTCAATCCGCGGTGTGCGACGGACGTAAGATGCTATGTTACGGAGGAATAAAAATATGAGTAACACGTTCATGACGGCGCCGAAATTGCTGTTTACGTCAGAGTCGGTGACCGAAGGCCATCCGGACAAGATGTGCGACCAGATCAGCGACGCCGTGCTCGACGCGGTGATGGAACAGGATCCCATGGGGCGCGTCGCCTGTGAGACGGCAGTCAAGACAGGATTTGTCCTGGTTATGGGTGAAATAACCACCACGGCATTCGTCAACATGGATGAACTGGTCCGCCAGGTCGTCACGGAGATTGGCTACGACAGTAGCGAGAAAGGTTTTGACGGCAATACCTGCGGCGTCCAGGTGGCGATTGCCAGCCAGAGCCCGGACATTGCCCAGGGGGTGGATACCGCCCTGGAGTATCGCAAGAATGGAGAGGAAGAAGCGGCGATCAACGCCATCGGTGCCGGCGACCAGGGGATGATGTTTGGTTTCGCCTGCAACGAGACTGACGTGCTGATGCCCATGCCCATCTACCTCGCCCACAATCTGACCCGGCGGTTGGCCCAGGTGCGCAAAGAAGGCATCCTGCCCTGGTTGCGCCCTGACGGCAAATCCCAGGTGACGGTGGAATACCATTACGGTAAGCCGGTCCGCGTTCATACCGTCCTGGTCAGCACCCAGCATGCCCCTGATGTAGATAACGATACGATCCGGCGGGAGATTATTGAACACGTCATTTTGCCTGTGCTGCCGGAAGATATGGTCGACGACGACATGCGTATCTTCATTAATCCCACCGGCCGCTTTGTCATTGGCGGGCCCATGGGCGATGCCGGCGTGACCGGGCGTAAGATCATTGTCGATACCTACGGCGGCATGGGCCGTCATGGTGGTGGGGCCTTCAGCGGCAAGGATTGCACCAAGGTCGACCGCAGCGCCGCCTATGCGGCCCGCTGGGTAGCCAAGAACATTGTGGCGGCCGGGCTGGCCGAGCGGTGTGAGGTGCAGGTGGCTTATGCCATCGGCGTCGCCGAGCCGTTGAGTGTCAACATCGAGACCTTCGGCACCAGCGAATTGCCGGCCGAGTTGCTGGTGCAACTGATTACTGAAACCTTCGACCTGCGACCGGGTGCCATCATCCGTGACCTGGACCTGCGCCGCCCCATCTACCGGGCGACGGCCGCCTACGGCCATTTCGGCCGCGACGATATCGAAGCGCCCTGGGAAAACACCGGCCGGGCCGACATCTTGCGGGAGAAGGCAGAACAACTGCTCGCTGCCCAGGCTTAACGCGTCCACAGCCTGGTCTGTTGTCGTGATTTCATGTGCCGCGACCGGGCATTTCCCCCAAACCAGGCGTTTGCCCTGGCCGGCAGCGCCTGGTTTCTGTACGTCTGCCGTGTGGCCCACATGGTGGCCCACCCTGTGGAAAGTATTAGATTCACCTCTGTAACTCGCCTCGGATTTGACGTAAGCAGGGGGCTGCGCTAAAATTTCTAACTTTGTGGTTGGGCCACAAAAGTATACAATCCTGCGAAGAAACAGAAACGAAGGATAGCTAGGTGTTTGAATCATTAGGTAACCGGCTGCAGGACGTTTTCGACGGCCTGCAGCGACGGGGCAAGCTGACAGAAGCGGACGTAGACAAGGCCATGCGCGAGGTGCGCCTGGCACTGCTGGAAGCCGACGTCAACTTCAAGGTTGTCAAGAACTTCGTCAAACGGGTGCGCGAGCGCGCGGTCGGCGAAGAGGTGATGCGCAGCCTGACGCCGGGCCAGCAGGTCGTAAAGATCGTCCACGACGAATTGATCCACACGCTGGGTGAGCCGGGCCGCCTGAACCTGGGCATGCAATCCCCGGCCGTGATCATGCTGGTCGGCTTGCAGGGGTCCGGTAAAACGACCACCGCCGCCAAGCTGGCCTTGCATCTACGGCGGGAAGGGCGCCGGCCTTTGCTCGTCGCCGCCGACGTCTACCGCCCCGCGGCCATCGATCAGCTCGAAACGCTGGGGCGGGAATTGGACATCCCCGTTTTTAGCGAGGGTGTGGATGCCAAACCGCCCGTCCTGACCAAGAAAGCGGTCCGCTATGCGGTTGACCACGGATTGACCACGGTTATTGTCGATACGGCCGGCCGGCTAAATATCGACGAAATGATGATGGATGAGATTAAGGCGATTAAGCGCCAGGTCGACCCCATCGAGACCTTGCTGGTTGCCGATGCCATGACCGGTCAGGAAGCGGTCCGGGTCGCTACCGACTTCGACGACGCGGTGGACATTACCGGTCTGATCATGACCAAAATCGACGGCGATGCCCGCGGCGGTGCGGCCATTTCCATGCGGGAAGTGACCAGCGTGCCTATTAAGTTCCTGGGGACCGGCGAAAAGCTGGACGGCCTGGAGTTGTTCCACCCGGATCGCATGGCCAGCCGGATCCTGGGCATGGGCGACATGCTGACCCTGATCGAGCGGGCGCAGCAGGAGATGGATCAGGAAGAAGCGGCCCAGGCAGGCGAGAAGCTGTTATCCGGTGACTTTACGCTGGACGATTTCCTGAAGCAGATGCAGCAGATTAAGAAGATGGGCCCCATCGGCAAACTGATGGAGCTGATTCCCGGGATGAACCAGATGGCGGCCGACGTCGACCTGAGCAACGCCGAAACGGAGTTGAAGCGGGTCGAGGCGATCATTCGCTCGATGACGCCGGCCGAACGGAAAAACCCGAAGGTGTTGAAAGCAAGCCGCAAACGGCGTGTGGCGGCCGGTTCCGGCACCACCGTCCAGGAAGTAAACCAGTTGCTCAAACAGTTCCGCGAAATGCAACGGATGATGAAACAGTTGAAGAGCGGCCGTGGTCGCCGCAGTCTGGCCAATCTTTTTGGCGGCGGATTTCGTTAGAAATAGAGATTGGAGATTAGGGATTAGAGATTGACGGCTAGCGCACAGAGCAGTCTCCAATCTCCAATCTCTAATCTCCTGTAAGTTGAACACAGATAATAGATAGAGTTTTTGGAGATATAGGATGCTACGTATTCGTTTAACCCGAGTAGGAAAGAAGAAACAACCCCACTACCGCGTGGTGGTGGCCGATATCGAAGCGCCGCGTGATGGTCGAATTGTCGAGCGTATTGGCTACTATTCGCCCTTGACCGAGTCCGATCTGGTAGATATTAACGAAGAGCGCGCCCTCTACTGGCTGAGCGTGGGCGCCCAACCGACCGACACCGTGCGCAGCCTGCTACGCAAACAGGGCACGCTCCACCGCCTCTCGCGCCTGCATACCGGCGAAACGATGGAAGCCCTCATTGCCGAGTATAAGCAGGAGACCGGCCAGCTTGAGGCCCAGCCGGCGGCAGCAGCCCCGGCCGTGGCAGAAGCAGAGGATGAAGTAGTCGAAGCCGAAGCTGAAGAAGAGCCGGTTGTGGAAGCAACGGCTGCTGAGACTGAAGAAGAATCCGTCGTCGACGAGGCCGCCGAAGCGGTCGATGACGTAGCTGATACAGCCGCGGATGTAGTCGAGGAGGCTACCGCCACCCTCGCCGAGGCAGCCGGGGGCGCGCTTGAGGCCGTCGAGGAAGTAATCGGCACTGACGAAGAAGAGTAAGGTACCCGGGAGGGTTACAACTGCCATGAAGGATCTCGTCGAATATATAACCAAATCGCTCGTAGACAATCCTGAGAGCGTGCACGTGAACGAGATTGAGAGCTCGTCTGCCGTCATTCTGGAGCTGCAGGTCGCCGATTCCGACATGGGGCGCGTTATCGGCAAGGGCGGCCGGGTGGTGAATGCCATCCGGACCGTGGTGCAGGTGGCCGCTGACAAAGAAGGAAAACGAGTGACCCTGGAAATCTTGGATTAAGCCAACCCGGTGGGGAGACCTCGAACATAGAAGAGGTCTCCTGCACTAACAGACCTGGAAGGAACGAAAGCTATTGCAGCAAAATAGGAAGAACAGGCAATCGCGGCGCCAGGGCTCAGTGGACAGGTCAGAGGACACTTTCACTGAGCCTCGTTTTTTGGTTATCGGGCAGATGCTCAAGCCTCACGGGGTGCGCGGCGAGATGCGCACCGCCATCCATACCCAGTTACCCGAGCGCTTCAACTGGCTGGAAGTGGTTTACGTCGGCGAAGATCCGGAAGACGAAGATCCCCGGCCGGTTGCGGTTGAAGGGATCCGCTTCCATAAAGGCAACGCCCTCGTCAAATTGAGCGGGTATGATTCTCGTGACGGCGTCGAACCGTTGCGGAGCAAATGGCTGATGGTGCCGGTGGCCGAGGCGATCCCCCTGGAAGAAGATGAGGTTTACTTCTACCAGCTTGAAGGGCTGGCCGTCTATACTGACCAGGGTGAATTCTTGGGCAAGTTGATCGAAGTCATCGAAACCGGCGCCAACGAGGTCTTTGTCGTCGACGGTCCGCGCGGGGAGATCCTCCTGCCGAACACCGAAGAAGTGGTACAGGGCGTGGACCTGGAAGCCAGAAAGATGACCATCACCCCCCTGCCGGGCCTGCTCTAAACCCTGTCCCGGTGCTGCCATCTGTACCCGCCACTCCCATAACGGAAACCTGAAACCGGTAACGACCTACTTGACACCTGAGCGCTGACATACTATCGTAGCGCGCATGAGTGACCTGAAATATTGGCTGGGTTTCAACCTGGTCAAAGGGATTGGCCCGGCGAAAATCCAGGCCATGCTGGACTATTTTGGCGACCTGGCCACCGCCTGGCAGGCAGCGGAAGCGCAGTTGGAGCGTATCGGCATCGACCGCCGCGCCCGGCAGGCGCTGCTGGAGGCCCGCGCGACGCTGGATCTGGATCAGTATCAGGCGCGGGTAGAAGAGGCCGGCTACCGGGTCTTGACCTGGGACATGGATCATTATCCGCGCTATCTGCGCGAGATCCCGGCGGCACCGCCCGTGCTTTACGTGGCCGGGGAGGTGCAGGTGGTAGATGAGTGGGCCGTCGCCGTGGTCGGTACGCGACGCCTGACCGCTTACGGGCGCCAGGTAACGCGCGAGCTGGTGGCCGGCCTGGCCCGCAACAACGTGACCGTGGTCAGTGGCCTGGCCCGGGGCATTGACGGTATTGCCCATAAGACGGCGCTGGAAATGGGCGGCCGCACCATCGCCGTGCTCGGTTCCGGCGTCAACTGCATCTATCCGCCGGAGCACCGCAAGCTGGCCCAGCAGATTGTGACTGAAAAGCGCGGCGCCATTATTTCGGAGTACGCGCTTGATACCCCGCCGGACGCTAAGAATTTTCCGCCCCGCAACCGCATTATCAGCGGGTTGACCCTGGGCACCATTGTGATTGAAGCCGGCGAACGGAGCGGCGCCCTGATCACGGCCGATTTTGCCCTGGAGCAGAACCGGGAAGTCTTTGCCGTACCCGGCAACATTACCAGCCGGGCCAGCAAAGGGACCAACCGCCTGATCCAACAGGGCGCGAAACTGGTCACCGGCGTGACCGACGTCCTGGAAGAGTTGAATCTGACGATGGTCCCCCAGCAGGTGGCCGTCCAGATGGCTTTGCCGGAGTCGGCCGAGGAAGCGGCCCTGCTCCAGCATCTGTCGCCCCAGCCAACTCACGTAGACGAGTTAAGTCGCGCGTCCGGTTTGCCCAGCGCAGAAGTCAGCAGTACGCTGACTATGATGGAATTGAAAGGAATGGTACAACAGGTAGGTGGAATGCGGTACGTGTTGAGTCGTGAGCCGGATCCCGTCTACGAAACCGACCGACGAGAAGAAGCGTAACAGCCACTGCGCTTCTGGCACGCATTATTTCAAGCCAGCGGAGGAAATCAAATCATGAAAATCATTATCTTTGCCGGTGGCACCGGCCGGCGTCTCTGGCCGATTAGCCGCAAAGCGACGCCAAAACAGTTCGAGCCGATCCTCGGCGACAAATCGACGGTGCAGATGGCTGTCGACCGTGTTCGGGAACAATATGGCGCCGAAAACATCTTTATCTCGACCAACGAGCGCTATCTGGATACCTTGCGTGAACAATTGCCCGAACTGCCCCCGGAAAATGTGATCGGCGAGCCGGAACGGCGCGACCTGGCCCCGGCCGTGGGGTTAACCATGGCCCATCTGGCCGCCGCCGGGGACGATCTCGACGAGCCGGTAACCATCCTTTGGGGCGACAATTATATGAGTGATGTCTCCACTTTCCTTTCGCTGCTGGCCGCCGCAGAAACGCTGATTACCCGGCAGGAGGCAGAGATTGTTTTCATGGGCGAGACGCCCCGTTTTGCCAACGAGAACCTGGGCTGGATCGGCCTTGGCGAAAAGCAGGGCAAAGTCGAAGATCGCCCCTACTATTCCTTCGAATCATTTCGCTACCGGCCGCCGCAGGACGTTGCTCAGAAAATGTATGACAGCGGCGAATTTGTCTGGAATACCGGTTACTTCGTAACCAGCATCGGGTACATCTGGGACCTGTATCAGACCCACCAGCCGGAAATGGGCGCAGGGCTGCAAGAAATCAAAGAAGCGATCGGCACCCCGGCCTACGATGAGGTGTTGCACCGCGTTTACCCCCGGCTGGAGGTCATCAGCTTTGACGATGCGATTCTGACCCATGTGGCGCGGGAGCAGGCCGTGGTTCTCCACGGCGAGATGGGCTGGAGCGATCCGGGCACGCTGTATGCACTCAAGGAGGCACTGGCCAAAACGACCGCGGAAAACGTGGTCAGGGGACAGGTGCAGGCCACGAACACCAGCGACAGCCTGCTCTTTAATGAAGAAGACGATAAATTGATGGCCGTCATCGGTCTTGAAGGCATGATCGTCATCAATACGGAAGATGCAATCCTGGTGGTTCACAAGAGTCAGATCCCCCAGGTAAAGCAGTTTGTCAATAATTTAGAAGGAACGGAACTGGAGAGATATAGCTAGGCATGGCGGATAAAGAAAACGTGCAGATTGAAGGTTATTGTCTTAAATGTAAAGAAAAGCGGATCATGGAAGAGCCGCAGGCCGAGTATTCGGCCGGCGGCTCTCCCGGCACCCGGGGAACCTGCCCGGTATGCGAGGGCACCATCTACAAGATGGGCTACACGCCGTTGCATGAAGGATTGCCGAAGCCCAAAGTGACGAAGAAGAAGAAAAAGAGTCCGAAGCGGAAGGGGAAGCTGGTGATTGTCGAATCGCCGGCTAAAGCCCGCACTATCGGCCGTTACCTGGGCCGTGGTTACAAAGTGAAGTCCAGTGTCGGCCACGTGCGGGATCTGTTGAAGTCCCGTCTCAGCGTCGACGTAGAAAATGGGTTTGCCCCCGAGTACCGCGTGCCCAATGAAAAACGGGACACCATCAAGGAGTTGCGTAAAGCGGCCGCCCGCGCCCAGGAGATTTACCTGGCCACCGACCCCGACCGCGAAGGGGAGGCTATCGCCTGGCATGTCCAGGAAGCAGCCCGCATGGAACCTGAACGGACGAAGCGGGTCGTGTTCCAGGAGATTACCAAGCCGGCCATCAAGGCTGCTTTTGAACAACCCCGGGAAATCGATATGGACCGGGTCGACGCCCAGCAGGCACGCCGCATTCTGGACCGCCTGGTCGGTTATAAGCTGAGCCCGCTGTTGTGGAAGAAGGTGCGCGGGCGCCTCTCCGCCGGCCGGGTGCAATCGGTGGCCGTGCGCCTGGTGGTTGAGCGGCAACGGGAGATTGACGCATTCGATCCGGAAGAGTACTGGTCGATTGAAGCGGAGCTGAGCCAGGAGGAGCACCGCGGCGAGGATCCTCGCGCCTTCTTTACCGCGAAATTCCACAAGTATAAGGGAGAGGATCCGGAACTTCCGTCCGAAGAAGTGGTCCGCCCTCACGTCGAAGCGCTGGAAAAGGCAACGTGGACGGTGGGCGAGGTGCGCCTCGGCCAGCGGCGCCGCCGGCCGGCTGCCCCCTTCACCACCAGCACCATGCAGCAGGAAGCGTCGCGCCAGATCAATTTTGGCACCAATAAGACGATGCGTATCGCCCAGCAGCTTTACGAAGGGGTTGACCTGGGCAACGAAGGGCTCGAGGGGCTGATTACCTACATGCGTACCGATAGCGTGGCCGTTTCCAAAGAAGCCCAGGCGGAAGCACGGGCCTACATCGAGGAAGAATATGGCCGGGAGTACCGGCCGCAAGAGCCGCGCCAGCACACCACCAAGTCGAAGCTGGCCCAGGAAGCGCACGAGGCGATCCGGCCCACATCGGTGCAGCACACCCCGATCCAGGTGAAACAATACCTCTCCCGGGACCAGTTCCGCCTCTACGAGTTGATCTGGAATCGCTTTGTCGCCAGCCAGATGAGCAACGCCGTCTACGACACCATCTCCGTCGACATCTGCGCCGGGGAGGAATCGGTGCCCATCACCGAGCGCCCCTATCTTTTCCGGGCCACCGGCTCCACCCTGCGTTTTCCCGGATTCCTGGCCCTTTACGAGGAAACAGAGCCGGAAGACCGGCCGGAGGATGCCGAGGTAGAAGTACCCACCGATCTCGAAGAAGGGGAAGAACTGGACCTGCTCCAGCTCCTGCCGCAGCAACATTTCACCCAGCCGCCACCGCGCTTCAGCGAAGCGACGCTGGTCAAGGAACTGGAACAAAACGGAATTGGTCGCCCCAGTACCTATGCCTCGATCATCTCCACCATTCAGAGGCGTGGTTATGTTAAGTCACAGGATAAGCGATTGGTACCGACGGAGACCGGGGAAACGGTCAATGACCTGCTGGTCGAATATTTCCCGAATGTGATGTCCGTTGACTTCACGGCGCGGATGGAGGATGAACTGGACGATGTCGCCGAGGGTAAGCCATGGGTGCCGGTGGTCGCCGAATTCTACGACGATTTCGCCAAACACCTGCAGCAGGCCGAAGAAAAGATGCCCGAGGTCAAGATCCGCAAAGATCCGGAACCGGTGGGGCGGGCGTGCCCCGAGTGTGGCAGCGATCTCCTTTACCGGCACGGTCGCTATGGCAAATTCATCGGCTGCAGCAACTTTCCCAAATGCCGCTACACAGAACAGATTCTGGAGAAGATAGGCGTCACCTGCCCCGATTGTGGTGGCGACCTGGTCGTGAAGAAGACACGCCGGGGCCGCACCTTCTATGGTTGCGCCAATTATCCGGAGTGTGAATGGACCAGCTGGAAACGCCCGCTACCGCAGAAGTGTCCCCACTGTGGCGGCCTCATGGTCCAGGCGACGAAAAACCAGGCAGAGTGCACAGTGTGTGGCGAGCGGGTACCTTTGCAGCCCGACAAGGTTGAAAGCACCGCTTAGAGAGTGAGTGGCAGTGGCCCCCCCGGCCACCGCCACTTATCATCCTACTGTGACACCACAAAACTGTTAAGAATGTGATCCAGTGCCTCCAGATCGGCATCGCTGACGATCTGCACGGTGACCAGGGTGTGGAAGCTCCGGTCCTCCGGCACCGTGACCAGCACGATGTACAGAGAGCCGGCATCCCCGCACTCTTCCCACACATCGTACTGCCCCGTATAGAGGGCGTCCGAGTAATCCTCTCGCCCGCCGTAAGTACACGAGTCTGAGAAGTCGAAGAGGGTCAGCAGTTCGTCGATTGTCGTTTCGCTACCCAGATCGAAAAAGGTAGCAAACTCCATCCCCGGCGTGTTCCACGTGTTGTAGTAACCGTCGAGGTTGGGGGCCGCGGCGATAGCCGGACCCAGCTCCGCGCCGTTCTCGTCCAACCAGGGACTGCCGTCAATATCCACCCATTCATTCGGAATTTCCACCTGGAGGATGCCCGAGTTATCCGTGACGCCGGTATAACCGGCATAGCTGGCGTCCACCGCGGCACCGGCACCCTCGCCTGCCACCTCACTGCCAAACTCCTGCGAGAAGTCGGTCGATACAACCAACGCATCGCCGTTCAGTTGCCCTTCTAATATCTGCTGGGTTTCAAAACGCAAGACCTCGATCCGCATCACGTCCTCTGGACTCCGGCTCCGCAAGATATCGCAATAGTCAGCCATCGTCCCATCGGTGGCCAGGACCAGGTTCTCCAGGCTGATGATGATATCTCCCGCCTGCACATCTACCTCGTCGGCTGGAGAACCAGATTGAACAGAAGAGACCCAGATACCGTACAGACTGCTTTCCGGGTCCGCCACGGCCATCCCGTTGATGCCAATGGACGTAACGTCGTTACCGGCCCGCATCTCATCGATAGTGGGCCGGGCTTCGGTGGGATTAATCGCGAAGTACTGGTTCGTGTCACTGCGGCCGGCGTAGTTAATGCCGGCCACTTTCGCCTCGGCGGTGACCAGTGGCCCGCCCGAGTTACCCGGGTTGATGGTGGCGTCGTGTTCCAGCACGTCATCCACGGACGCCCAGTTCGTTTCCCCATCCGCGTTCGCCTTGGAGACGATGCCTCTGGTCAGTGTGAACTCCGGGTCGCCCAACGGGAACCCGGCGGCATAAACGTCCAGGCCGACGTTGATATCGCCCTGATACCATTCCAGGTAGGGATATCCTTCGCCCTCGATGTCAATCACCGCCAGATCGGAACATTCGGAAACACCCAGGACCCGCGCGTTGCGCGGCTCGCTCTCCCCACCCACGTAGACCCGCAACAGCGCCGCGCCGGTGACCACGTGATTGTTGGTCACCGCAATCCCGCTGGGGTCAATAATGAACCCGGAACCGCTACCGGCTACGTTCAGCATCTGGCCAACCTGGGGATCAATAAAGGACCCTTCGGCAACAATCTGGACGACGGCGCTTTGCACGTCCTGGATATCGCTTACCGCTTGGGGACCGGCCGGTTCTGTGGGAGCCGTCGTGGCGGTAGCTTCCGGTGGCTCTGTCGCTGCCGCCGGCTCTGTCGCCGCAGGTTCTTCGACCGTCGCTGTTGCTACCTGGTCGTCGACCGCGTCTCCTCCGAGACCGCACGCAAGCATCGGTGTGAGAAACAATAATACCCATATAACAATACGCCAACGAGCAAACATAGGATTTGACCTCCTCCATGACTGGCAATAGTGAAATTATTGGCCCGGCTCGGACGGGTGGCTTGCCAGTCTCTATTGATCGAAGTATGCCACTGCCCCCAACAAAAGTCCAGAGTTCTGGTACCTAATTCGCACGGAATGCTCCCAGGGAATATACTCCCGGCATGATGACCATAGAAAAACAGATAGCTTTGGTAACAGGGGCGACGGGGGCCATTGGCCGGGCGATTGCCCGGGGCATCGCGGCACAGCCGGGATACGAGGTCGTGTTGCTGGCCCGGGATCGGGCGAAAGCGGAGCGCGCCGTGTCCGGAATCCGGCGGGAGACGGGAAATGAGCAGGTCCGTTACCTGCTTGCCGATCTCTCTCGCAAGGCGGAAATTGAAGCACTGGCAGCGGCCTGGGAGGGCCCCCTCCACGTGCTGGTCAACAATGCCGGGACGACACCCCGCCGGCGCGAGGAAACGCCCGAGGGCATCGAGCGCCAGTTTGCCACCAACGTTCTTGGCTACTTCTGGATGACCCGCGCGTTTACCCCCATCCTCACGCAGAGCGCGCCGGCCCGGGTGGTGAATGTGGCCAGCTACTACGCCGGCGGGCTGGATCTGGACGATCTGGAATTCGAGCGACGACGCTACGACAACAATGCCGCCTACCGCCAGTCGAAACAGGCCAACCGCATGTTGGCCGTAGCCTTTGCCGAACGCCTGGCCCCACACGACGTGGCCGTGAACGTCTGCCACCCCGGCGATGTCAACTCCACCCTGAGCAACAACCTGGGCTTTGGCGGTTCCCAGACCCCGGAGGAGGGGGCGGATACGCCGGTCTGGCTGGCCACCACCCCGGCCGGGCAGAAGAACAGCGGCACTTACTTCGCCAACCGCCAGGCCAAACCCGATCCCTTTGCCCGCGATCACGAGGCCATCGAAACGCTCTACCAGATCTGCCTGAAATATTAGGGATCGGCAATCAAGGCTCGAGGAGCCGTGCTCTTTTCAAGCCTGTATCTCTAATCTCCAATCTCCCTACTTGACATTCCACCACAGCCCTCTAAAATAACAGAATATTTTGGTTTCTTTGGTTTCTTGGGAAAAACATGAAATTGACGCGTCGCCAGGAAGAGTTCTTGCGGAACCTGCTCGACCTTTACCGGCAGCAGCAGGAGCCTTTGCACTATTCCGCCCTGGCCGAACGGTTGGGGGTCAGCCGCTTTACCGCTTACGATATGCTGCGCCTGCTGGAAGAAAAGGGGTATGCCCGTTCCACTTACCAGCTTGCCGATGACAAATCCGGTCCCGGCCGTTCTGAGGTGGTCTACGTGCCCACCGCCCAGGCCCACCAGTTGATCGCCCAGGTCCTGGGGGAAGGGCAGGGAGACGATTGGGAGGCGATCAAGGCGCGGATTTTGGCTCGCGTGGAAGCCGGAACCGGCCCGGCGCACGCGGTGGCCGGCGAGATCCTGGCCCGGGTGCCGCCCGACGAACCGGAGGCGATCCGCTACTGCGTAGAGGTGATGACCGTTATTGCCCTGCGCCTGCGCGAACAAGCCGGCCGGCAACTGCTCTTCCACTATCTGCCGGAGATTCTATCACCCGTCCGCGAAGATTGCCGGGCCAGCCTGAGTCTGTTAGGTGGGTTGGCTCTGGGTATCCTCCTGGACGAAGCCGGCGACGAGCAGTGGGCCCGGGAATTATTGGTGCACGTGCGCCACTACCAGCGCCTGTTGCTGGAAATGAGGCCGGAGCGCTGTCGCCGGCTGGCCGATACCCTGCAAAAAGTGTTTGCACCCTTATTACCGCAAGCTACGTCCGATTCTTAAGTTTGAGCCGCCTCTCTGGCAGAATGGGGGCGACTTTGTTGGCATAGAAGTAAACATCAGGAGTTACAGATGATCGAGTCTATCATTGACCGTGTTACACGCCTATCCATCCGTTTCCGCTGGATAACCATTGCCCTCACCGTGTTGGTGATGGCCGCCGGTATCTGGGCTGCAACCCAGTTGAACCAGGAGCTATTGCCCCAGATCGAGTTTCCGCAATCGGTGATCCTCGCCTTGAATCCCGGTGCCGAAACTGACGTGATGCTGGAAGAGGTGACGATTCCCCTGGAGGAGGCCCTCGGCGGCGTCGATGGGGTTGTGAATATTGAGTCTACCACCTCGCCCGGTGCGTCAATTCTTATCATCCGCAACGAATTTGGCATTGACATTGAGGCTGTGCGCGAAGAGATGCGGCAGGAGATGGCCGCCATCGATTACCCCGGCGACATGGAAGCGCCAGAACTGCTCACCTTCAGTTTTTCTGACCTGCCGGTTGCCTCCATCAGCGTCTCTTCCGACAATCTCTCGCTGGCCGAGCTAAAAGAGCTGGTGGAAAGCGAGATCAGCCCGGAACTATTGGCCCTGGAAGGTGTAGCCGAAGTGCAGGTCAGCGGTGGACAGGAACTACCGGAGGAGCAGGTGGCGGAGGCTGAAGAAGAGGCTACGCCTGAACCCACTCCCACCGACACGCCGGAGCCGACGGCCACGGCCACCGCCGAGCCCACGGCCACGACCGAACCGACGGCCACGGCCACGGAGGAGCCCACAGCTACGGCGGAAACCGCTGCTACTCCGGAACCGGTGGCCCTGCCCCAGAGCTGGATAACGGCCGCTGCCGCCCAGGGGGCCGAACTGGAGACCACGGCCGATCTGACGGCAGAGGTCGTTGCCGGAATCGCCGGTTTCGCGCCGGAAATGCTGGCAGAACTGACGCCGGAGATGTTGCTGGCCATGCCGCCAGAGGCGCTGTCTGCCCTGCCGCAAGCGTACCTGGCCGGATTGGATCCGGAATTGCAGGCACAGCTGGCGGCGGCGGCAACGCCGGAAGCCGCAGCCACGCCGGCTGTTACCGCCACGATCACGGCAACGGCGACGACAGTGGAGGACGTTCCCTTGCCCGATAGCTGGGTGGCAGCAGCAGCTGCCCAGGGTGTGGAGATAGAAACCACGGCCGATGTGACCCCCGAATTGATGGGAGGCATTGTCGAGCTGGCGCCAGAGTTATTGGCCGCATTGGAGCCGCCCATGTGGCGCGCTCTGGAACCGGCTGTCCTCGAAGGTGCCTTGCCCCAGGTAGAAGAGACCCTTGATCCCACCCTCGCCGCTCAGTTGCGCGCCATCTGGGTCGCGGGCACGGAGGCTGAAGCTGAACCGCTGCCTCTGCCAGAAACGTGGACCGAGGGTGCGGCCCAGATGGGGATGACCCTGGAGACGACAGCCGATCTCACCCCCGAGTTACTTGAGGGTATTCTCCAGTTTGCGCCGGAAATGCTGCAGACGCTGACGCCGGAGATGGTTCTCGCGCTCTCCCCCGAGGCCCAGGCAACCCTGCCACCCGCCTTTGTGGCCACCCTGGACGACGGTGTGCAGGAGACGTTGGCAATTGCCGGGACGCGCTGGCAGCAATACCGGGCAGCTACCGGCGAGCTCGCCGGAGAGGCGGGTGAGGGCGAGGCGGAGGCAACTCCTGCTGCGACGCCGGATCCGGCTCAGTTGCCGGCGGTGATCACCTCGGCAGCGTCCAACTTCGAGATGACCCTGGAGACCGCCGGAGACCTGACGCCGGAGATCATGCGGCAGCTAACCAGCGTGCCCCAGGGCGCCCAGATGCTGCAGCTCCTCTCCGACGATAATCTGCGGCTGCTGCCCCCCGAATCGATTGCCCTCCTGCCGCCCGAATTCGTAGCCACCCTCGATCCGGAGCTGCGCGCCGAGCTAGACGAGCGCGCCGGGGCCTACGGGGGTGCCG
>Ga0207752_1000509_pt1 | contig 18316 bp, 14 predicted proteins | sample Pon2CUnioCityCA_6_FD_187272 | JGI IMG/M metagenome (GOLD analysis project Ga0207752, IMG submission 187272) | Marine sediment microbial community from Union City, CA, USA - Pond 2C Sediment 2 (SPAdes) | ecosystem: Environmental > Aquatic > Marine > Intertidal zone > Salt pond sediment ...
CTCCTCTCCCCTCCCCTCGCCACCGTCCGCCTCACCACTGTCCACTATCCACTGTCCACCGTCCACTATCTGCGGCACCGCCCACCACTCTCGCCGCTCCCCTTGCCCCCGCCGGTAATATTGGCGGTTCTTGAATTGGGCATAGGCATCGTCGTCAAGGAGACGCATGAACACCGGTGCCACCGCCTCCTCCTCTGCAATCTGCCTCGCCCGTCGCAGCACCCAGCGGTGCCGCTGCTGCGGGTCCTCCCGGTAGCCGCCGTTGCTCTCGTAGACCGGCGCCAGGTTCTCGCGCCGCCTCCACACGGTCATCACATACCCGTCCGGCTCACCCCCCGGCCCCTCCGGCCACCTATCCACCCTCCTCTGCCTACCCCGATTCCTGAGCCCCAATCCCCGATCCCCGTCATCTTCCCACAACGGTGCCAACATACATTTCAGCAACAGATCCTCCGGCCGGTGCCCTGCATCCAGCCAGTCGCTCACATCCCCCTTCTCTGGCAAATCCGGCAGGCGCACCACCCGCACGCTCGCCCCCACCTCCGCCAGCCGCGCCGCCACCATCTCCCCGTGTGCCTCCCCCGCCGGGTCATTGTCCGGCAGAATCACCACGTGCAGCCCCTCAAAATGATGGTCGCACCCTTCCGGCCACTTCCCCGCCCCGCTGTCGTTGCAGGTCGCCATCAGCCCCAGCCCCGCCAGCCGGTCCGCGTCCTTCTCCCCTTCGACCACGAACACCGTCGTGCCCGTTGCCGCCGCGGCCAGGTCGGGCAGCCGGTAGAGCAGGCGGCGCACGCCCGGCTGCAGGCCCCAGCGGCGGGCGTCCGGCATGCGGAAGGGGAACTCCTTATCCGCTGTCCGCCCGTGCTGGTAAAGCAGCCGCCCCTCCTCGTCGCGGTAATCATACCACTGCACGGGGCCGGCGAAGCGCCGGCTGCGATGGCCCCGGCTGGAGGACTTACCGCTGAGGGGCACCGGCGGGCGCTGGCCGCTGAGGACGGCGATAATCTTCTCAAAGGAACAACCGGCGTGGCACTTCACCAGGAAGGGTACGTGGTCTCCCTCGGCCACGCTGAGGCTGTGGTGGTTATCGTCGTGAGCGGGGCATTGGGCCAGCCAGCGGCGGCGCCCGCGAGCGCGCACCTGGCGACCCATGCTACGCAGGCTGGTAATTATGTCGTCTGCGCTGTTAAGCGTTATCTTGGCTGGCATGTGAGCGGCGATTCCTTTGCCGGAACGGCGGTATATCGCGCTGCTCTTCCCCGGGATCCTTGCCGGCGATGGCCCTCGCCCCAGGCACTTTCCTGAGAAAAGGCCTTACAAGGTTGTATCCCGCTCCCCGGTCGTGTTATGATACATATAGAGAGGGTTATTAAGGTGCCCAACCAAGGTTACAACTTAATAACACTTCCCGGTGGAAAAGAGCGATCTTTTCTCGCCAATGGCTGGCCGGTGCTCGAACACCGGCCGGCCATTTTATTTTCCGGCGCTAGGCAGTGATGAAACAAGACCATCACGGCCGGTTTATTCTGAATCCTATCCCGTTATGTTGAAAGATTCAAATAGATCCTGAACAGACGTTCTGCTATCATATTTGGGGATCTTCCGGTTCATCCGCCAAGGACCCGCACAACGAACAGTCGCGCCTGCGGCTCTTAGTCTCTCTACGCCATAGCTTGCTCCCCTGCCGCCACGCGCTCGCTCGCCCGCCGGCTCTAATTGAACTCCCGGCAGAGATCGTAAAACCGCCCGATGGCCCGGCCGGCTCGGGCATCCTGCTCCTCAATCTTTGCCACTACCTCTTCCCAGCCTAGCGTATTCATCGTGATCCGCTCCCAGGCCGGCCGGAACCACTCCTCAAACCAACCATCCTTCGCCCCTTCATACCCGCGCACCCGCCGCTCTACCTTCGTCAGGATCGACGCTGGGTTCATCTGTCTGGCAAACACCCCTGCCCGGATCTGGGCCTCCGGCGCCAGCACACAAAACGCCAGCCGCTCCATCTCGCCCGGCTGCCGCCCCGCCCGCCTCATCGTTTCCGCCATGCACGCCACCGTTCGCGCCGCCTGGTCGAAATAGCGGGCTCGCGTCACGCCCGATGAAAGCGGACTGGACATCTTCGCTTCCACTACGACAAACTGCGTCGCATCCGCCCGCACCACCAGATCCCGCTTGCGCTTGCTCCCGATCGCGAATTGCCCGATCACCCCGTCCGCATTCGTCCACCCCTCCGCCAGCGGGTCTCCCCGGCGCCGGGCCAGAAAAGCCGATGGTAACAGCGCCTCCGAGTACCAGCGCGCCCCCGGCCCAAAAGCAAGACAACGCCCCTCCACCCGGTTCTTATAAAACCAGTCCAGCACCAGCCGCAGCAGCCACCCTTCATTGTAAAGCAGGGTGGGGGGAAAAGGTGGAGACTCCACCCCGGCCGTTTCGAGGAGCACGCGGATTCGGTCCAGGGCAACGGCAAGGCTGTCGTGGGCTTCCATTGGCAGTTAAACCTCCTGCATTGGAACGGCTAAGAACCCATTCTATCTGCTTCCGGTCACCTCGACTATGCTATACTCTGAATAACAGAAGAGGAGAGGATATTATGTCCGAAGTGCATTTCTGGATCGATGGTACGCCGGCTACGTTCGCGACGGCAAAGGAGTTTGCGTGGAAGCGAGCGCTGGCACGGCAGATTCCGTCGCCCACTCTCCAGGGGCAAGAAACCGGCCTGCTCCTCCGCTTTGTACTGCCAAGTCTCGCTCCGTGGGGCCATCCGCTTGATGTCGACAATCTTTGCGAACCGCTCTTTTCCGTTCTTGTCAACCGGCTTGGCTGGTTTAATGGCCGGCGACCCAATATTCGATGGTGGCGAGCGACCAAGGAAGGGGGAGAGGCACTTGGTTGCGCGATTACTGTCTCGACTGAGCCGGTACCGCCCGCGCTAGCTTCATCGCCGGAGTGGGAGGAACTATACACTGGCCCGCTTCCCTCCAGCGCTCGCTCCCCGGAGGTCGCCGAGTGGGCACACCGTGTACGCCACGAGCATGCGCCTGACTGGATTCCGCGGTCTTGCGCCCTCTCTCTCGGGTTTTCCCGTGCCGCTATCAACCTTGGCGATATCGCAACTGGTCCCGTCAAATCCTTTATAGACTGTCTCTACCCGCTGCTCGGCGGACATGCCGGTGCACCCCAAGATCACCGGATCGACTCGTTGACGGTTACCAAGGACCTGGCGCACCTACCGGAAGACACTGTTTTCGTGCGACTGTGGACAGACCACAAGATCCGCGACAAGTTCCAGGCAGCGCCGTCAGAAAGGCCGGCCTCTGCTCCTCCTAGGAAGGAGCCGGTATTATCTCGCCGTGCTGAGGAAGAAATCACCAATCCTTGTCGCCCTGGTACCTTCAAGTGGATTGTCTGCGAAGGTGCCCTCCAGGAGAAGCCAGTCGCGGAGGTTCGCCACGAGTTGGAGCAACACAAGAGAGGAGCCGGAGCGCGCCTGCGAGAGTACATCTCCGATCTACGCTCTGAGAATAAGCTCGATATCCGCATCGAAGGCGATCGGCTCCACTGCTATGGACAGCGCTGAAATTGTACCTGCGGCAGCGAGTGTCCTGTTCAAGTTTACAAACCACCAACACAGGAAGCTTTCCTGCTGTACTCACCATCTGGTTCCTTTTGCACAGATCCCCCAACCGGCGTACCATTTGCCCTAAGCTCAAAGCAGTTCCTAAAAAGGATACCCCTTGTCCGAATACCAGTATTTCGAATTCCGGGCGCTGGACCGGCCGTTGGCACCGGAAGAGCAGGAAGCGGTGGCTGGGCTGTCCAGCCGCACGGCGCCACACCCCACGCGCGCTTCCTTCGTCTATCACTACACCGGCTTCCCCGCCGACCCCCTCGCCATCCTCGCCCGCTACTACGACGCCTTTTTCTACATCGCCAACTGGGGCACCACTCGCCTCGCTTTCCGCCTGCCCGCTTCCCTGGTAGCCGTCGAGGCGCTGGACCCTTACCTGGTGGCATATCACATTGAAGTGGAACCGGCCGGCGAACACCTTATTTTGCAGTTAACCTACGAGCAGGAACGGGGCTACGGCTGGACCGAAGGCGAAGGGCGGCTGGGCCCGCTCCTCGGCCTGCGCGATGAGCTACTCCGGGGAGACCGGCGCCTTCTCTATCTGGCCTGGCTCTCCACCCTCGACCGCTGGGACGTGGACAAGACCGAAACAGAACCGCCGGTCCCGGCCGGGTTGCAGCAGTTGACGGCGCCACAGCAGGCCTTTGTGGAGGAATTTCACCTGGACCGCCACCTGCTCACCGCCGCTGCCCAGGCCAGCCCGTCGCCTGCCACCCGGCGCGAGGGAGAGCTGGAGGAGGCCATTGGCGCCCTTTCCCCTGCCCAACAACGGGCGTGGTTGCTCCGGTTGGCCGGGGGCGAGCCCAATCTGGATATCGCCTTCCGCCGGGCCTTACTGGGTGAGCAGGCCAACACGGCCGGGGACCGGACCGTCGGCGAGCTGCTCAAGCGCGCCCGGGTCGTCCGGCGCCAGCAAGAGCGCGAGCAGGCAGAAGCCGCAGAAGCACGGCGCCTGCAGGAGCTCGAGGCACTTGCCCCGCAGGCGGACGAAGCGTGGACGCGGGCGCAGGCGCTGGTGGCCGAGGGAACGGCCTCCGGCTATGACGAGGGCCTAAAGCTCCTGGTAAAGCTCCATGACCTGGCGATTCATCAGGGAACCGAAGCAGCATTTGCCCGGAAAGTGCACGCGTTGCGCGAAGCGTACGCCGGCCGCTACGCCGCCCTCCACCGGCGGCTGGATGAGGCCGGCTTACCCTGATCCCGGGCACCGGCCTGACAGCGTCTCTAGGACCTGTCAGGTCTAAAAGCGTCCCGACCCCGAAGTGGTAAAGGATTGTATAAGCCATCTGTAAACCACTTTACAGGCAAACGGCGCCCGGCCGGATATTCTCCGGACGATACGAGACAATTTAATCCTCTCATTTGATAAGAGTCTCGTTCAGAGGCCCTCCTCTTTCCCAAAGCCCCGTCTTCCCCGGGGCTTTCCTCTTTCTACCGGCGGCATACCGGTGTTGCCGGGAACAGATCGTGGCCCCGGCATTCTGCCCGACACTTCTTGCCCAGAGCCAGATGTTAGAGTATACTATTCTTGCTCCCCGCCCAGAGGTGGTTAAGACGGCTCCCCGCCGACACTGGCCACCTCACTTTTTATCGAGGCAGACCACTCCCCTGGACAAGACGCCGGAGTAACTGCCGCATCAATAGCCCCAGCGGTAATTCCAGTTCGCGCCGGTAGCGCAAAGTGGTCCGGAATTTGCGAGCAGCATTTCGTGCTTGCCCCAGACGTAAAAAAATAAGCGCCCGGGCCAGCTCGATCCGCCACATCAGGTCATAGTAGTGACCGTACAGCCGAATCAGGTCGTCGGCCTCGTCCAGCCGCGAGAGAGCCTCTTCATATCTTTTCTGGCGCATCAATAACTCCGCCAGCTTAAGCCGCGAGCGGGCTGCCTGCCGTTCGTACTGTCCCCCATGCCTGGCCAGGATGGCGATGCTTTCCTGCAACGTTTGCTCCGCCTCGTCCGGGCGGTCCAGCAGGCCCTGGATTTCTCCCAGATCGGCCAGAGTGCCGGCAACCAGGATATCCGGGTCCTTCGTCTGGCGCTGGTAGACCAGGGCTTGTCTCAGTAGCCGCTCTGCCTCTGCCAGTTGGCCCTCATCCTGGGCCAGCCACGCCTGCACCTGCAATGGGTTTCCCCGCCAGGGATCGTCGGCGGGAACTTGGGCCAGAATCTCCTCCAGCACTTGCAGTGCCTGCCGGCGGCGATCGAGGGCGCGGTGACAGAGCGCCGTCATGTAGTAGCTCTTGAGTGACGAAAATGATTCGCTAGCTTCCCGGTAGAGTGCAGCAGATTCCTCAAATACGCCAATCGCCTCCTGGTGATACCCTTGTCGGTGCAGGTTGTGCCCTTGCGCTCCCAGCAACGAGGCCAGCGTCCGCTTATCTCCCATCTGGCGTGCTGCCCCGATGGCCGCCTCGTCCAGGCGCAGTAGCAAGGGGAACCCGCCCATCGTGTCCCGGGCAAACAAAGGAGTAAAAAGGCGGCGCAGGCGCACGATTTCGATCCACGCTCGCTCAGCCTCGAGCCTGTCCAAAGTCTGCGCTAACTGACGCCACGCGGTGCCCGGCACGTGCCCCGGCCCCTGCGCCGGATCGGCTGCCCGGGCTGCGAGCTCTTCGAGCGCGCTCCAATCAACCGGGGCTGATAGCGTCACATGTTCCCCTCTTGCTGCTCGTGGAGGAAGGCAATCAGGCTGGGGAAGAGCGCAAAATTACCCTGCTGTGGATCGTGATTGAGGAGCAAGAAGCGCTCGTACAGCAACTTCAGTGCCTCTTGCAGGGCCTCCTCCTGCCCCTGCTGTGCTGCCCATTCCCGCATCTGCGTGAAGGTTGTGCGCCGGAGCGCTTCCTGCTGACGCGCTACCCACTGTAGCAACTGCCGGGCCACCATTCCCCGTTCTCCCTGCCGTTCCAGCTCTTGCCATCTGGAACGGTACAGGAAATCTAGAAGTTCTCTCCCAAAGAGGCGGGGCAGCTCCTCGACGTAATCCCACGAGTAACGGGCGGTATCGCTCAGGATGAACTGGATCAGCAGGGGGATGCCCCCGCTTTTTTCGACCAGCGCGCGCAGGTGCCCTGGATCGCCAATATCTGCAGACAGGGCAGCCAGATCCGGCTGCTGTTCGTGGTATCGTTGGATGTGCCAGACGGCAAAGCGCGCCACTTCCCCGATATCGGTCAACGGAGCCAGCTGGACCGTCCGCCGATCGGCCGGCAGACCGCTTACCTGACGGGTGGTCACCAGCACCCGCACGTCGCGTGTGGCCAGTTGTTGTAGAGAGACGAGCAGTCGCGCGCCGGCCGCTACCGTCTCCAGGTTGTCGAGCACGATAATGGCCCGCCGCCCGATAAGTCGGTCCTGGATCGCCGCCAGCGCCTGGTCGCCAGCGACCTGCCTTGGTAGTCCTAGTTGCTGGCTTAACCGCTCATAAAATGTATTCAGATCGTAATAGCCGGGCGCTATGTCCAGCACCTCGCCGGAAACGGGGTCCGCCTGCCGGGATTTGGCACTGTCTCCTAGAATCATATCCACCGCCTGTTCCTCAAACAGACAGCGTACGATCTTGGCCGCCAGCGTGCTCTTGCCCATTCCACCCTCGGCGGCGATGATCAGCAGGCGCGGCCCCTTTGGGTATTGCAGTGCCCAGAAGATCCGTTCCAGTGGTGAGAGCGCCTGCTGCCCCTTCGGCGCCGGGAACTCTATCTGGCCTGAAAGCGGCAGGTAATTCTCCTCACGCTCCAGCAGGCCGGCGAAGTAGGCACCAAAAGTGGAGGTGACGTGCAGGCGCTGTTGTCCCAGATCCAGCCCGTGGTCGCCACAGGTAGATGGATGCAACTGCAGCGATTCCGCTGGCGCCGTGCCCAGCCAGCCGGCGAGTATCTCCTTCAACCCGGTCGGAAGCGGTAAGACTCTGTCCACCGCAGTCGCCGTTGCCTCCTCGTCCGCTGTTTCTGTCTGCGTCCAGGTGGGATCCACCCTGGTCCGCTCTTCTGCGTTCAATGCCCGGTAATGGCCGGCGTGTAGCAGTTGGTTTGCTTCCGCTACCGTGCGGATGCCCCCGCTCCGGTAAAGGGCCCGGATTATCCCCACCAGCACCAGCCGGTCGTCCTTGTGAATCTGGCTCTTGCCCCGTTCCCACTCGCTGACAGCGCCCGCCGAATAGGTGATGCCGGTTTCATCGGCCACCATCTCAACCAGCCGCTCCTGGGTAAGGGGGCGTCCGCTGCGCGGGTCTTTCGCCCGATCTCGATACCGTCTCAGCAACGTGCTAAATTCTGCCATCAACTCTCTCGTTCCTGGTCACTCTACAGGTCGTATCGTTTCAACCACTGCGCTGATACTCAAACGGCGCTTGAGTGAATTCAAGCGGCGTCGATGGAGCCGTCCTACGCTCTCACCATAGAATGAAGCCAGATTGAACCTTAACAATTGAATTACCTTTCGAATTATGCCATTGGCCTACGACGCTACCTGTCCTGCTGGCTCCCAGACTACCCTCACCGTCGTCCCCCGGCCGGGTGCGGACCGTATCGCCAGCTCCGCGCCGATCAGGGCCGCCCGCTCCTTCATGCTGGCCAGACCGAAATGATCGTGGGCCAGCAGCGTGGCCAGGTCCAGCGTATCGGCGTCAATGCCCACCCCGTCGTCGGCGATGGTCAACGTTAACTCGTCCGCTTCCAGCCGGCCGTCGATGCGAATTGTGTGGGCCTGGGCGTGGCGCAGCGCGTTCTCGGTCGCCTGCTGCACGATGCGGAACAGGTGCTGTTCTGCCTGCGCCCCATAGCGAGCGTTGCTCTCCGGGACCTCCAGGTGGATGGCGACCGATCCCCCCGCCCGCTCGCCCAGGTCGTCGGCCAGCTCTTCCAGCCCCGCCCGCAGCCCATAATTCAACATCGCCGGGCGTAGGCCGCCGATGGTCTGCCGCAGGCGCGCGATTAATTTCTGGTACGCCTGGTGGAATTGGGGCGGCAGGGTCTCCTCGTCAAGATAGAGGATGATCGCCCCCAGCTCACCCAGCACCCCGTCGTGAAGCTCCCGGGCCAGCCGGTTGCGCTCCTCCTCCCGTCGCTCGATGTTCATCTGGTAAAGGGTGTGCAGGGTCTCCGCCTGGACGATGTTATGCAGCGCTACTGCCGTCTGATCGGCCAGCGCCTGGAATATGGGCAGCTCCGCCTCGCTATACCAGTCATCAGGATCGCGACGCCCCAGAAACCAGAACCCAGTCGTCTCGCCGGCAATCCGCAGCGGTAGTGCCAGCCGGACCCACTCCGGCAGGTGGAGATCCTCTTCTGTCGATGATGGCAGTGAGGGAAGGGCCCTCTCGGCCACGTTCTGCCGGTAGATGACCTCCGGCTCTCCACTCTCGTCCCGACGGAGGAGGGCCGATTGCCGCACCAGCATCGTGGGCAAAATCTCCGTTTGGAGCAAGCCAACCAGGTTCTCGCGTTCGAGGCTGGTCGTGATGCGCGCGGCATACGTTTGCAGGAGATGCTCCGGGGGCAACGCAATCCCCAGGAGCGCGCGGTCCAGCAGGCGCCGGAAAGGCCGGTATGTGGGCAGGGTCAGTACCATCGTCACCGCGACGGTCACGAAGAGGGCCAGCGAGGACCAGCGCAACCACTCATTGAGCCAGAGAGCGAGCACTGAGAGCGGCGGAAGCGTCAGGGCAAAGAACAGATAAGGGACAATGATGCGATTTGCCCGCACGTGTAACTCCCGCCGGGCAGCATCACCGCCCAGGGACAGTAGCGAAAAGAAAGGGACGACGGAGATGATGGCCAGCAGCCCGGCCAGCACGAGCACACTGCTGTTGACAAAGAAGGTGGAAGCCTGGGCCGGCTGGCGTGTGCTGAGCAAGGCCAACCCTAAGATAAAAAGGGTGGCGAGGAGGACGGTGCCGGCGAAAAGGCGCAGGAGCCGGCGGGCGCGCGCTCGCCGGGGACCGAGCTGCCGCCGGTAGATGGCATAAAAGTAAGCGCCGGGCACGGCCGGCAAAGCCAGTAAAGCGCCCCCTTGCAGGTAAAAAGGCAGATCTAGCCCCAGGCCTTGGGCCACTCCCACAGCGACCATGGGCAGTAAAGCAAGCATCAGAGCACCGCCCAAAATACGAGCTTCGGGCCGACGGCGGCGCCGGAAGATGAGGCGAAGACCGACCAGCAACATGCTGCCCAAAAGGGCCAGCATCAGGCCGGTCTGGTACGCGACGCCGGGTAGCGCCCCGGCGATCTCCAGCCCAATCAGGATCAGGGAGAGGGCGTAGAGGCTCCCCCAGACCCATCTGGGCAGCGCAGCCAGCGGCCGGGGGAATTGCCAATGGAGATGCAGGTAGACGGGCACGCTCAGCCACGCCGCCGTCCTCGTGGCGATGATGCTCCCTGGTACGCGCCACGCCCCCAACCCACCGGCCCCCATCCAGATGGCAGTCAGGAAATTGAAAGCGATCATCAACAACCACTGTTCATTACGGGGCCGGACAAAGAACAGCGTGGCCATGCCGCCCAACCAGAAAACGTACGGCAGCCACCATTCACTATTGAGACGTTGCAACAGTTCGGCTTGCGTCACCCCGGGGAAGGTCCAGGCAATCGTCAGATCCGGGTGGCCCGCTCGTTCTACCCGCAAGGGAATAACATCCCCCGGCCTGGCGCCCGCAAAAAGACGCTGGCTTAAATCCTGGCGATAGAGATCCCATTCTGTCTCTCCCACCTGCTCCAGCGTGTCTCCGATGCGCAAGGGCGTGTTGGGAACGTAGATCTCGACGATGCGCCCATCTCGAGTATCCCAGAGGAAGCCCGCGTAAGGGGCGATCCAGAACCGGCCGATGGAAAACCATAGTAGGGCGGCCAGGACAAGCAAGGGCGCCGCCCGCTCCAGTAGGAGCAGCCGGCGGCGCGTCGCAGCCGATGGTGCGCTGTTTCCTATACCTGATCTTGAGGAGGTGATGCCCATTTTTCAGTTCCCGACTCTTTGCTCCAAATCGTACCGCTAATCTGATTCATGTTCAAGGCAAGAAAAAGGAGAATAGCCATGCAGACCTTTTATGAATTCCTGTTCGCGAATGAGCATCCAACCTTGAAGCAAACAGCACTTGCCCGGCTGACCCGGGCGCGACTGGAGACGATGAAGGCGCTGAAGAGCGGCCGTTCGTGGAGCCAGTGGGGTTAGCCATCAATCGCTCCCCGGCCGGTGCACGCCGGGCGGGGAGCCTGGAGACCAGCCCGAATGGATGTTTACAAAGACACGTTGCGCTATTTGTTAGAGATACCAACGGTTTCAACCTGGGAAGATATTCCGCACCTATTACAGAAGATGGCGGTACAGCGTCCTTACGATTGGCGCCTGCCGCTGCTGGCCGCCGAGGCTGTCGGCGCCCCGGCAGAACAGGCCCTCCCTGCGGCTGCAGCAGTTGCCTGTCTGCAAATCAGCATCATCCTCGTGGACGATCTATTAGATGAAGAGCCTCAGGGTGAGCATCGTCGGCGTGGGGCCCCTGCGGTCGCCAACCTGGCGTTGGCCTTCCAGGCAGCCGGACTGGAAGCCATTGCACGGGGCGACGCACCGCTCCCCGTGCAGTGGGCTGTGTTAAGACGGATAAATCAAATGGCTTTCGTTACAGCATGGGGACAGCATTTGGACGTGGAAACCCCGCAGGATGAGGACGCTTACTGGCACCTGGTACGGACGAAAAGCACTCCTTTCTTTGAAGCCGCGCTCTACGCCGGGGCTATGTTGGGTGGCGCAACCCTACAAACTGCCAGTCAAATTGCCCGGTTTGGTCACCTCTATGGAGAATTGATCCAGATCCAGGACGATATGCATGATACGATGGCCACGCCGGCTGATCCCGATTGGGTACTGGGCCGGGCGCCGCTGCCCATCCTCTACGCAGAGGTGGTAGCCCACCCCCAGCGAGCGCGCTTCAAACAGCTGCGGCAGGCGCTCCCGGATCCGGATGCCCTGGCCGAGGCGCAGACCATTCTGCTCCGGAGTGGGGCTATCAGCTACTGCGTGGACCAATTCCTGCAACGTTACCGCCGCGCCCAGACGTTGCTGGCCGGCCTCTCAGTTCCCGCTCCCGAGCCGCTGGCGCAGATGCTCTCGCCCCTGCTGGCTCCCATCCAGGATCTCTTCGCCCAGGTCGGCGTGCAGGAACCGCTCCTGCCCTGGCCCGAAGGCTATGGATCGTAAGCAACGGTGGCTGGCGGAATCAACCCCAGCTCCTGCGCTTTGAGAATCGCCGCGCTGCGGTTGCGCACTCCCAGCCGCATGTACGCCTCTGAGAGCAGATTTCGCACCGTCGAATGGGCCACCTCCAGCTTCAGCGCCACCGAGGCAGAGGTATGGTTGGGATAAGCTGCAAAGAGGGACAACACCTCAAGCTGTCGCGGCGTTAATGCACTCCCCTCGCCCGGATCGTACAACTCGTCGGCCGCTTGGCTCAGGTAGATATCGCCGCCGGCCACGGCGAGGATGACTTCCTCCAGATGCTGAATCGTTTGCCCATCGTCCTTCAGGATATATCCGCTGGCCCCGGCTTCCATCACCGTTCTGATCATCGGGCGTTTGGCGTGCATGGAGATGATCAGGATAGAGAGGGTAGGGTAAGCCTGCAGCAGACGGGGGATCGTCTGGGGAACCGGATAAGGATTGTTGTTTTCCGGGCTGGTGGGTACCTGCATGTCCAGCAGCAACACGTCTGTGGGGTGCTCGGCCAGCATCGGCTCCAGCGCTTCGCCAAAACAAGCGGTGGCCACTACCTGAACCCGGTCAGCTCGGCTTAGACGGTAGCGGTAGCCGTCGATAATGCTCTGATGATCGTCGAGAATCGAAACGCGAATCTTGTGTGACATCGTGCAACTCCACGCTAATGAACGTTCACAGCGTAGCAAAAGCGAGCGCAAAAAACAACCGCCAGCACGCGGGTAGTACAAATGCCTATTCTGTAATCGTCAGGTACAGGGTATACAAGAAGCGTGCAGGTGTGTCGGCGGCTGTGCGCGCCCACCGGCCACGGTCGCTCGTCACTATCACCTCTGCGCGGGGCACAGATCTGCGGTCGGTGATGCTATCGTCGACATCCCTTTACCGGTTTGAGGATAGCATCACGACCCGGACATCGTACAGATTCCCAAGTCTCCTCTTCCCCGGGGTTTTCCTCTTGACACTATCAGCATACCTGTATTGCCGGGAGTGGACTGTAGCGCCGGCACAGTCTCCAGTGGGAGACTTGCCATCGTCGGGCTGGCCTTCGAACGGTTGGCACAGCCGTGGGTGGCTACCCGACCGGAGACACTCACTGGTATAATATGCTCTGGGAGGCATACGGATAGCAGAAACGCGGATGGAACCATACATTGGCACCTGGCACATTACGGAGATGAGCATGTGGAGCGCCGGCTACTTCAACATGGAGGGACAGGCATACCTGGAGATCCGGCCCAATCGGATGGGCCGCTTCCACTTCGGGTTGATTTACGCCGACATTGACGGCGTCGTCGAGGAGGTAGCCGATGCAGAACGCTTTTTCTTCACCTTTGAGGGACGCGAAGAGATGTGGACGGAAGTCTCCGGTGCCGGCTGGGTTCGGCGCGACGATAAGGATAGGCTCAGCGGCTGGTTCAAGTTCCACAGCGGCGACGCTTCTACCTTTGAGGCCAGGCGGGCCAAATAGACAATGCCACTTTCTGGGAGGAACTGATGGGACGCCTTGCCAAGCGCGATGTGATCGAGGACGTGGGTGGCCTCGATGCTCACATCAAACTAACGGGGATGGACCGGATCATGCTATTGGGCCATCATGAAGAGCGTTACCATGAAGAATTTGCCGAATATGGCCTGGAGCGTGTACAGATTATCCCGACGGAAGAGGAGGAAAGTTGACGAACTCCGTAAACACAAAAAATCCGCCGAAAGCCTCACATTTTTGGTAGTCTGGACTATTATAGTCCAGACTATCAAAAGGGGAACAAGGGCGACCATGTTCATCGCTCAACTTTCCTTTTTCAGCCAGGTATTCAAGTAGCGCCATATTTGCTCAGAACAACCGTATCCTGTTGGGGGAACAGGCGCAGGTAGCCGGGCAGCGGACGGTGGGCGAGCTACTCAAGCGGGCCCGGGTGCTCCGGCGGCAGCGCGAGCGCGAGCAGGCGGCGGCCGCCGAGGCGCGGCGCCTGCGGGAGCTGGAGGCGTTTGCGCCGCAAGCGGAAGAGGCGTGGGCCCGCGCCCAGGAGCTGGTAGACGAAGGGACGGCGGCCGGGTATGGCGAAGGCGTCGCAATACTGGTGAAGCTGCACGACCTGGCCATCTATCAGGGAACGGAAGCAGCCTTTGCCGAAAAGATAAAGGGGCTGCGGCAAAAGTACGAGGCCCGATACGCAGCCCTGCACCGCCGGCTGGACGAGGCCGGCCTACCCTAGCCGTCGGCCCGTTCTCAGGAGACGATGTTAGGGCGCAGTTCTACTTTTCTTAACCCGAAGGGGCATTGTTCGACTGTATCAGCAGTTTCCCGGGCGTTTCTCTTTCACCCATCAAGGTCAGGAAGCGGTCCGCTATTTCGGCGGCGATGACGGTGGGCTCTTCTCCTGTCAGGACCACCTGTCCGCCGGCGATGGTGCCGTGCCCGCCCCCCTTGCCCAACCCCGCTACCAGCTCCTGGATAAGGAGGCCGGCGTCTTCGCCCATGGGAATCGTGCGGACCGATAATTGCAACACCCCCTTGTGCCGGCCCAGGCAGAGCACGCCCCGGGTTCCTTCCAGCGCGATAAGCTGGTCGGCCAGATCGGCCGCGAAGTCGGAGCGGTGCATCTCGTCTAGCTCAGCGACAACAGCGCTCTGGTGCACCCGGGCCGTGGCAAGTCCCTCCACCACCCCTTTGAAAAAGACGGGCGGGCGTTTGGCATATTCCACCTGCAGCAGGGCAGCGCGGTCGACATTGGCCAGCAGGCTCAAGTAGGCAGCTTCGTCGCCGGGCGCCGTCCCGCGAGAGAGACCGCGAGTGTCGGTTTTAATACCGTAGAAGAGGGCGGTCGCCAGCCTCGGTGGGATCGGCAGGCCGGCCACCTCCAGGTGCTGGTAAATGAGAGTTGCCGTTGCTCCCATCTCGGGCCGCAGGTCCAGGTAGGCCACCTCGCCGCTGGGCGGGCGAAAGGGCTCGTGGTGGTCGAACACCGCCTCGGGCACGTGCTCGTCGGGCAGCAAGTTATTGCCGGCGCCGGGCTGGCTGTCGACCAGGGCGATGGCTGTGTGCTTAGGGGCATCTTCCAGGCTCTCGATTTCGATCCAGCCGGGCGTCAGATGCCGTAGCATCGCCACATTCTCCGCCCGGGCGACCAGCCCGCTGAAGGCTTTATGGGAGGCAATGCCCCAGGCGTACTCCAGCAAGTAGGCCAACCCGGCGCCGGCCGCGAGCGCGTCCGGATCCGGGTTGTGGTGAGCCAGGATCAGCACCGGCCCGGGGCGCATCACCGCCTGCAACCGTGCCAGCGCTTCCGTATTGAGGGGATTCACCCTATCCTGAGCCGCTCTCTGTCTATCAACGTCCATGTCTATTCCTTTAATCCGCTCGGCCCCCACAACTGATGCGCATAGCGGTATCCTCCCTTTTTCAGATCAGGCCAAGCAAGGCCAGCAGGTAGAAAAGCAGGCCCAGCACGGCGGCAATCGTCGTGTTGTTCATCACGTTCGTCAGCAGGGCGGAGAGGTGGATCAGGAGCAGGGAGGATTAGCCAGTAGACAATGCGAGCCAGCGCCCGCGATGCAGAGGGGTCGAGGCCGGCGTCGGCCAGCATTTTCCGCACGCCCGCACGTTCGACGATGCGGTCGAAGCCCAGCCGTCGCAATCCACCTGCGTTGATCGCCTGGAAGAGGTGGGCAACAACCCAGCCAATTAAGAGCCACAACAGGCCCGCCAGCAGTCGGGGTAGCCAGAGTGCGACAGATGATACAAGTTCGCGGACGGTTTCGGTCCACAGTTCTGGATCAAGAGGCATACTTCCCTCCTTCACATTAGCAGTGCGGCACGATGCACTCTTCACGACTGGTGCTATTATTGTAGCAGATAGTCGGCAGAAGCAGAAAATATGCGCTGGGCCCTGTTGGTCGTGATCATGTCGGCATCACTGAAGTGTGACGCGGGCCAAGATCTCTGTCCCGTTTTTTGTGTTCGGATAGGGTTAGGATAGATGTGGACAGAAGTCTCCGGTGCCGGTTGGGTTCGGCGCCATATTGACTCAGAACAACACCCCTCTTACATTCCCGTCCTCCGTTAACACCATCCGCAACCTCACCCGCTCCCCGGCCGTCACCCGCCCCTCACTATCCCGGCTGACCGTCCCCAGCCGCTGCCCCTCGGCCGTGTAGGCCGCCAGCCGGCGCTCCTCATTGCCCGGCACCATCTCCTCCCGGATAGTCAACGCCAGCTCCAGCCCACCTTCTTCCACCATCTCCGCCACCTGTGCCTTCGCCTGCCGCCGCGCCTTGCGCGGCACGTCACCCATCGCCTCCGGCACCGGCCGGCCCCGCGCCGCCTGCTCCTGCCGGTAGCGGTGGAACCAGACGCCGTTTAAGCCGATGGTGCGTGCGGCCGCTATCTCCGGCGCCGCGTTAGGATAGACCAGCAGCCCCTCTTCTGTCTCGGCCACCTCGTCCAGCAACCCAATCTCTCGCAGCGCCCGCGCCGTCTCATGCCCCAGCCCCGCCTGCCACTGCCCGGCCGCATCCTTCTCCCCGGCCAGCCAGGCCACGGCATCGGAGGCCGGTGTCTCGCCACCCCGCACGTAGGCACTGACCAGCGCCCCGCGCAGAACAGCAGCCCGCCGCTCAGGCGGTTGTTGTGAAAGATACTCTTCGGCTGCCTTCCTGGCCGCCTCAAAGGGCAATCCATCCGATCCTCGCTCCTTAGCTGCCGGTACGGCAGCCATCCCCAATCCCTGTGCAAACACCTTGTTCAGCCCCGCCCCCAGCGCCACCGCCTCCGGATCCCCCGCGACGCTGTCAAAGAGCACGGCCGGCGGCATGGCCTGGGCCACCAGCTCGTCCCGCCTCTGAATCATCCCCTGGATATGCTCCTTCACCCCCGCCTCCAGCCGGTCCAGCCAGTGGTCTTTGCTCGCACGGGGCGACGGCGGCCGGTTTTCCTTATCGTGAGCGGAGCCGTAATCTACGCTTAACCGGTGGTGGAGCAGGGCGGGCACCGGCTCCCGCGCCTCCAGAATCTCCCGCGAGTTGTCATAGTTCCAGGCCACCACCCCGGAGAGGTCGGCACCCGTCTTTACGGCGCTGTCGATGATGTCTTCCAGGGGGGCAGGGGGATTGGCCGGCAGCCGGCCGAAGACGGCCTTGTTAACCATCAGGCTGTTGCAGTACATGCCCAGCGCGCCCTCGTTGGCCAGCGCCCGCTCGACGGCGGCGTCCATGACATCCACGGTGTACTCGGAGCCCTCACCCAGGCCCCCGGCTGTGGCTTTCGAACCGGTACGGTTCGCGTCGACCAGGCCCAAATACTCCGTCTCCACCCTGTCCACCCGCGCCGGCAGCCGCCGGCTGTCCCCGGCCGGGAAAGCGGCTTCCCCGGTGGCCGTCTCCCAGGAGGGAATGTGGCTGTCGGCCGTGGGCGAAAGCACCACGTACTCGCCCACCTGGTTCGGGCTGCGCCAGGCCAGCACCTTCAGTTCTCCATTGTGGTCAGTAAAGGGAAAGAGCCAGAGGGCGTCGTCGTGGTCGGCCCCGCCCAGAATATCGGCGATACCGCTGCCGTCGGACGAATCTTCCAGGCCCAGCCAATCCTCGTCGTTGACCCACGCCGTGCCGTAGCGGGCGTCTATCTTTATCTCGCCCCGCGCCACTTCCAGCCCCTCCATCCCGGCCCGCCGTCCGGCCGCCGCTGGCATCACGTAGTGCCGGCCGCCGGGAATCGGCAGCCGCATCTTTTCGAGCGTGCTATGATTCAACCGCTCCAGGTGCTGGTTCATCAGGCTCCGGGCGTGGCTGCGGAACCACATCGGATGCCCGCCGCTGACCAGGTACTCGCGCAACGGCCAGCTGGCCACCTCGTCCAGCGTCGTGTGGGCCATCAGGCCGTCGCCGTCCACCCGCGCCATCGCCTGCCCGGCCGTGCCAGCCTCCACCGACCGGGCGAACAGCTCGCCTTCTTGGTGCAGCCATCTCAGCAATTGCTCCTCTTCAAAGAAGGGGTGGAGGTTAATCAAGCTCTGGATGTCCAGGCGCATGTCGTTCTTGCCGTGGACGAAGCTCAAACCTACAAACGTTTGTCCATTAACCAACCGCACCTCGCGCTTGGTGTCGCGGGGCAGGAGAAAGTCAACCGGATTGCCGGCATCATCCGTGAGCAATGTCCCTTTGCCATCTTCGACAACGATGGCGTGGCCCTTATCCTGCCCGGCCGGGGTCATAACGGTGAACTCCACCCGGCCGGCTCGTTTTAATTCGTATAGTACTCTTTCGCGTCTTGCTGGAGCCAATTTCTCTGAAAGAACCATTTTCTCCAACATCTTCCGGCTTATCAGCCCCGCGCCGTCCCAGATTTTCGCCTCGCGTTCATCCTGTTCCATGTAGCCGATGCGCACCTCTTCCGGCGGGAAGAAGCCACTGACGAAATGCGGTCGCATCAGGCGCGAGATGCGTTTGGAGAGGACGAATGCCCCTTTGTGCAGGTCCAGCCGCAACCCCGTCG